>ERZ791931.2604-NODE-2604-length-9909-cov-2.860361_pt1 | contig 9909 bp, 8 predicted proteins | sample MGYA00510127_ERZ791931 | MGnify/ENA primary metagenome ERZ791931 (study PRJEB30046, sample SAMN00792067) | human gut metagenome | study: EMG produced TPA metagenomics assembly of the A metagenome-wide association study of gut microbiota in type 2... | reverse complement strand
TCGACATCAAACCCACCCAGTCGGCCATCTGCGCCGTGATGCTCTACGACGCCAAACTGTCGCAGGAATTCGCCGCGAAATTGCAGGACGAGGGCGTTTTCGTCACGGGATTCTACTACCCGGTGGTTCCCAAGGGTCAGGCGCGCATTCGCGTGCAGGTCTCCGCAGGCCACACCATCGAACAGCTCGACCGCTGTATCGCCGCCTTCACGAAGGTCGGCAAAGAACTGAATGTCATCAAATAACTTACTGCCATGGCTAAAACCGCATTGGACGCGATCGACCGCAAGATCCTCAAATACCTCATCAAGAATGCGCGCATGCCTTTTCTGGAGATCGCCCGCGAATGCGGCATCTCCGGCGCCGCCATTCACCAGCGCATCCGCAAGCTCGACGAGTCGGGCGTGATTCTCGGGAGCCGCCTGATCGTCGACCCCAAGATGATGGGCTTCGACGTCTGCGCCCACATCAGCATCACGCTCAAGGACCCGCAGCTGCTGAAACAGACCGTCGAGGAACTGCGGAAAATCCCCGAGATCGTCGAGGCGCATTTCATCACCGGCAAGGGCAACATCCTCGTCAAACTCTACTGCGTGGACAACGAGCACCTCATGCGTACGATTTTCGACGGCATTCTGCGCATTCAGGGCATCGCCACCACCGAGACGAACATTTCGTTGCAGGAGGTGTTCCAGCGCGAGGTGAATATCGACTTTATCGACGAATAGGTTGCAGATTGCCGGAGGTATCTCCGTACTGATGACACACAAGGGGGCTGTATACAATACAGCCCCCTTGTGCGTTTTGGTGCAATCCGCGTCCTGCCGGAACTTGAAGTGTCAGAGCCATTTTTTGTACTTGAAGTACCAGATCGTCAGGGCCGAGCAGAAGATCATCAGCCCGATGGCGAAGATGTAGCCCAGGGGGATGTTCCAGCCGTTGCCGAGCGTCAGCGTCCAGTCCAGTTCGGGCATGAACTTGAAGTTCATGCCGTAGATCGAAGCGATGAGCGTCGCGGGCATGAAGATCACCGCCGCCACGGAGAAGATCTTGACGATCTCGTTCTGTTCGATGTTGATCAGACCCAGCGCCGCGTCCTGGATGTAGTCCAGTCGCTGGAAACTGAAATCGGCGTGGTTGATCAGCGAGTTGACGTCCTTGATCATCAGCTGCAGGCGCGGATAGATGTCGTTGGGGAAACGTTCGGAACGCAGGATGCCCGACAGCACGCGCTGGCGGTCGAAGATATTCTCGCGCAGCGACATGGTCGATTCCTGCAACGCGCTGATGCGGTGCAGCACCTCCTTGTCGATCGAATTCTCGGAGTTGATGTCCTTCGAGAGCGCCGCGACCTGCTTGGCGATCAGCTCCACGAGGTCGGCGTCGAAGTCGATGCGCACCTCCAGCAGCGAAATGAAGAGGTGGTAGCCCGTCGAATAGCTGCGGTAGTTCATCTGGAGCCGTTTTTCCGTCTCGCGGAAGGTCCGGAACTCGGCGCTGCGCACCGAGACCAGCACACCCTCGTTCGAGATGATGAACGACACCGGTTCGACGATGAACGAGTCGCCCGTGGGGACGAAGAAGTTGGAGTTGGAGATGATGGAGTTCTCGTTCTCGGAGTATTTCGACGTCGACTCGATCTCCTCGACCTGCTGTTTGGTCTGGAGGCTGATCTCCATGAAGTTCTCGACGGCCTTCTGCTCCTTGATCGTGGGCAGCAACATGTCGATCCACAGGATGTCGTCGTAGCCCAGTTCATCGAAGAGCTTGGTGTCGGCATTGCGGATGATCTTGTTGTATTGCTTGAGGTAAATTGTAATCATAAGACGCTCTCTTAAAGTTCGTGAATCCGTTTACGTGCAGAGAGGCGGATCTCCGGTCCGCTAAGCTCTTCAGCCGGGATTGGCTCTCGGAACCGCCTTGAGGCCCGAGTTCCAGAACTTTTTCAGCGCTTTGTCTTTCTGATTGTCGAAGATGTAGTCGAAATGTGCGAGTTCCGCGTAGGCGCGCCCGGGATCGGCCGCGAAAGCCGATTCGAGAATCGCCTCGTAGCCGTGTTCGAGTCCGTAGGTCAGGGCATGCTGCAAGGTCTCGACGGCGTCGGGGTCCGTGTCGGCGTGCGCCGCCCAGACGGCGAAGGCGCAGGGAAGTTTTCCGAACGGTTTCCACGCCCCGACCAGCGCGTCGTCGCTGGCGAGCAGGGCCTCCTTCGATGCGGGAACGCCTCCGACGCAGTATTCGGTGACGATGCGCGCGTCTGTCAGCGACGGCATGGCGGCGGCCGGAATCAGGGCGATGTCGGCTTTGTGCTCGGAAAAGGCTTGGATTGTTTCGGCGGGGTCGGACAACAGCAATCCGGCGCGGAGGTTATCTTCGTGCTGGATACCATAGATGAATGGCGTCGTGCTGAAGCACGACACGACGGCTATACGTGGAACTATGACCATCATCCATAAGGTGTAAAACTGTTGGTTTGCGAAACAAAGGTACGACAAAATCCCGAAGTTTTTCTATAAAATGTGGAAAAAGTGCATCGGGGTCTTGACAAGGGGGTGTCCGGTGTCGTATATTTGCCGTACGATTCACAGCCGGCCGGCAGGGACGGCAAAGTTATCAACATCGGGAAACGCTTCTGTTTCCGCATTTTGTGAATTGTTATCTCCATTTATCGACAAGTTTTAAACCCGTTGTCAACAATCCGGTCGCCTCTGTGCCTGTGATGCCGGAAGTGTCAAAAGCATCCGCATGCCGCATTGCGCCGTGTCCTGCGGCGAATGAATACAGTCATCTCTCTTAAAAATCCATTATGCTATTTACTCGAATTCCGCAACAGTACGCCCCGCTCGGCGGGGAACTCCGCTACGCCGTCAGTCAGGAGACGGCCGGAAACATCGACATCCGCATCGTCGATGCGGCGGCCGGGTCCGCAGCCGGAATCGGCGCGGCGGTCTCGCCCGGCGGTGCAGACAGAGCCGGCACGCGCGGACCGGTCGGCGACGGCAGTGCGCTGCTGGGTGCAAAACGTTTTGCGGCCGTCGCCGAGGCCGCGTTCGATGCGGCGCCCTACCTCCGGCGACGGCTGCATTTCACGCCCGCAACGGGGCGGACCGGATTTTACCCCGCCGAAGGACGGACCGTCACGGCCGTCGTCGAGGCTGCCGGGACGGATGGGGAAGCGGCCGCGGCGGTCGCTCCGGCGCGCACGTTTCTGCCCGGCGACGCCCCCGGAACGCCCGGCCTGCGGACCTCGATGCCGCTCGTGCGTCTGATCCCGGAGGACGCATGCGACGAACTGACGCTGCTGACCGACGGACCCTGCATCGTGACGGTGACGGCCGAGGCCGGGGACACCGCGACGGCCGAAAGTTACCGCGCGAGCGAGGCGGGGCTGCACCTGTTTCGTCTCGACATGCGCGATTTCCCGGGCGCGGAGCGTGTGACGGTCGATGCCGGGACGTGCGGCACGGTCGTCTATTCCGTGACTCCGGCCGTTCAGGGACAGGTGCGGCTGGCTTGGCGGAGCAGCGCCGGATCGGTCGAGCACTACACCTTTCCCATCGTGCGGACGACAACCGTGCGCACCGAAAGGCGCGAGGCGGAGGGTCCGCAGGGACGTGTGGTCGCGGCGGCGGAAACAGACCGCGAAATAGTGCTCGTATCGGCCTACGAGACCCGGAGCATGCTGGAGCCGCTGGCCGAACTGACAGCGACGGCAGCGGCATGGATCGTCACCGAAAAGCGTTATATACCCGTAGACATCGCCACCGAAGAGGCCGTCGTACAGCGGCGCGGCACGTTGAGCTGTCTGGAGATCGCCATTCGCCCCAAACGTAAAAAACACGCAGCATGGAACTGAAAATCGACGGACAGATTTGCGACCTGAAGGCGGGGAGCATTGCCGTTCCCGGCTACGATGCCGCACGGCTCGCCGATCCGGAGGCTTGCCGCGAAGGGCGGTCGCTGAAAATCCCGATTCCCGCGACGCCGCGCAACGATGCGCTCGTGGGGTTTGCCTGCGACCCGCACGCCGCCGGCGGGTTCAACGACGCGCTCCACACGGCGGAGCTGTCGGCCGAAGGTTCGGTGCTGATCGGCGGAACGGTGCGTCTGCTGGCCGCGTCGGGAGAGGGGTACACGCTCGAAATCCGCGACGGAGGGGCCGGATGGGCCGAAAATGCCGCCCGCCGCATGTTTTCCCGATTGGGGGTGGCGTGGGACAATGTCCTGACCCCGACGGCGATCGTCGAGAGCTGGACGGACGACTCCCCGGTGAAGTTCTTCCCCATCCACCGCGACGAATACCGTCGGCAGAACAGCTCCTCGGACCTGCTTCCGGCGGAACGCCTGCTCTCGGTGGAGGACTACCACCCGTTCCTGCACGTCGCCACGCTCGTCGGGCAGATTTTTCGGGAGGCGGATTACGAGGTGAAGAGCCGCTTTTTCGAATCGGCGTTTTTCCGGTCGCTCTACATGAGCGGGGCCTACTCCTCGCGCGACACCACGGCGGCGGCCGGCCGCATGGGCTTCTCGGCGCGGCGGCTGGCTCCAGCGACGGCTGCGGCGAACGAACTGGGGCGGGTTTCGGCCAACCCCAAGGCCGTCGCCAACACCGTGGGCAACATCGTCGACACGGCCACGCCCCAGAGCGTCGACGCCGACGGCGAGGCGATCGACGGGCTTTTCAACAACGGCAACTGTTTCTCGACGGACAACGGCAAGATCGTCTTCACGCCGCCGACGGAGATCAGCGTCGGGTTCGAATACCGCCTGAAATACACCACCGCCCACCGCATCGTCTCGCGGACGCGGCTCAAGGGCTTCGATACGGTGTATCTCGGTCCCGGGGCCGAGTTCCGGTTCGAGCTGGCCAACCGGTACAGGGACCTCCGCGAGGCCGTTGCGCCGAATTTCACCTACCGCGCGCTGGTTTTCGATCACCTCGCCGGGGCGCAGTACCGCCTGACCTACACCCGCAACGGCGTGCCCGGCACGGTGTGGACCGACTTTGCGGCCCGTTCGGCGCAGGTCACCACCCCGGCCTCGGGGACCGTCGCCGATCCCGTGCTGCTGGTCCGCAGCGGTTCGCAGTGGGTCGCCTACCGCGGCGACTGGGCGCTCTACAACGGCTACGTCGGCGAGACGGGGCAGACGATGGTCGAGGTGCGGCTCCGCACGGCCGCCGAGAGCGTTTCGCCCGCATCGCCCAAGTATTTCAATCTGATCTACTTCGCGGGGGCGGAGCCCGGGATGGCGCTGACCCTGCACAAGGAGTGCTCGCTGCGGCCGCGCTTCCTCTCGGCTCCGGGATTCGGGTCGCGGATCGCATTCGCCGACGTGGCGCAGCACCGTATCCGGCAGTCGGAACTGCTCGATGCCCTCGCGCATCTGTTCAACCTGCGGTTCTACACCGAGGAGGCGACGCGGAGGGTCTGGATCGAGCCGGAAGGGGAGTTTTTCGGTGCGGGGCCGGAGACGGACTGGAGCGGCAGGACGGACTTTTCGCAGCCTGTCGAGCGGCGGCCGGTCGCCCCGGAGATTCACGAGGTGCGGACGTGGCGGTACCGGGACGGCGACGGCGCGGTGGCGCGCTTCGACGCCGGGGAGGAGGCTCCGCTCGGGGCGTGGAGTTTTGCGGCGGATTCCTACGCCGCGATGCAGGGCGAAAAGGTGCTGCGCAATCCGCTGTTCAGTCCCTCGCTGAATGCCGCGGGGCATTACCTCAATGCGCCGTCGGCGCTGATTCCCGAGGTCGGCGACCGCGACGACGCGGAGGAGGACGGAACCAACTTCACGCTCCGCATCGTCCGCTACGCCGGGATGCATCCGCTGCCCGGCGACGAGCGGTGGGGGTATCCTTCGGGGCGTTCGGAGTATCCGCTCGCGGCGTTCCATTTCGCGGGGGACGACGCTGCGGAGGGGTTCACGCTCTGTTTCGAGGACCGCGACGGACAACAGGGGCTGCACCGCTTCTACGACGGGCAGGTGCGCCGGGAGGCCTCCCGTGAGCGGATCATCCTCTCGCTGCGGCTCGCGCCTCACGAATTCGAAGCCCTTCTGACGCCCGGAACGGGAGCGCCGGACATCCGTTCGGTCTTCCGCATCGACACCGGAGCGGGCGTGGTGCGGGCCGCGCTGCACGCCGTTGGCGACTACGACCCGGCGAAAGCCTCGGTGCGCTGCACGTTCAACCGCCTCATGGAAGACTGATGACGCGGCACGACGAACTGTTGGCCGAAGCGGTGCTTCGGGAGGTCCGGGGGCTTACGACCCGGCAGGCGGTATTGCGGTTGTTCGAACTGGGGCTGGTCAGTCGCCGGGGGTGTGAACAGCGCGCGATCCGTGACGAAATCGGGCGGCTCGAAAAGGAGGGCATGTCCCGTTGCGAAGCCTTCGAGGTCACAGCCGGGAAATTCTGCTGCTCTTACGAGAAGGTGCGCAACGCATTTTACAACACTTACAAACATTAATCATGAAATCGGAAATTCAAATCAACAACACGGCCGGGGTCTGCCAGATCGACATCGAAGGGACCATCGGCGTACCCGAGGAGTGGCAGTTCGAAGAGCCTGACGCCCGGGTGGCGACCTACGAGCGTTTCCGCGACACCCTGCGGCGCATTGCGGAGATCGAGGCCCCGGAGGTGGTGGTCAACATCCGCTCGACGGGCGGCGACGTGAACGACGCGCTGCTGATCCACGACGCGCTCCGGCAGCTCCCGGCGCGGGTCACGACCCGCTGTTACGGCTATACGGCCTCGGCTGCGACGATCATCGCCCAGGCGGCGTCGGAGGGGTGCCGTCTCCTGTCGGCCAATGCCCTCTATCTGATCCACACGGCCATCTGTTCGACCGAGGGAAATGCCGCGGAGATCGCCGGGAAGATCGTCCTGCTGCACCAGACCGATGCGCGTATCGCCGCGGTCTATGCATCCCGTTCGGGGCGTCCGGCCGCGGAGTTCGAGGCCCTGATGGCCGAGAACAACGGCAACGGCCGCTGGCTCGCACCCGAGGAGGCCGTTGCGGCGGGACTGGCCGACAAAGTGGTCGAAGCTGCGGAGCAGCCGGCGTCCTCGCTGGCGCGGAATATCGCCCGGGGCTGGGAGCGTTTGCTGGCCAATATCGGTTTGCGGCCCGGCCCGGCGCTTCCCGCCGACCGCAACGTTCTCCATTTCGACGGGGAGGTGCAGGCTCTGCGCAGCCGTTCGGCTGTTGCGGCCGACGAAGCCCGCCGGCAGGCCGCGCCGACCTCCACGCAGCCGCGCGAGGACCCTTCCTGCGGCGACACGGTCCGCTCGGCCAACGAACGCGCCTATGCCGAAGACGCCAGGCGCATGCGCAATTAAAAATTAAGAATTGAAAATTGCCAAGCGGGGGGGCTTCGGGCTGCCGATTCACCGGAGGCGAATCGAAAATCTGCCGGTCAGGAACAAAAGGAGGTTTCGGCCTAAAATGGAAGTCCGGCGATACCCGCCCTGCGGAGGCAAAACAAACAACCAAATTCATCAACCATTTAAAACCAAAAACAACCATGACTTACCTCGAAAATTCGAAACAGTACACCGGTTCCGACCTCGAAAACATCTTCTTCCGCCCGATGCTCACCGGGGAGTCGGCGCAGGACCTCGGCGTGCGCGTACTCTACAACATGCCCCAGCCCACGCACGTCCAGCTCTGGGACGGCCAGCGCAACATCCTCCAGAAATTCACCTCCGCAGGCTGGGCCGGGGGCAAAGCGGCGACCAAGTACGAGAAGACGGTCAATCTTAACCGGGTGAAGGCCGAACTGGGATTCTCGGCCGCCAACTACTTCTCGATGGTCTACGAGAAGGTCTCGTCGCTGGTCAACACCCACATGGACGACCTCTCGGGCACGGAGCTCGAACAGGCCGAAACGGCGCTTTTCAAACAGGCCCTCGCCGAGAATATCCGCGTCACGATGTGGATCGGCGACACCTCCGCGGCGTCGGGTTACAACACCTTCGACGGACTGCTGAAGCGCATCAACGGTCTGGTCGACGACGACGGCGTCTATAACTTTTCCTACCAGGCGGCCGCGCTCGAAGACCCGGCCTATGTGGTCGAGCTGTTCGACAAGCTGTGGGCCGGGGCCGATCCCCGCATCCCGGGCCTCAAGGCCGACGACCGGCTGGCCTACTTCGTCTCGTCGGACATCTACCGCCTCTACGAGAAGTACCTCGATGCAAAGGGCGCCGACGCGGCCTACGCCGATGCGATGAACGGCCGCCGGACGCTGGCCTACCACGGAATTCCGGTCGTGGACGTAAGGCTGGGCAGCTACCTCGGCGCCACCTCCTTCCGCCAGTCGTTCGTCATGCTCACCGACCGCCGCAACCTCGTGCTGGCCGTCAACACGGCCGACATGCCCGGCAACGAGGTGCGCATGTGGTACAACCCCGACGAGATGGAGAACCGCCAGCGTGCGGTCTTCATGGCCGGAACCCAGATCCTCGACGAGGCGCTGATCTCCTTTGCATACAAGCAGGAAAAACCCGGGAACGCGCATCCGCAGGGGCTTTCCCCGCGGATGCCGCGTCCCTGAAATCCGAAAAACGCCATGAGCAAAACGAAAAAAATCAAGACGGCCGTGGGGGTTGCCGACCGCACGGACCCCTATTATGCGCTGGGTTCGTCGCGGGTCGAGAGCGACAAATTCTGGCGCTGGGGCGACGACAACCTCTTCCCGGCGGCGCTGGCGCTGATGGCCCGGCGTTCGACGACCCACCGGCGCATCATCAACGACAAGGCCGACTACATCTCCGGCAAGGGATTCACGTGCGACGAGGCGCAGCAGCCGCAGCTGGCGGCCTTCGTCCGGTGCGTCAACGGCCGGGGCGAGAGCCTTCGCCAGGTGCTGGGCAAACTGGCCTTCGACAAGTCGCTGTTCGGCAACGCGTTCCTCGAAGCGGTCACCGACCCCGGGCACACCTTTCTGTCGCTCTACCACCAGGACGCCTCGCGCTGCCGCGTGGCCCGCGACTCGAAGCACGTCCTGCTGCACCACGACTGGGCGGCGTTCAAGCCCGCCGAGGCGCGCTCGCTGCCGCTCTACCCCGACTTCGAAGCGCAGGAGGACGGCACGCTGCGCTCGATCGTCCATTACAAGGATTACGAACCGATGTTCGAACACTACGGCGTGCCGCCCTACATCGCGGGGTTCAGCGTCTCGGCGATCGCCTGGAAGACCGACCGCTGGAACATCTCGCGCCTCGACAATTCGTTCCAGCTGTCGGGCGTGATGATGCTCGACTCGTCGGTGGACAACGAGGCCGAGGCCGAACGCATCGTGCGGCTCGCCGAACAGAAGTTCGCCGGGAACCCCGGGCAGGTGATGTTCGTCATCCGCGACGGCGGCGAGGATGACAATTCGCGCTTCATCCCCATTGCCGCGCAGAACGAGGGCGACTGGCAGGCGCTGCACGAACAGGCCGTCGGCGACATCGTCGTGGCCCACTCGTGGTTCCGGACGCTGAGCGGACTGGACTACGCTGCGGGATTCAGCGCCGAACGCATTCTGCACGAATACGAGGTGGCGCTCAACACGGTGATCCTCGCCGAGCAGGACGAGCTGACGGAGCCGATCCGCGCCGTCATCGCCTCGGTGCTGGGGCTGGACACGACGTCGCTGCAAATCGTCAACCGCCCGCCGACCCGCTCGAAACCCATCTACATGAAGGTCTGGGAGGCCCGCAAGGCCGACGGACTCGACTACGACCCGGAGGATGAACGCCAGCAGGCGTTTTTATCCGAGATTACGAAGTATAATATTAGAAGTATCGAATAAAATGCATAGCTTCCGCGGGGCATTCTGCCGCTTTTGCCGCGAAAAGCGACATGCGGATGGTTTTGGCGCTTTTAACTTCGCTACGCTCGTTTTCCTCCTTCTGGCACG
>ERZ791931.2601-NODE-2601-length-9926-cov-3.708844_pt1 | contig 9926 bp, 9 predicted proteins | sample MGYA00510127_ERZ791931 | MGnify/ENA primary metagenome ERZ791931 (study PRJEB30046, sample SAMN00792067) | human gut metagenome | study: EMG produced TPA metagenomics assembly of the A metagenome-wide association study of gut microbiota in type 2... | reverse complement strand
TTACTCGATGATTGTAGCAACACGTCCTGATCCTACAGTACGTCCACCTTCACGGTATCAGAATGGCGTGTTGCAGAGGCTAAATGGTTATTTTCCGTGCATTTTGTGTGGAAAAATACGGATTTTCCGCTGTGTCCGTGTGGTTTTTGGAGATTTTGTTATCATGGTGTTATCACTTGATATACTAATTAGCTTTTACCATTCCTACCTTTTCTTCGTGCTCCATATGCAACATATAGATTGGATAGGTTTTAAATTCTTCTTTATCTGCTAAACATAATTGCCCAAAGGACTGCTTTAACATTTTCTCATCACCTAACAAGATATATTTTCCACACTTTTCTTTTTCATCATCACATTTCATTTTAGACAATACTTCTATCTCTTTTGCCCCAAACAAGTTTTGTCTCTTTTTTATTTGCATTTTGTTAATAATATAAATATTTTTTTCTCCGAACATCTTTATTAGTTTTGTATATAAGCGGTCTGCAATTTTTAATAAATTCGGATCATGTTCCTCATCCCCATCATACGCATGAATTAAACTAAGTCCTGCCATATTCATACTACTTTCTGTTATCAAATTAAAGTCCGCTTCAAATATTTGTTTTTCAAATACATTAGCATCATATTTGAAAAGATTCCGCATAGCATGGCCTTTAATGTGCGAAAGTATTGGTACTCGATAATAGTTTCCCTTATCATCTGCCACTGCAGTTTGGCAACTTGTGGAATATATAGCATTATATATATTGTTTCTTCCTCCTTGTTCATTTTTGAAAACTATTAAAGGAATATATTTTCCATCAATTTCCAAATCATATGTATGTACATTTTCCGTGAATAAATTATTCTTTTTCCCTTCTTGCAATGCAATGAGATCCGTGAATTTTTTTATTGTAGATTCTGCAATTTCAGGAAACGGCTTTGTATACTCAAATTGTATTTGAGAAAGTAATTCATCTAATTTTATAAAAAATTGCAACTTTTGATATAACGTTTCTGGCATTTGTACATTTTTAATCGGAAATACTTGTTCCTCAATTGTAAAGTTTTCATTTTTCATTTCCGCAAGCAAAAATTCTGCATCACGCCTCAATGTCTTAATATCGGTTTTAGGCGTAAATGTAAATTTCCCTTTACTCATACTAATTTGAACATTATCACTTAAAATTATTGTCATTTCTTCTCTAGAACTTAAGGTAATTTTATAAGAATCATAATATTGCTTTCCAGCAACGCTTACCTTTTTATCAACATCTTGTTCTATATAATAAACACTATCTTCCTGCCATTCGACCGGAACAGAAAAAGGCGTTCCTTCTAATTTTGCATAAAAGCTCACATCCCCCGTGCCAAGCTTTTTGATAAACTCATATTCATCAGAGGCTCCCACTACAGAAGCCGTGATTTCTTTCACCTTACCTATATCTGCTACTTTAATAGCATTTTGAACTAATTGCTCATGACCAAATCCTTGTTTTTTGCTTTCGTTGCTAAACTGCTTCACCACATTATAAAAAACATCAGGTTTTTTTTCCACCTTGACAAATGTTATATTTATGTTCTTTTTACTCTGTTTTTTTCTTGCATTGTCTAAGTAATATTTTAATTTTGTAGGGAACAATGAAGCATAAAATATTTCCCTTCTTTTTCCATCTCTGGACATAAAAATTTCAAAATATAAAACCCCTCTATCTCTAAAATACACCTCTAAATCTTCTAATGCTACTGGATATGTTATACGTTTTTTATTGCAATATTTCTCTTTTTCATCTATATGTCCTTTTATCTGAACAGGTACTTTATCATCATAATTGTCCTTATTTTGGCTCCCGTTTACATTTTTAAAAATCCATATATATCCGTCCCAGCTCATCTCTTTATCCATAGAATTAAATTGGTGTCCCATTATTTGGTGATCATCGATTAGATTTGATAATGCACCTATAGCTCTATCTTCTATTTTTGAATTAGATGGTGTGTACATAACCGAAACATACCTCTTTTCTATTATTAATCTTGTGTCAATCCGAAGTTATTGCAACCTTTTCCCATATTCATAAATCCGTTTAAGCATTCCGTCTTTGTCTTCACCCAATTCACCACGGATTTTATCTCCAAACCCCATATATGTATTAAATCCAAGCATATATACAGCCATTGCCATAGATAACTCTCCATTTTCTTCGCCATACAATGATGCTACTTTTCTTAATTCATCTATAACTGTATCATGTGGTACCTCAACACCACCTTCTTCATTCACTACAGAATTGATTACTTCCGGCAATGCCATACACATCTTATAGAACGCATCTTCTTCGCCAGTAAGAATTGCATAAAACTGATCCATGCTCACACGGCGGATCAATCTATGCTGCACATTCTTTCCATCTACCTTTGTTGACCATTTAATGTTCTGTGACTTCTTTGCGATTGCCTCTACCAATAAACATGCACAATCATCATCTTCCAAGATCTGTCCTTGCATCTTTATGTAGGTTTTGGCAGAAGACGCTGAATTCATGGTATTATGCTTATTCTTCATCTCCACATATAAGGTATGTACGATATCTCCGTCCGGCATCTGTATTCCGTCTGGATTTTTATAAATTACATCCCAACCTGCCTGCGGAACTTCACACCCTTTAAAATATGAGAAAATATTCTGATGGAAGTAACCAATATCATTATTATTCGATTTATCCCTCTGCCGAAAGATCTCATTGTTTACGATTTCTTCCCAACTTGTACGATATACGGATTTATCAAAGATCAATTTAATCGGATCAATCAAATTGCTATTAAATCGTTTCAGATCATACGACTCCAGCTTTTCTCCATACTTCATAATCGTTGCACGCACATGCTTCTTAAAATCTTCTTCTGATATAAAATCTAAATTCCAAGCCATCTATTTTACCCCCTCTAATGATTTATGTATCCCCAGTCCTATTTCATATGCTAAATTTACAGGCACAGCATTTCCAACCTGCTTATACTGAGATTGAACACTTCCACAGAACTGCCATTCATCTGGAAATGTTTGACATCTTGCATTTTCACGCACAGTAAATGGTCTTGCTTCCAATGGATGACATCTCTCTGTCTGCTTTTGGGATGGTGAAGTCAATACAGTTAATGAAGGCTCATCCAAACTCATTCTTCTTAAAATTCCGGTTCTTCCGCCTTCCATATCCCAACAACTTTTCATATAAGCCTTAGCAATTTCCGGATCAATGTCTCTCCAATATCCTCCCGGCGGAACCAACTCAAAGATTTTCCTTTTATTCTCGCCATATGGAACGCCTGGACCCTCTGGACAATCGAGTAGAACATCCCTCAAAACAGGCTTATAATCATGCTCTTTTGGAAAAGAAAATGAAATCTTATCCACCAAATCATTTCTAATTCCTATCGTAATCAATCGTTCTCTTTTCTGTGGAACACCAAAATCCCATGCATTTAACACCTTTTTCTGAATTGTATAACCAGCTTGTTCAAAAATATTTGTTATAGTTGTATATGTTCTTCCCTTATCATGTGTCAGCAATCCTCTTACATTTTCAAACAGAAACATTTTTGGCTGAAGTTTCTGTAAGAATGTTGCGTAGTGATAAAATAACGTTCCTCGTGCATCCTCCAGTCCTAAACGTTTTCCTGCATAAGAAAATGCCTGGCACGGAGCACCTCCCGATAATAGATCCAGTTCTCCCTTTTTTATTCCAAAATACTCTTCAAGATCCAGGCAAGAAATATTGGCTATATCGTCATGTATAACTCTCCACTTTGGTCTATTTGTTTTCAGCGATTCTGCTGCATCCTTATCAAATTCGATCAAACCCAATGCTTCAAATCCAGCTTTTTCGATTCCCAAAGCCAGACCTCCTGCTCCAGCAAACAACTCTATGGTTGTAAACGCATTACTATCTACTTGTATTGGTTTTTCTTTTTTTATTTCTACAACATCTTCTATTTTACAATTCAACGTAAAACATATTTTTTCTATTGATTCAAATGAAACTGGCTCATTTTTTCCCATACGAGCTAATACATTAAAACTTATTCCTGATGCCTCTTTTAATTCCGTGCGGTTCATCTTCTTATCTATCAGTAACTTCCATAATTTGTCATAACAAATCGCCATTAAAATTCCTCCAAAACCAAAAATAATTCAATTAATATTTTATCATATCCCCAAACCATCAACAAGCACTTTCCTCACTATATCGTTAGATTTACTCTTGAAGCCTTCTTACCCAAATTTGCTATTTCCTATGTTTTTTGATAATATGATTTCAACAAATCCTATTATCTTCACGCAGAAAGAAGGTACTTATATATGCCACGAGACTCCCTCACTGTTTCAAAGAATATGCGTAAAATCCATAGCAAAGATACTTCCATAGAACTTCAACTTAGAAAAGCACTATGGCACAAGGGATATCATTATAGAAAAAACTATAAAGCACTTCCCGGCTCCCCTGACATTGTCCTCACTAAATATAAAATTGCTATTTTCTGTGACAGTGAATTCTTTCACGGAAAAGATTGGGAAATTCTCAAACTCCGCCTTGAAAAAGGAAAAAATCCAGACTTTTGGATTAAAAAAATTGAACGAAACCGCAACCGTGATTGTGAAAATGATAGGAAGCTACTCTTTCTCGGTTACACTGTTCTCCACTTCTGGGGTCAAGATATCACCAAACACACCGATGAATGTTTGCAAGCTATTGAAGAAGCCATCTGGGACATTAAATTTTCCGATAGTTCCATGGATGATAATTTTCCCGAATAAAATGTACTCTTATAATTCAACGAGCTGTCTGTATTTACTTACAGACAGCCGTCCTTTTATACATAAAGAATATTCTTGCACACAATCTCTTCCGCCGCACTCTTTATATTATTCATCTTTCCAACCCACTCCATTTGATTTTTACTCTTCAATTCCTCGGTGACCACCAACTGTTTTGACATCTGTTTCATCAATGCCTCCACCTGTTCTCTGGCTTCCTGATCTACTGCATTCAGATGCTCTGTCAACTTCCCGGTCATCAGTAAATACTGATATCTTGCCGGTCTGTGTTCTTTCAGAAACTGTTTCCGCAACATTCCATATTTCCCACATGTCGGTTCGTCCTCGTTGATCACAAGATCTGGCAGATAATAATCTCCATGCAGTGTATAACTTAATCCATTCTTTTCATCATAAATATGCGTTTTCATATTCTTACAACTCCATTCCTCTGTTCTTTGTTCTGTTTTTCTTACGTTGCTGATTTTCCATTCTTCGTTTTTCCTCAGCCCATGCCATTCTTTCCTTAATACTTCCCTGTGGCATTTGCTCCATCCGGCGTTTTTCTTCCAGGATTTTCTGGTTCTGAACATCTCTCTGGACAATATCTTCCACCATATCATTTCCTAGTACACGCACAATCCGATGGTAGAGACCTGCCAGATCTTGAAGTATGTCTTTCTCCTCAGACAGTTCCTTTTTATCCTGTTGGACTACCTGCAATTCTTCCTTCGTGTCCTCACACTCTTTCTTTTTCTTCTGAAACTTATTTCTCCAGGCGTCACGTTCTCTTGTAAGTTCTTTGACCTGAGCAGCCATTGCAGCAATCTTGTTTTTCATCTGAGTAAACAGTGGTTTAATCTTCTTGTCCCGGTAAGTTGTCGCACGCTCCAATGCACCTGCTTCAGGAAGAAATGTGTTAATCGTCCTGTATTCTTTTATTTCCTTACTAACATTATCCATGACCGACTGCAGTCGTTCTCTACGATTTTCCAGATTTTCTAATTCCTTTTCTGCCTTCTCAGCCCGCTTTTCAGCGTCTTCTTTTTCTTTGACAGCCTGTGCCTTATCTTCTTTCAAATGCTGTATATTATCTCTTGTTTCTGCAATCTGTGCGGTCAGTCCCTCATTTTCCGCTATCAGATATTCCTTCTCATGCTCCAGCTCCTGTACTTCTTTTATCCGTTCCTTTTTCTTGAATTCATATACATTCAGATGCTTTTCATGTGTTCCTTTTTTCTCCCATTCAATTCCGTTCCTCTCCATGATTTCAGCCAGAACTTCCTTCTCATGGTTGATCCACTGGTTCAGTTCCGTATCTCGTTTTGACCCACCTTCAAATCCAAGACTTTTCATTGCCTGCTTTAACGACACTTTGGTATCCATACCTTTTCCTTTCCAGTTGGATACATAAGGAACAAAATCAATATGCAGATGTGGAGTTGCTTCGTCCAGATGAAGATAACAGTTAAATACCCGTAACGTAGGATTTCGTTTCTGGAAATCTTTCATATATTCGTCCAAAACTTTTACAGCCAGTTCTCCCGCTTCAGTTCCAACAGCCATGTCTTTACTGTTTCCAATCTGAAAAATCACTTCATGAAACAGCTTTTCCTGTTTTCCCTGACGTATCTTTTCGTAATAATCTGTAATCTTCCGGTCATTTCTTTTTCCCTCATTGTATCGTTCCACTGCCTGATCAAATAATTCGTGATAGACTGTTTTCAGATTTTCATCACAATATTTAATGTTCAGATGAACTCTTTCCCGGTCAACATTTTCTGCAACAAAGGCACGCCTGTTATGTGCCAGGGAGCCAGCTCCGATCATTCCACTTATCGTTTTTTTCATTGCCATTTTTTCTCACCTCCCATTCTTAAACCAGTACCAGATATGGCACAAAATCTGCATTTACGCCAGTTATGGCGATTACAAGAAATCTTCGCCGGACACGGCGGTTTTGTTACTTTTGTCAAAAGTAACGCAAAAGCACTTTCGACAGCCGTACCGTCCATCAAAAGTACCCTTGCGCCCTGCGGGGCTATTCATGTTTCATCATTTCTGCTCCTTTCCCATGTGTAAACGGAATTTGTAAACACAGCTCAAAAGATTTTAAAAGTTAACTTTTCCATTCTTTTCACAAAGTCTCGTTTACATTGTTTACAGTTGTTTTTACTCAAATGGTATCTCCAGTTGTTCCGGCACTTTCATAAATCCATCCTTGTCTTTTTTCTCAGTACCTTCTATTCGTTTCCATGACCGCTGGATACCATATTCCTTTCCGAAACGGTGCGTTCCGTGTGCTTTCCATCCTTCGATTGCATTGTTCATAATATTTGCAATCTCTTTACTTTCCCACTGCTTCATTTCACCTGTCCGGTGCAGTGCATCATCAAACAAAAGTTTTGTGCATACATAGTCGTCTTCATAGTCATCAAGAAATGCTTGGATAATTCCTGCATTTGTATCTTCCGGCATGAAATCTTTCTGTAGTTTTTTCGCTTCTTCCTCAATTTCTTTTGTAAAACTGAGGTACACATTTCCCTGTTGATAAAGCACCATAGCTTCTGCCCATGCCTGTACAATATAAGCTCTGCTTTCTTCTTCATGATCCAAGATATGAACTTCTGCTTTTGTCACATCCGTCATAACCGGAGCAAATCTCCTGTTTCCCGTTCTGTCCAGCGGAAGGAAATTCAGATCATTCGATGTTCCGCAGAACACGCACTGTCGTGGTCTATCCTCCGGATGAACTTCATAGGGAACTTTGTAAGTTTCTTTTTGTCTGCTGAGAAACGATTTAATCTGCTCAATGTTCTTTGCAGTCACAGTTGCTTTCATCTCTCCCATCTCTATAATCCAGTGGTTCTGTAATTTTCGGTAAATATTTTCATCATCCAGGTGATCCAGATGATCACTGAACCAGTCATCTTTTATTGCCAGATATTTGAAAAAAGTAGATTTTCCAGCTCCCTGGCTTCCTACCAGACAGAGCATGATATCATACTTTATTCCCGGTTCATATATTCTGGATATTGCTGCTAACATATGCATTTTCATTACACCAGTCGTATAATTGTTCTTTTCAGCACCCAGAAACCGTGGCAGTAAGTTCTCAATGCGTGGAACCCCGTCCCACACCAGACCCTCCAGATAATCCCTAATCGGGTGATACTTATTTTCATTGGAAACAATATCTACTCCTGCTTTTATTACCCGTTCACTTGTGATTTCATAATTTTCTTCCAGATACATTTTCAGATTACTATCATCCGTATCTGTCACTGTGAGGCTCTCGCTTCTCCGCTTCCAAGGTACTTCTTTCACAATATCTGTTCTTCCGGAAAGTTCATTTCTCCGAATTACTTTTTTCAACACCGGATCATTTTGAAGCACTGTTACACAGTTTCTGATTGTCTGTCTTGTCCTTCCCTTATCGGTATGATCCAGCATTTCATTCACATCTTCTACTGTAAGCATTTCCTCGTTCACAATACTCTCTAATTCCATTAAGGACTTCTCGCTGATATTCGTTAACTCTTTTTTCAATTTGTTCTACCTCCCTTCTTTTTCTCTTGAAAAATTCTATAATTTCTTCTCCGCTACCAAACATCAGCACGTCCAGACAATCATTTATTCTTCTTTCGTTTGCCAATGCTTCTGTAAATAATTCGTGCCATTCTTCTTCTGGTTTTGGTTTATAAAATTCTTTCCAGAACTGAATCCACCTCAGATATCGGATTAGCGCATCTGTCGCATAATTTAGCCACTGCTCTAATTTTTCTCTGATTAACACAACTTTAGGTTTTTGTGTTTTCAGGGGAGCCCTGTTTCCGGGCGTCCTTTTACGCTTTCCCTTATCTTCTATATGAATATCTAATCTGAAGTCTTCGATAAGTTTTTTTGCTGCTTCATACTGTGATATTCCAAATAGCCTTGCCGTGAAATCGATCGCATCCCCACCCGCTCCACAGCCAAAGCAATGATACATTTTATCTGCTTTCATGCTCGGATGCCTGTCACTGTGAAACGGGCAGCAAGCCATTCCATTATTTTTTACTTTTATCCCATAATGCTCTGCAGCCTGCCTGGCTGTTACGCACTCTTTTACCTGTTCAAATATTGTCATATCCACCTCCTGCCCCTCCGGGCAAGCCTTTGATGAACAGATATTCGGGAATTGTTGTATCTTTCAATTCGTGATATACTTAATCTGCCAAGATGGTATATCAGTGAATCTGATTATCAGAGAACTTGCTCAGATATTTTGTCTGGGCTTTTTCTTTTTGTCTGTCAGTAGTCATAGCTCCACTCCTTACACAAATCTCCTTGTAGGAATAACAATGATTTCAAATTTGCTTCCGTCCTCTAATTCAAGAAGAATCACATAATCTGAATCTCGATCAGGTAAAATGGAACTTATCTTCAACTTTTTACTGTAGTTAATTGCATCAAATATTTTTCCGACTACTTTCTTTGTTTTCATTTGCTTCTTTTCCTCCGTATTAACGTTTATTGTCCAGCATCTCAGCAACTTTTTTCTGCTGTGACGGGTACAGATGCCCATAAGTGTTCAATGTCATCTGAATGTCTTTGTGCCCCAGCCTTTCCTTGATAATCAGTGGTTCTACGCCCTGGTAGATCAGATATGCCACATGGCTGTGACGGATATCGTGCACTCTGATTGGTTTTACACCGGTCAGTGCTTCATATTTCTTAAGACGTTTCTGCAGTGTTCTCGCCACAATCGGGAACAACCGCTGATCTTCCGGAAATCCATAATGTTTCTTCGCATACTCCTGCACCTCTTCCTTAAGAAAATTGGGAATATCAATGGCACGGACTGAATTCTCTGTTTTGGGAGTATCAATCACATCTCTTTTCCTGATCCGGTTATACGTCTTATTGATATGCAGGAGATTTCCACTCATATCAAAATCTGAAAGACTCAATGCCAGAAGCTCTCCTTCCCGGATTCCTGTCCAGAACAGAATTTCAAATATCAGATAATCCTCACTCTCCGGCTCAATCCCGGCGATAAATCTGTCATATTCTGCTTTCGTCCAGAATTCCAGCTTATTTGCATCCGATTTCCCCATCTTTTTTACTTTCTTACATGGATTTT
>ERZ791931.2597-NODE-2597-length-9955-cov-10.923333_pt1 | contig 9955 bp, 9 predicted proteins | sample MGYA00510127_ERZ791931 | MGnify/ENA primary metagenome ERZ791931 (study PRJEB30046, sample SAMN00792067) | human gut metagenome | study: EMG produced TPA metagenomics assembly of the A metagenome-wide association study of gut microbiota in type 2... | reverse complement strand
AATATTGCATGTATGGGTGAAGGTGGAATTGGTAACCTTTATGGACTTGGGTTAATGGATCCAGAAGATGTTAATGCAGATCATAGAATTCCATTAAATGAATTAAAATCAAATGAACAAATTATGTTTGAAGCATTACACAATGAATTTGTAGCAAGTGCTAAAACTGTTATTGAAGGTCATAAAATCAATCCTGATTTCATGATTGGTAATATGATTGCTCATACAACTTTATATCCACTTACACCAAATCCTAAAGATATCTTAGCTGCTTTTGATGAAGATAACTTTAAAAACAATTTCTGTGGAGATGTTCAAGTACGTGGTGAATATCCATCATTTATCTTTAGATATTTTAAAGAACATAATATTGATACTTCTTATATTACAGAAGAAGATAAGAAGATTATTAAAGAAGGTACAGTTGATTTCTATACATTCTCATATTACATGTCAAATTGTGTAACTGTTGATGAAAATGCTGAAACTACTGCAGGTAATATGTCTAAAGGTGCTAAAAACCCTTACTTAAAAGCATCTGACTGGGGATGGCAAATCGATCCAGATGGATTAAGATATACATTAAACTTATTACATGATCGTTATCCACATACTCCATTAATGATTGTAGAAAATGGTTTTGGAGCATTTGATACAGTAGAAGAAGATGGATCAATTCATGATGATTATCGTATAGATTACTTCAAAGGACATATCCATGCAATGAAAGAAGCTATTGAAGATGGTGTACCATTAATTGGATATACAACATGGGGACCAATTGATTTAGTATCAGCTGGAACAGGACAATATGCAAAACGTTATGGATTCATTTATGTAGATAGACATGATGATGGAACTGGAGATTTCTCTAGAAGTAAAAAAGATTCATTCTATTGGTATAAAAAAGTTTGTGAATCTAACGGAGAAGAAATTTAATATAATAAAAGGACGATGCTTTGGCACCGTCCAATTTTTTGATAGAAATATAGAAAAGATGATGAAATCATTTTGTAAGCAATTAGATGATTAATATATAATGAAATTACCCCCTATGTTCATCTTTTTTCTATATATTCTTTATTTTGTTAAAAATTGCTAACATTCTCGTAACCATCTGCAAATATCAACAACTTTCACACCTTTATAGTCATAAGTTTCATGATATGTTCTTGCAATTATCATTTTAGGATATGCATCTCTTATGGCAAGTAGTGGAGAATATTCTCTTTCAAATGTTTTTTCATTCGAAATATTATCACTCACTTGAATATATAGTTGTGTTTCACGTTTCTTGGCTACAAAATCTATTTCTTTTTTATAAAGTTTTCCCACATATACTTCATATCCTCTTCTACGTAACTCTAAATAAACAATATTTTCATAAACTCTTCCAAAGTCCATGTTTCTTGTACCATTAACTGCATAACGAAATGATGAATCACAAAGATAATATTTGCTATTATTCGTTAGATATTTTTTTCCTTTTAAGTCATAGCGTTTTGCTTCATAGAAAAGAAAAGCATTTTCTAAATAGCTAATGTATTTTGATACTGTTTTTCTGGTTATTTCGCTTTGACTATTATTTAAGGTTCTACAAATATTATTTGGAGAAAGCAAGTTACCAATATTATCCATCATAAATTCAGAGATGTTGGTAAATTCTGATTTATTTCTGATCTTATATTTTTCAACCAAATCTCTTATAAGGATAGTTGAATATACGTCTCTAACATAGTCATATTGTCTATTTTCAGTCTTATATACATAAGCTCCAGGCATACCACCAGTTCGTACATACTGATCAAAAGCTTCATCATAATCTTTTGTGATTTTGTAATAAGTGAGATATTCTACAAAAGAAAATGGATATACCTGTATTTCCATTGTTCTTCCAGTAAAAAGTGTTGCTAGATTCGAACTTAGTAAAAATGCATTTGAACCAGTGATATAAATATCGTAGATTCTTTTTACATAAATGCTATTGATTGCAAGTTCAAATTGAGGACATAATTGAACTTCATCGATCAATAAAACATTTGGCATACCCTCTTTGTACTGATTCAAAATGTATTTATGCAATTCATGGTACTCTAATAACTGATCAAACTCTAATTCTTGCAGGTTTATCATTACAATATTCACCTGTTCCTGTAATGATTGCAAGTAAGTGACAAACTCTTGAAGTAATACTGATTTTCCGCTTCGTCTAATACCTGTGATTACTTTTATATCAGGTGTTCCATATAATTCAATCAGCTCATCTAAATATTTTTTTCTAACAATAAGTTGCATGTTGTTATCTCCTATTACCATTTTTTTAATTTTTTTTATTTTTCGGTATTATCATATACAAATGTATACTATCATAATAAATGTAACCTGTCATTATTCTATTCCCAATTTTAAAAAAATATTCATTTTTTGGGAATAACTTATGGTGTTGATTCAATGAATTAAAAAAAGGGAAAGATAATATTTTAGTGAAACTTTAGTTATTCATAAACTTAGATTAGTTGAGGATGTGAAATCAATTGAATTAAAAAAAGATAATAATCATTAGCTCTCGTATTCTTTGATAACATATTTTCGTCAATGAAAGAATCTATTGAAGATGGTGTACCATTAATTGGATATACAACATGGGGACCAATTGATTTAGTATCAGCTGGAACAGGACAATATGCAAAACGTTATGGATTCATTTATGTAGATAGACATGATGATGGAACTGGAGATTTCTCTAGAAGTAAAAAAGATTCATTCTATTGGTATAAAAAAGTTTGTGAATCTAACGGTGAAGAAATTTAATATAATAAAAGGACGATGCTTTGGCACCGTCCAATTTTTTAATCATTATTTCTAATATAAGGATTATGATAGAAAGAATAGACAAGTTGAATTGTCATTACACACCAGATAACCGGTTCACAGAAGATAACAGCCATATATTGAAAACGTGGAATTAAGAAGATAACAAAGATAATCTTTCCAAAGAATTCAATCACACTTGAAATTAAAGGAAGAAGTTTTTGACCAATTCCTTGAAGTGCATAACGTGTTTGCATCAATATTCCAAGCACGGCATAGAAAGGTCCAACAATTGTAAGATAAAGTGTCCCATTATGTAAAACAACTTCTTTACTTGAACCAGATATTAATTTCACTAAAGAAGAACCAAATAATAAGATAATACAAGTTACAATAGCTGCACCAATAATGTCATAGATATAAGCATAACGAAGTGCTTTTTTAATTCTATTTTTTTGATTAGCCCCTTTATTTTGAGAAACAAAAGTTGAAATAGCAAGAGCCATCGCTGTAAAAGGCATATTAAAGAACATATAAAGTTTTCTTGCAGCAGTATGTCCAGCAATAATTAAATAACCTAAGTTATTAATACCATATTGTAAGATGACAGAACCAGCAGAAACAATACAACTCATAAATCCCATTGAGAACCCTTGTCCTAATAATTCTTTATAAAGATCTTTATCAACTTCAAAATGTTCTTTTTTAGGAAGTAACAAAGGTGTCTTTTTAAACATATAAACGATACACAAAATAACGGAAGTTCCTTGAGAAATAACAGTTGCGACTGCAGCTCCTTGAACTCCCATATTTAATTGAGTAATAAAAACTAAATCTAAAATAATATTTAAAACAGATGAAACAACTAAGAAAACGAGAGGCATAACACTATTACCAATGGCTCTCATTAATCCAGCACATAAGTTATAAGCAAACATAACAATAATAAATAAAACAATAAAGAAAATATAACTATAAGCTTCATCAATAATGTTTGTAGGTGTATTTAATAAATGAAGAAGTGGTTGTAAGAAAATTAAACCAATAAGTGTTAGTCCAATTGAAACAACGATTCCAATGACTAAAGAACTAGCAACTGATTTCTTCAATAATTTTTCATCTTTAGAGCCAAAACTTCTTGCAGTAACAATAGCAAGACCATTTCCAATCCCTAAAGCAAAACCTACAAGCAAGTCATAAATGGAAGTACATGATCCAATCGCTGCTAAAGAAGCATCTCCTAAAAAGTTTCCAACAATCATGGTATCAACGGTGTTATAAAGTTGTTGGAAGATATTTGATATAAATAGTGGTAATGCAAAGATGATCAATGATTTAAAGATAGGTCCATGAATTAAATCAACATTTGCATTAAATGATTTACGTTTTATCGAATTCATATTTCTCTCCTATTCTGTAATATTACGATTAAAAATTTCAACAAGAGTAAAGATGCCATTTTCATATTCATATTTTTGAATACAACAATTATAAAATCTTTCCGTTTTCTTTACTTTTGCATGTTCTTCCCATGCACGATAGAATTGGGCGCAAGCTGCACCGTGAGAAACTGCTAAAACAACTTGATGATCATTCTTACCCATGATTTCAGTTAACGTTTTATTCATACGTTCTCTAAGTTCAAGTTCACCTTCACCACCGAATTGTTTAAAGAAATCCCCATAAGGTAGTTTAGGATTTAAACATTCATCTTTTCCTTCAAAAGCACCAAAATTCCATTCTTTTAAACCTTTTAATCTTGTATAAGGCATATCTGTAATGATTTCTAAAGTATCCGATGCTCTTTCAGAAGTAGAAGCATAAGCGTGATCAAGAGTAATATTTGTAAAGTATTCTTTTGCCATTTGTGCTTGTTTAATTCCTAAAGGTGTAAGAGGTGCATCACACCAACCTTGTATTTTATGTTGTAGATTGAACAAAGTCTGTCCATGTCTCATTAAATAGAGTGTTTTTTTCATGATAAATCTCCCCCCAAGTTTACTTTAATCGATAATATTATAAAAGTACAATACCTAAATAGCAATCTTCTATAACTAAAAATAATAGTAAAAATAGGATTTAAAAAGTACCATAAAAAAATACCAAATATAAAATATTAATATGTAGTAAAAAAATAAGAAACAATAGATATAATATTGTAATCGCTTACAGTGGGTGGAGGTGATAGTATGAAAGTGCGAAAGGGAGGAAAAGAATATGAAAAGTAAAAAAATAATAGCAGCATCATTAGGCGCAGCGTTATCGTTATCGATGCTTTGTATGCCTGTTTATGCTACTAGTCCAACAGTTAGTTCTATTGTTGCAAACACACAAGTTGGAGATGGACAAAGAGAAGTATCTTCATTTGAAATTGAGGTAAGTGATGAAAGTATTATACAAAATTTAACAGCAGCAGATTTTGATATTATTAATAATTCAAGCACTGTTCCATTTGATGTAAATACAGGATCTTGGGCAGAAGCTTATCAAGATGATGGGATTGAATTAAGTGTATCAGGAAATAAGTTAGAAATGAAAGTGAATCCATTTTGTTATGCTGGAATCTATAAAACAGATTGGTCATTTCAAAGATTGGATTGGGAAGTTAAATGTTTAACTAATGATGCATTATCTTTTAAGGCAAGTGATGTAACAACAGTTAAAACTAAAGTCTTAGATGATACAGAAAGAAAGACATTTACTTATGCTGGATTAACACGTGAATATGCGTTGTATTTACCAAAAAATGCGGATGGATCAGTTAAGAAAAATGTACCACTTGTTGTATGGAATCATGGTGGTGGAGAATACAAGGGTAATTTAGAAGATACTCTTGTAGCGAATAAAGGATTAACTGGTTGGGTAGATGCTGGCTATGATGTTGCAGTATTACAAATGCAAGTTGGAAATGAAAACTATAGCTATGGTGCTGCAGAAAATGAAGATAAGAAAAAATTAATTGACCAAAACAATGCATTACAAGCACAATTGATTAAAAATCTAATTAATGATGGAAATGTGAATAAAAATCAAGTATATGTTGCAGGTGCTTCTAGTGGAGGAGGAGCAACAATGAGATTTTTAATGCAATATCCTGAAATATTTGCTGGAGCTATAGCTTGTTGCTCAATGGATCCAATTGTTCCTGTACATAATCAAACATTTGCAGTATTAGGTAGAGAAAAAGATCCTTTTGATACAATTGTTTCGAATTTTGAAGAAGCATTCCAAGGAAATGTATATACTTGGGATGAAAGTACACAATCGATGGTTTCTAAAAAAATTGATACTCAAAAATTATTAGATATTCCAATTTATTATACGCATGCTGAAAATGATCCAACATGCAATGTAGATAGTTCAAAAGCTATGTACAAAGCTATGGAAAATATGGGAGATAAAAATAATAAATTATCTATATGGTCAGATGATGAAATGAAAGCTGTAGGGATCAGCAATGGTATGGGAGGTGCATTATTGCATTGGTCATGGGTAAAAGTTCTTAATGATAATACTGATGGTAGTCCAATGAATTGGTTGTTCAAACAATCTAAAGTGGAAACAGTGTCAAAATCAGAAGATAAAGTAGATGATAAAAAGGAATCAACAGTTAATAATAAAGTTGAACAAAGTGTTAAAACTGGAGATAATACAATGATTGGTTCATATGCTATTATCATGTTGTTAGCAGCAGGTGCCTATACAGCTACTAAAAAGGTAATTAGATAATAATTAAGTAAGGCGGAAAATGGTTTCAATTTTTCCGCTTTTTATATTATAATATTTTTGTTGTAGGAGGGTGTTTATTGTGAGCAAAACAAATTTAAAAATAGAATATATTTTAAAAGCATCTAATAATATAGAATTTGATAATATTGATACATATATATCTAGAAAAATATTTGAACACTATAATAAAATACCAACCTATACATTAGAAAACATTTTAACAATTTTAAATATATCAAAACTTAAATTTAAAACATATCTTAATCAACTGGGATATAAAAATTATACAGCGTTTAAAGATGAGGTTATTTTTGAAAGAATAGTAAGACTAAAACAAATCAGAGATAGATATGAAAGTTTTGAAAAAAATAAAATTATTCAAATTATGAGTCAATTAAGATATCATCTAATTAATATGGATGAAATAGATAAAATTTGTAAACAAATAAATGAACATGAAAGATTTATAGCTTATGGGTCACCAACACTTTTAAATTTATTGTTTGATTTTCAAGTAGATATGAAAATATTTGATAAAACAGTTTTGTTAAGTTCAGTAAATAATGGAAAAATTTTAGTACCAAAAAATAATGATCTTATTGGTCTCTTTACAGCAACAGGAAGATTATTAGGCTGTTGTGATGCAAAATTTCAAGAAGTTGTTTTAGATACAAAGAATACAAAGATACTTTTTAGTAAATCTCAAATAAATAGTGAATATATTGATTTCAGCTTTTCTATGGATACGGATAATGATTATTATGAAATGCATTATGTTTTTTTATTTCTATTTGATTTAATTAAAACGAGATACTATGAATTATATATAAAGGAATGAAAATATGATTATAGGAAAAATAATGATGATACAAAATAGTAGTTCAAAAGAGAGTGTGGAATATTTAATTAGTAAAAAAATAATGGAATTAAAAGGTAATATTAAGGATTATACATTAAATAGATTTATAGAAGAAGTGGGTGTGTCTAAGACTTCGATGGTCAGATATTTAAAAAATATTAATATTAATAAGTTTTCTTATTTTAAAAATGTTATGTACGAAGAATATATGCATGCGGAAGTAGATATGAAAAAGATGAAAAAGGTTATTAAAAATAATTTTCCTCACATACAAACACAAATTTTTAAAAAAATCATGGTATGTAAAAGAATTGTTATATTAGGCGATGGAAATAGGTTTGCATTGTTACTATGTCAAAAAGCGTTGACATATTTAGGATATCCTTGTGAGATACCGGTTTATCTTGGAAGTGAAGAAGAAATTATTGATCAGTTTCACTTGAAAGAAGATGATTTGGTTATTATTGTAAGTTTACATGAAACATATGATGATTTTTGTACAAATAGATCTGTTTTTTATCAAAATGCTAACTATTTAGATGTGAAAATAAAACCTAAAATTGGGTTTATAGGAGTTGCTCCTAAAGATAATCATCTTTATTTTAACTACAATATAAATCAAGAAAGCTTTGATAAAAGCATGAATGAGTTACAAGTATTCTTTTTAAATCTTGTACAATATATTCTTTATAAAAATGGAATATAAAAGGCGTAGCACAAACTACACCTTTTTAATTATTGAAACCAATAATCTAGATAATCATATTTAAAGACGCGGTAAACGAATTTACCATCTGTCGTTTTAAATGTTTTTAATAAAGTTCCATCCTGACTGTATTCACTCCAAGACATTGCGATACCACTATCGATAATTACATTTCCATCTAATTCTTGTACACTACTTACATATCCTGAATAAGCAACAGGAATACTACTTACAAGTTCAACTGTACGATCATTTTCATTAACTAAATATTTATAGTAATAAGATGTTCCTTTTTTTAAGTTATAGTAAGTATTTGAATAATTTGAATCACTTTTCCAATCATAATCAGGACGTGTTGTACTTACAGCTAGGTTATTATTATAAAGATAGAGATAATATTGACCTTGAGGTAGGGAATTATCTTCTACATAAGTGACACTATGTTGACCAGCTTGCATTGAAAAATCATTTGTTTTATTTAAGAGTAAGGAATCATATCCACTTTCTTGCCAAAAGTTATCAGAACCAATCATGTAATCAATTGTTGGATTTGAATAGGTATTATCTAATTTAATAATTGTGGATGTTTCTCTTGAACTAATAATTAAACTTGTTTTATCAACAAGAGACAGTGAATTGATATGCATCCAATCAAGATCTTCTGCACCATCAGGTAATGAAGTTGTTGAATAATAATCAGGTAATAAATCAATAAGATCTACAAGTTCTGTTATGTTACCAGAATCTTTTTCAATCATAATAATTTTATCTTCACTTGTTTTTGCCTCTTTTTCACTTGCAAGAACAAGAATATTATTGTTGCTATCAAAGATGTAATTTATAATTACCTGTATCATAAATTTTAGAAACATAACCAGTTTGTTCCATACCGACTATTTTTGTACTAGAAATACTAAAGTACATGGTGTTGTTTTCAAAAAGAATACGGTGACTTCTATAAGAAACGATAGGAATTTCACTACGAATGATGCCGTAATTATCATAAAGTCTCATATAAGCTTGTTCTTCACTATCTTCAGTAACATCGTTTCCAAGAACAGTATAAAGACCGTTAGATAAGGATGATGTATTTGAATCATCACATTCTACTGTAAGATATTGATCACCGCCTTGTAATGAAGGGGCATTATATGACCATGATAAGGTATCAACAACTTTACCTTGTTTATTTGTTAGAGTAACTGTAGTTGTATTTGTTTGATTAGGAATTGCTCCAATTAAGAGATATTCATGTTCTGTTGTATAACCGCTTAATGTATTAGAATTCAAAGTTTGTGAAAAATCAGCGTAATTATTACAATGAATTGTGTAACTTGTTTGTAATTCTTCTGTGGTTTTAAAATACATATAAACAGCTGTTGTATTTGTTCCATATGGATTCCTTATTAATAAAGGATGTTGAAAAGTAAATTATTTAATTTCTTTTGTTTATTAATTTGATTATGTATACGAGTTTGATATTTTTCACTATAAATAGTAGAAAGGGATGTACTTTTATTTTTTAACTTTAAGTAATTTATTGAATTATTATCATTACTTGAAGCTTCTATTTCTGTAGAGTTAGAAAACATGAGATAGAGTGAAGCTATAGAAATAGATAATATTAGTAAAATTAATTTTTTTAATTTATGCATAATCTTTACCTCCGCTTCCATTATGTATGTGAATTATGTGAAAAATGTAGCTTTCATTTAAGCAATTATAAAAAAAGTAATGATTATAGAATGAAAAAATGGCTTATATAAATAATAATTTAAAAAAAACAAAAAAAGATAGAAAAAAAGCTTTACAAAAGGGAGAGGGGATGGTAATATAAATGGGCACTCGAC
>ERZ791931.2573-NODE-2573-length-10054-cov-9.257226_pt1 | contig 10054 bp, 10 predicted proteins | sample MGYA00510127_ERZ791931 | MGnify/ENA primary metagenome ERZ791931 (study PRJEB30046, sample SAMN00792067) | human gut metagenome | study: EMG produced TPA metagenomics assembly of the A metagenome-wide association study of gut microbiota in type 2... | reverse complement strand
CTTTTTTCATTTTACATAAACTTAACATAAACCATACGTTCTTTTGATTTTTGAAAGTGTTGAAAAACACTATGATATGAGTGTCTTAAGAAAAGGAAACAAAAATAAATAATATCTTAAGAGAAAACAAAGGAAGGTAAATAAAAAATGAAAAAGAAAGTATTAAGTGTTTTAATGGTTTTCATGATGTGTCTTGGTTTAGCCGGATGTGGCGGAGGATCAAATAGTGCATCAGATGACATTAGTGGAAAGGTAAGTTTAAACGGATCAACTTCAATGGAAAAATTCGTTAACGCCTTATCAGAAGGAATTAAAGAAAAATATCCAAACTTACAATTAGAAGCACAATTTACAGGATCTGGTGCAGGTCTTGAAGCAGTTGCTTCAAAAACAACAGATATCGGAGATTCTTCTCGTGCTTTAACAGATGAAGAAAAAGCAAAAGGATTAGAAGAAAATATTGTTGCTATCGATGGTATCGCAACAATTACAAACAAATCTAATAAAGTAACAAACTTAACAAAAGATCAATTAGCAAAAATCTATACAGGACAAATTACTAACTGGAAAGATTTAGGTGGACAAGATGAAGCAATCGTTGTTATCGGACGTGAAGCTGGTTCAGGAACTCGTGGAGCATTTGAAGAATTATTAGGAATTGAAGATCAATGTCAATATGCTCAAGAATTAAATGAAACTGGTGCTGTTCTTGCTAAAGTTGCTAAAACTTCTGGATCAATCGGTTATGTTTCATTAGATGTATTGGATGATACAGTTTCTCCTCTTCAATTAGATGGTGTTGAACCAAGTGAAAAAACTGTAAAAGATGGAAGCTATGCTTTACAAAGACCATTCGTAATGGCTACAAATGGAAAAATTAGTGAACAATCTAAACAAGTTCAAGCAGTATTTGATTTCATCAACAGTGATGATGGACAAAAAATCATTGAAAAAGTTGGATTAGTAACACCAAATAAATAAAAATAAAGAGGGAAGTATTATGGAAAAAAAGTTATCAATTATTAGCCATAAGAAAGCAAAATCCCTAGTAGAAAAAACAGCCGCGATGACCTTTCGTGGCTGTGCTATTATCTCTGTTTTAGCAGTTGTTACTATTACAGGATATATGATTATTTCAGGGACACCTGCCATTTTTAAAGAAGGAATTACAGGTATTTTGTTTTCTACAACATGGGCGCCAACAGCAGCTCATCCTCAATATGGGATTGCTTATGTTATTTTAACTTCTATTGTAGGGGTTTTTCTAGCAATTTGTATTGGAGTACCTATTGGTTTATTTACAGCAATCAACCTTGCTGAAATTGCTCCAGCAAGACTTAGAAAAATATTAAAATCAGCAATTGAATTACTTGCAGGGATTCCGTCTGTTGTTTATGGATTATTAGGTATTTTGATTGTCAATCCAATGATGTATAAATTAGAATTAATGATCTACCATGGATCTAAAACACATCAATTTACAGGTGGGGCAAATCTTTTATCAGCCATTATCGTACTAGCAATTATGATTTTACCTACGCTTATTAATATTTCAGAAACTGCTTTAAAGGCAGTCCCTGACGATTATCGTAAAAGCTCACTTGCTTTAGGGGCAAGTAAAATGCAAACAATTTTTAAAGTTGTTGTACCAAGTGCTAAATCAGGTATTATGTCAGCTATTGTACTTGGCGTAGGACGTGCTATTGGAGAAGCAATGGCTATTTTGTTAGTAGCCGGAAATGCAGTATCTCTTCCACTTCCATTTAATTCGGTACGTTTTTTAACAACAGCCATCGTTTCAGAAATGGGATATGCCAGTGGTACACATAGACAAGTACTATTTACAATTGGACTTGTACTGTTTATCTTTATCATGGTTATTAACTTAGTCTTAACATATGTTTTAAAAAGAGGTGACTTAGATGAATAATACAATCTTAGAAAAAAAGAAACGTGTCAGTGATCAAGTTCTTTATGCACTTATTCAATTAAGTTCATTTCTTTCAATTTTTATCTTATTAGTTATTATTGGTTATATTCTCTATCGAGGAATACCGGCCTTTGATTTTTCTTATTTAGTAAATACAACAAGTATTATTAATGATACTGTAGGTATATTACCTAATATTATTAATACACTTTATATTGTTATTGTGACACTTTTAATTGCTTGTCCAATAGGAATTGGTGGAGCAATTTATTTAAATGAATATACAAAAAATAAAAAATTCGTCAGTATCATTTCATTTACAACGGAAGTTTTAGCAGGTATTCCATCAATTATTTATGGATTATTTGGGATGTTGTTCTTTGGATCATTTTGTCATTTGAATTTCTCTATTTTAACAGGGTCACTTACACTTGCCATTATGATTTTACCAATCATTTCAAGAAATACTCAAACAGCTTTAGAATGTGTTCCTAAAAGCTATCGTGAAGCTGCTTTAGGAATTGGAGCAACAAAATGGTATATGATTCGTACAGTACTTTTACCAAGTGCCATTCCTGGTATTTTAACAGGAGTTATTCTTGCAATGGGACGTATCGTTGCTGAATCAGCTGCTTTATTATTTACAGCAGGTTCTGTCGCAATCTTACCAACAAATATTTTTGGACATTTGTTAAGTAGCGGGGGAACTCTTACTATTCAATTATATTTAGAAATGGCTAAAGGAAATTATGAAGTTTCATTTGTGATTGCTCTTGTTTTAGTAGTTATTGTTTTAGGTTTAAATATGTTAGCTAAATGGATCAGTCGCAGATTTGATGTAAATAAAGGGGATAATTAAGATGGAAAATAAAATAGAAGCAAGACATCTGAATTTGTATTATGGACAAAAACATGCTTTAAAAGATGTCAGTTTAGATATTAAAGAAAATAAAATTACTGCGTTTATTGGCCCTTCAGGGTGTGGTAAATCAACATTTTTAAAAACACTAAATCGTATGAATGATTATGTTGATAACGTTAAAATTGAAGGGGATGTTATCTTAGATGGTGAAGATATTTATGATAGCCGTGTTGATACAACATTACTTAGAAAAAAAGTTGGGATGGTTTTCCAACAACCAAATCCATTCCCTATGTCAATTTATGATAATGTGGCTTATGGACCACGTATTCATGGTATTAAAAATAAAAAACAACTTGATAAAATCGTTGAAGATAGTTTAAAAGCAGCAGCACTTTATGATGAAGTGTCAGATCGTTTACATTCAAGTGCCTTAGGTTTATCTGGTGGACAACAACAAAGATTATGTATTGCCCGTGCTTTAGCGGTGCAACCAGAAGTTATCTTATTAGATGAACCAACAAGTGCCTTAGATCCAATTTCAACACTTAAAATCGAAGAACTTTTATTACAATTAAAAGATCAATATACAATTGCTATCGTTACTCACAATATGCAACAAGCAAGTCGTATTGCTGATTATACTGCCTTCTTCTTAGTTGGAGAAATGGTAGAATATGGACCAACAAAAGATGTCTTTGGTATGCCAAAAGATAAAAGAACTGAAGATTATATTACTGGTAGATTTGGATAGGAGGAAAGAAAGATGCCAAGAAGTCAATTTGATCAAGAGCTTAATAAGATGCATGTTGATTTAGATAGAATGTGTCATCTTGTTGTTTTAGCTATTGAAAACTGTGTTACAGCATTTAAGGAACAAGATTATGAACTTGCTCGAGATATTATTCATGGGGATAAACAAATTAATGATGTGGAAAGATCGATTGAAGCAAAATGTTTATCTTTGATTTTAAAACAACAACCCGTTGCTTCTGATTTAAGAGATGTTTCTACTGCTTTAAAAGTAGTTACTGATTTAGAAAGAATTGGGGATCAAAGTGCAGATATTGCTGAATTGATTTTAGAAATGAAAGAAATGGATAGTTTCTTAATGATTGGACATATTCAAGATATGGCAAAAATTGCAACTAAAATGGTTAAAGAAGCTTTAGATGCTTTCCATCAACATGATTTAAAACATGCTTTAGAAGTAAAGAAGATGGATATTAAAATGGATGAATTGTTTGATCAAGTTAAAGAAGATATTATTCAAATGATTAAAGAATCAAATGATAAAGGTGATTTAACAATCAATTTCTTAATGATTGCAAAGTATTTTGAAAGAATTGGAGATCATGTTGTTAATATCTGTGAATGGATTGAGTTCAACCAAACAGGAAAACTTAACAATACTCGATTAATTTAGACCTCTTTTAGAGAGGTTTTTTCTTTATTTGATTTAAAAGGATGATTGATTTCTATATAATAAAAATATAAGGAGGTATTATTATGCTAGGTCAAATTCGTAGACATATAGCTAAAAAGAATGAGAAGCTATTTTATATTTTTGTTCTTTTTATCGTTGCCTTTGGTATAAGTATTGTTCATTATATGTTTTTAGAAAAAGATGCTGTTTTATCTTTAAAACAAGATGATGTATCTTCAACTTATTATGCAAAATATCATTATTTATCAAAAAATGTCAATAATATAACATTTTATTTCCAATATGAAAAAGATGGTGAAATTATTCAAGATGTTTTAGGCAGTTACGAAATCAATAACCATTTTGATATAAAAAATATATTTAAAGGTTATAGTGCTGATGAAGGGAAAATAACTTTGAAATTAATCGATGAAGATACATGTATTTATCTTGATTGTTCTAGCAATATAAATACCTCAAAACCAAAAACAATATCTAAAATTAATTTATTAGAAAATGAGGATTTTTCTAATTATAAATGTTATTTTATTTCAGAAAAAAGGTTAAAAGATAAAAATGTTTATACATTGATGGAAGGAGAAAGTTTGAAAAGTAATTCAAAAATAAAAGTGTACTTAACTTACGAATAAAATTAATAATAATTAGGTAAGAAAAGATGTAAAGAAATTTAATATTTTGAGTGGTTTTCTTTGATTTTTACTTGTTTTTCTTAAATTATTAAGAAAAATTTGAAATCTAAATTCATATTTTGTATCAGTTATACATTTATCGTCATGAAAAAATTATAGTTTGCTATAAATACTTCTATATATAACGAAAATAATACAAAAAAAGCTACCTTACACGGTTTTGGCGAACATCGAGGTAGCATTTTTATCTTTAAAAAATACAAGGCTAGTTATCTATGACTAGTCTTTTTTCATTTATGTTATAATTTATGAAATTTTCTAATTCAATATAATAAAATGACTGTTAAAAAAAGCTTTTCATGCAAATAAAGAACATCTTGTGCAATAAATATATCATTAATGCTAATCATCACATATAATTGTATTAATTAGGGAGGATTACCATATGAACAAGAAAAGAAATATTATAATTGGGTCAATAGTTTGTGTACTGCTTATGACAGTGGTATTTTTTGTTTTTAATCATGGAAAAAGTAATGAACAAGTTGTTACAGAATATTTTGAACTTTTAAAAAAGAAAGATTATAAACAAATGTATCAAATGCTAGATCAAAAGACAGTCTATACTCCTACACAAAAATATTTTATTGAAAAGCATAAAGAAATCTATGATGTAATAAATCCAAGTAATATACAGGTAAAAGTAATAGATGAAAAAGATAATATGGTTCAATATCAAATATCGATGGATACTGTAGCTGGAAAAGTTAAATATAAAAATAAGATTGAAATTAAAAATGAACAAATTAAATTTAATAAGCAACTTATTTTTGATGAATTTTCTGATAAGAACAAAGTAAAAGTGATTACGACACAACCTTATAGAGGGTATATTTTAGATAGAAATGGAAAATATTTAGCTAAACAAGGAAATGCTTATTCATTTGGTCTTGTAAGAGGAAAATTAAATGGTGAAAATGATTATGCACAAATAGCTAAGTATTTAGAAACGGATGTTGAAGCCATTCAAAAGAAAATGAGTGCATCTTGGATCAAAGATGATTCTTTTGTACCTATTAAAAATGTATCAGAACAAGTAAAAAATCAATTGATTCAACAAGGAATTTTAAATATTAAAGGTGTTAAAATCAATACGATTTCTACGCGTGTTTATCCTTATGATAAAATAACATCTCATATCATTGGATATGTCCAAAATGTTAATTCAGAAGATTTAAAAAAACATAAAAGTGAAGGATACACAAGTAGTTCAGTAATTGGAAGAAGTGGGATTGAAGCCACTTATGAAAAGCAGTTACGTGGAGAAGTAGGTGGAAAAATTGTCATTGTTGATGAAAATAACAATATCATTAAAACAGTTGCCCAAAAAGAAGCTAAAGATGGAAAAGATATTCGTTTAACAATCGATATTGATTTACAACAAAGTCTTTATAATGAATATCAAAATGATAAAAGTGCTTCTGTTGCTTTAAATCCACAAACAGGAGAAGTTTTAGCGCTTGTTTCAACGCCATCTTATTCAAATAATGATTTTGTCTTAGGACTTTCAACGGATAAATGGAACGCTTTAAATAATGATAGTAATCAACCATTAATGAGTCGTTATAAACAAACTTATACCCCTGGATCAACTATGAAACCAATCACAGCAGCTATTGGTTTAGAAACAAAGACAATTGATCCAGATAAAGATTTAGGGGCTAAAGATAAATGGCAAAAAGATTCAAGCTGGGGAAGCTATTATGTAACAACATTACATGCTCCTTCACCTAATAATTTAAAGAATGCGATCACGTATTCAGATAATGTTTATTTTGCAAGAAATGCGTTAAATATTGGAAAAGATAATTTATTTAAATATTACAAAAATTTAAAGATTGGTAAAAAAATTCCTTTTGAACTATCTTTGAATAGAAGTCAATATATAAACAAAAATCAAAAAGTAAGTGATCAATTAATTGCAGATAGTGGTTATGGGCAAGGACAAATTTTGATGAATCCCCTACAACTTGCAAGTATTTATAGTGCTTTTGTAAATAATGGTTCAATCTATCAACCCCATATCGTTCAAGGAAAAACAAGAACATGGATTAAAAATGTCTTTTCTAAAGAAACATCACAAACAATAAAAGAAGATTTAATTAATGTTATTGCAGACGAAAAAGGAACAGGCCATAGTATTTATCATGATAATGTGACTCTTGCTGGAAAAACAGGAACAGCAGAAATCAAACAAAGCCAAAGTGATACCACAGGAACAGAACTTGGTTGGTTTACAGTAATGACGACAGATAGTAAACAACCTCTTTTAATAACAACAATGGTCGAAGATGTTAAAGATAGAGGTGGCAGTGGTTATGTTGTTGAACATACAAAAACACCTTTAGATTTATATCTTTCTAAGTAGGTAAAAACTATGAAGAATAAGATAGTTTTAAGTTATCGATTCATTATACTAGTTTATTATTTATTGGCTTTTTTGATTGTTATTATGAATATTAATCATTTAGAAAGGGTATTAATCTATTCTTTGATTTTAATCGTTTTGTTTGGTCTTGTGATGAGTATTTATATAATGAGTATTCCTAAGTTATTATTGAAAAGTGAATATATAGAAAGGAATTTATCTACAGTAAAAGAAGCAATCGATAAAATTCATAATAAGTTTATTAATGACAGTTTAATAACAATATATATTTTTCTTTTAGAAATTTCTAATTATAAAGAAGAATATCAAAACTTTGTAGAACAAAATAGTAAAAGAATTTTTGATGAAAAGCAAAATAAACATTGGTATACTATAAAATTACAGTATTATTATAATTTGAATAAAAAAGATGAATATTTAAAATTATATGATCCTCAATTGGATAATAAAGTTAAAAACCCACTTTTTAAAATTATGTATCTCATTTTAAATGAAGAATATGAAGAAGCTCTTGAATTATCAAAGAAGGTTACAAGTCAACAAAAAGACATAGGATATGTTATGAGGCTATATTATAGAATTATTTGTTTAGAACATTTAGAAAAAGAAAATGAATTGAATGATTGTATTAATGAGATGGTAGAATTCAATGATCAAATACATTATGTTAAAGAAATTAAAGATAAGTATAAAAAATAATAATATGGTATACTTCTTTTCGTAACTTTATTTAGAAAGAAGTGAAATATGAATGTTAATAAAGATAGTAGATGATGATCAAGTTTTTGTAAAAAAGATAAAAGATATTGTTTATGATAATTTTAAAGATATCTTTCTTGATTATTCGATAGAATGTATAACGAGTAATTTTGAAGCTCAGTATTTTGAAAAAGGGGATATTTTCTTTTTAGATATTGATTTAAAAGAAAAAAATGGCATAAAAATTGCTGAAGAAATTAGAGAAAATAATTCTAATGCAATCATTATATTTGTTTCAGCAATGAATGATATGATTTTTGATTCATTAATTGTACAACCTTTTTACTTTATTAGGAAAGATAATTTTGATAGAGATATGAAAATCGCATGTACTCTAATTCAAAAATATATTAATAAGAATCATAAAATTATTACTTTTGATTTTAATGGTAAAAAAACAGCTATTCAATTATCAGATATCATTTATTTAGAATCGTTTTTACATGAAATTACGATTCATACATCCTCTAATTTTTATAAATATTCGAGCACTTTTAATAAAATGATGTCTCTTATAAATTCTACTAATATTGTTAGAATTCATAAATCATATGCAGTTAATTTATTTTGGGTCAAAGAAATTTATAAAGAAAAGTTATTATTGAGAAATGGAGTTACTTTAAAGATTGGAAAGAAGTATCAACAAGATGTACTTGCATCGTATAAGGAGTATTTATTAAAATGATGTATTTATTTTTAGATTATTTAGAAGTGTTATTGGTAGCTTTATTAATTTGTATTTTTTGTGATGTTGAACAAAAAAATAGATATTGTTTGATTTCATCAGTAATTAGTTTCTTAGTTATGGAATTTATGCAAACTTATGATTTGTTTGGCAATGAAATGGCATATGCAATAACAATTATTAACTTTATAATTGTTTCTGTTATGAAAAAAGAAATTAAATTTTATAATTTTATTCCTTGTATATTTTCTCAATGGATATCTGTTTTTACTTCAACTATAGTTTTATTTTTCTTTAAAGTAATAACAAATTATAATATAGGAAATATTATAAAGCTGTATAGAATACCTATCATTTTTTTAGCAAGAATTCTTTTCTTTGCACTTATTGTGGTATTAAATTATTTCAAATCTAAAATAAAAAATACAATTATTGAAAAAAATAAATATTTATTAACAATTACTATGATGTTGATTTTTGGAATATATTTTATTCTGTTGAATGATATAGGTCATATGCATCTAATTATAGATGATATCTATTTAGTTTTACTTTTGTTAACAGTTTTATTTTTTGTAGTTTGTATTTTGTTTTTACATATGACACGACTTTATAATGAAAAAACAGAATATATGTTAAAGAATCAAGAATTAGAATATGTAGAAAAAAATCAATCTTTAGTACATTATCTTCATGATAATATTTTAAAAATACAACATAGTTTAAGATATGGATTAATTTTGATAGAAAATAACATAGATGATAAAAAATATGATGATGCTAAACATCAAATAGAACAATTTTATGATTTATTAGATAATAAAATAAATATTATGACGAATAATTATATATTTGATACTTTGTTAAATGATTATATTTTTCTCATAAAATCTAAATATAATGCCAAAGTAAAATCATTGATCAATATAGGAAATGATTCCTTTTTTAAAGATGTAAATAATTGTACAGAAATAATAACTATTATCTCCAATTTCTTTGAGCAATCAGATAAAACATATTTAGAAATAAAATTAATTGAATATGGAACATATATTGAATTAGATTTATTCGTAGAAAGTAATTTTGATAAAATAAATGATGATAACAACATTGATTACTTTGATGATTATGCACATCTAAGAAGAATTTTTGATAAATAATAAAAAGGACTTATACAAACAGCATGGTATAAGTTCTTTTATTTCTAATCAACTTTTAACCTAAACTTAACATAATCTCCCCTTTGCTATGTTAAGATAATGTAAAGGATGTGGAAATAATGAAAGAATGTAT
>ERZ791931.2551-NODE-2551-length-10142-cov-2.509963_pt1 | contig 10142 bp, 7 predicted proteins | sample MGYA00510127_ERZ791931 | MGnify/ENA primary metagenome ERZ791931 (study PRJEB30046, sample SAMN00792067) | human gut metagenome | study: EMG produced TPA metagenomics assembly of the A metagenome-wide association study of gut microbiota in type 2... | reverse complement strand
CGGCGGATGGTGAAGAGGTGACGGTATCGATGGTCTTCGGCTTTGCCGAAGATTCAAGTGATGATGAATCCTCAACGGCTCGCCTCAACGGCTCGCCTCAACGGCTCGCCGTTGAAAGCAGCAAAGCTGCTTTTGATGTGAAACGATCATTAAAGGCGGTGACTCGTGCTTCGACAGACGTACCCGACCAGTTATATAATTTGGAAATCTACCAGTATGATGGGCAAACAAAGGCCCGTTTGAATGGAGGAGCATACGGTGATGTAAAGATCGGTCAGAGTTTTAACGTGACATTAACTCCTAAGAATGGCTGTCAATTGCTGTTAGTGGCGCGGGGTAATGGAAATGCCATAGCTACACTGAGTAATAACAAATCTTTATCGGATGTGCAGGCGATGGAGGTAGATGCGTCGGTGATCAATGCGATTGATCCTTCGAATAGTGAAGATATGAAGAAGATGCCTTATGTACTCTATCTGGAGCATGTGAATGTGGCGCAAGTAGATGGTGAGTATGTGATTCAGAGTCCGGAGGGGAGTTATGATACCCGCCTGTTGCTGAAACGCCTGGCTGCACGGCTGACGGTGAGCTGGAACTACAACGTGAGCGGATATACTTTGAAACAACTGTTGCTCCAGAGTGTCCCGTTAAACTATGCGGTTATCCCTACCCCCGATAGTGAGGGAAATTATCCTTCTATCCTGGATCAGTTTACTACTTTGCAGATAAAAGATGTGGCACAAAGCGGAAGTTACTCTTGCTGGGTACCGACCAATATGCGCGGAGAGAAACCGGCAGCGAACTCTGAAACCCAACGGACAAAAGAGAATGCTCCTAAAGGAAGTTCTTTCTTTAACTTTGTCGCGGTGAGCGATCAGGATGCAAAAGTTAAACTGGACTATCGTGTTTATATCGGCGGGAGGCAGTCGACGAATTTCGACATTAAGAGCAATGCGAATTATGATTATACGGTGAACTTTGCACATAGCGGTATCCCGACAAGTGATAAACGGGTGACCTATATCAACCCTGTACCCGCTTCGGAAAATAATGAAAACTTTGTACCTACGGCCAATTGCTTTATGGTATCCGCCGGAGGCGGCTTCTGCTTTGATCCTCTGGCATACCAACAGAATGGAGATCCGGATAAAACGAACGATGTATTGAAAGGTTGGTGTGAGGCTTCCGGAGGAATCACTACGATGAAACTGCTCTGGCAGACCAAAGAGGATGGAGACATCGGTGAGCCGGTAATGGGAATCGTAACTTCGGAGGATGACCATACGAACATCGTGGATTTGAAACGGACAGATGGAACCGATCCGACGTTGTATCCGGTGAAGAATAAAGGGGAAGCCCGTGTTTATTGCCGTGTGGCTCCGGGAACTACCGGTGGTAGCGGGGTGATTGCCGCTTATGGTGCGGATGGTAAGATACTCTGGAGCTGGCATGTGTGGGTGACGGACTACCGCCCGGACGCGACAGGTGATGCGGATGTGCAAGAGCCGTTGACTAAAAGAAAACTGAAATTTACATATGGCAATCATGGAAACCAGTTACCGATGATGGATCGTAATCTGGGGGCTATGGCCGGATATGCCGGCGTGCCGCCGTCGGATGTGGAGAAGTTTAAGACACATGGATTCCATTATCAATGGGGAAGGAAAGATCCGTATCCGAGCAGTTATTCGAATAAGCTGATCACGAAAGTGAATCTCCCTACTCTGATGGCTAAACCGATTGTGGGAATATTAAGCTTATATAAGCCGGATGGAGTCACTTTTCAGCCTTTTGATCCGGCTGTAAATGCTCAGGCGACTTATCGGACGGCTTACCAGAATCCGTTGAACATATATAAAAGGAAAGATGTGAATAAATGGATTGATAATTCTGAGGATTATAATGCCTACAAAAATATCTGGAATACTCCGAAGACGGTTCATGATCCGTGCCCCGCCGGATGGCGTGTAGCGCTGATTGAAAACTACCTTTCGTTATTTTCTAATAAAGATCAAACTGTCGTAAGTGGTAATGCCTCTGTAAATGTGAAGAATCTGAATAGCTTAGCGGCAGATGGAGGGATGATACTGACTTATGATGCGGATGGGCAGCAGAGTACCTATATACGGTTTACGGGATACTATTTTATGAACACTGAGTTTAACTATATTGGACAGTATGCGCTTATCTGGTGTGGAAGTACGTTAGTGCCAGATAAAACTGCAGGTAGTTCTGTGAGATATTTTAAGGTAATAAATGATTCGAAAAATCCTGGTAGTATTGTGTATGGTGGACATGAACGTGAAGCGATTCCCCTACGTTGCATTCAGGAGCGGGCTGACTGACCGGTATGGATTGATAAAGTTATAAACGATCTGTTGTTTTGTTTGTGAAAGTTCCGCTTGCTTCCGGTGGGGAGGAGCGGAACTTTATTTATGTGGCTCCTATGGGCGTGGTGTAGAAAAGTAATTTTTAATGTTTTAGTTTTCCTTCCATTGTGCTCAGGTAGATGTCCAAGGCACGAGTCGATATCTGTATCTCACGGAGAGAAACGCCTAAAGAGGCGATTAACAGAAGCAGTGCGAGTCCGAAAATATAGATGGAAAGCAGGAACAACCCGATGTAGATAAGAAACATGGTAACTACGCAGAAGAATAGGCTGGCAATGCCGAACACCTGCATCATGCGGGTCAGGTTGAGGCGTTTGCGCAGATTCTCAATTTGAGCTACATTGATATCAGAGGGATCTTCCATATAACGGTCGCGAAGAGTGCGTACCAATTGGGCATACGAGAGAAAACGGTTGGTGTATGCCAAAAGAATAAGTGAAACGGCTGAAAATAGCAGCGCGGGTGTCGTGAGTGTAAGTTCTTCCATTGTTATCATACTTTTATATACAATAACAATGGAAGAGAAATAAAGGTTTACTTCAGTACACCTAATTCTTTACCTACTTTGATGAATGCAGCGATACATTTATCGAGGTGTTCTTTCTCGTGACCGGCTGAAATCTGTACACGGATACGTGCCTGGTCTTTCGGAACTACCGGATAGTAGAAACCTGTTACATAAATACCTTCTTCCTGCATGCGGGCTGCATAAACCTGTGACAGTTTGGCATCGTACAGCATCACGGCACAGATAGCACTCTGAGTCGGTTTGATGTCAAATCCGGCTGCGGTCATCTTGTCGCGGAAGTAGTTTACGTTTTCTACCAGTTTGTCATGGATTTCGTTGCTTTCTTTCAGCATCTTGAATACTTCGAGGCTGGCACCGATAATACCCGGAGCAAGTGAGTTTGAGAACAGGTACGGACGGCTGCGCTGGCGAAGCAGGTCGATGATCTCTTTGCGGCCGGTTGTGAATCCGCCCAAAGCACCACCAAAGGCTTTACCCAGAGTTCCGGTGTAGATATCTACACGTCCGTAAGTGTTGTACTGTTCGCTTACTCCATGACCGGTTGCACCAACTACACCGGCAGAGTGAGATTCGTCTACCATCACCAGGGCATCGTACTTCTCGGCCAGATCACAGATTTTGTCCATTGGAGCTACATTACCGTCCATTGAGAATACGCCGTCGGTAACGATAATGCGGAAACGCTGGGCTTGTGCTTCCTGCAGGCAACGTTCCAGATCGGCCATGTCTGCATTGGCATAACGATAGCGTTTTGCCTTGCAAAGACGTACTCCGTCGATGATAGAAGCGTGGTTCAGTGAGTCGGAGATGATGGCATCTTCGTCGGTGAACAACGGTTCGAACACACCGCCGTTGGCATCAAAGCAAGCCGCGTACAAAATAGTGTCTTCGGTTTTGAAATAGTCTGAAATTGCGGCTTCCAGCTCCTTATGTATATCTTGAGTTCCGCAGATGAAACGTACAGAAGACATACCGTATCCACGACGGTCCATCATCTTCTTTGCACCTTCGATCAGGCGGGGATGGTTAGACAATCCAAGGTAGTTGTTGGCACAGAAATTCAGTACTTCCTTGCCTTTAACAGTGATAGCAGCTTGTTGTGCACTTTCGATTAAGCGTTCCTCTTTGTAGAGGCCTGCTTCTTTAATTTCAGCAATCGTGTTGCTGAGGTGTTCTTTCATTTTACCGTACATAGTGTTTGGGGTTTTAGTTTCTTTTGCAAAGGACACAATTTTTCTTGGAATAAACAACATATATTTGGTATAAAAATGAAAAAAAAGTGCTTACTTTGCGCACCATTTAGCTTAATACACCTTATTAGTAAAGATAATGAAAAATATTTTGGTAATTGGAGCAACCGGCCAGATTGGTTCGGAGCTCACGATGGAACTACGTAAACGCTACGGAAACACACATGTAGTAGCAGGTTATATTCACGGGGCAGAACCCAAAGGGGAATTGAAAGAATCCGGTCCGTCGGCGGTAGTCGATGTAACAGATCAGGAGATGATCGCCTCTGTAGTGAAGGAGTATAATATCGACACAATCTACAACCTGGCAGCCCTGCTGTCTGTTGTGGCCGAATCGAAGCCCAAACTGGCTTGGAAAATCGGTATCGACGGATTATGGAATGTACTCGAAGTGGCCCGCGAAAACAAATGCGCCGTGTTCACTCCGAGTTCGATCGGTTCGTTTGGCGAAAGCACACCTCACGTGCAGACACCGCAGGATACCATTCAGCGTCCGCGCACTATGTATGGTATCAGCAAGGTAACCACGGAGTTGCTGAGCGACTATTATTTTAATAAGTATGGCGTAGATACACGTGCCGTGCGTTTCCCGGGAATCATTTCGAATGTGACACCTCCGGGAGGTGGTACGACTGACTACGCAGTAGACATCTACTACTCTGCCGTAAAAGGAGAGAAGTTTATCTGTCCGATTCCGGAAGGAACACTGATGGATATGATGTATATGCCGGATGCGCTGAACGCAGCTATCTCGCTGATGGAAGCTGATCCGACGAAACTGGTACACCGTAATGCTTTCAACATCGCTTCTATGAGCTTTGCACCCGAAACAATTTATGCTGCCATCAAGAAACATGTTCCTGACTTTGAAATGGAATATAAGGTAGACCCGCTGAAACAGCGCATCGCCAACAGCTGGCCTGACAGTATGGATGATTCTTGTGCCCGCGAAGAGTGGGGCTGGAAACCGGCTTACGATTTGGAAAGTATGACAGTAGATATGCTTGAAAAACTAAGAGCTAAATTAAAATAATGTGATGATATAGGCCCATGTGCCCGCCGGAATAATGAAATGGTTTTGAAAACCGGTTGGCACATGGGAATATCGACACATTGCTAACTATTAAAATGAAAACAATAATGGCGGGAGTCACCGTCCTGGTGTTGTTTACCGCATGTGGAAACAATAAAAAGACTGACGCTGACCCCTTTGCATCTATTACACATCTGGTAGATTCGGCTATGGTGAACAAAGCCGACTCCATTGATAAAGAGAAGGCTTCGGACGAACCTAAACCGATTGAAGCTGACGAATCGTTTGACGACTTTATCTATAACTTTGCTTCTGATGACGCTCTGCAAAGGCAGCGCGTAGTGTTTCCGTTGCCCTACTACAACGGAGAACGGGCTTCAAAAATTGATAAGAAGTACTGGAAGCACGATGACTTGTTTACTAAACAGAGTTATTATACCTTGCTCTTCGACCGGGAAGAGGACATGGACATGGTAGGGGATACTTCACTCACTTCCGTTCAGGTGGAATGGATTTTCATCAAGAATGGTGAAGAAATATTATTTTGAAAGAATTAAAGGGGCGTGGATGCTTGAAGCAATCAATCTGCGTCCGATTGAGAAAAGCGAGAACGAGGATTTCGTCGAATTCTATGGGCACTTTGCAACAGACAGTATCTTCCAGAGTCACCGAATCCGGCAGCCGCTTGCGTTTGTTACCACTGATCCGGATGACGATTTCTCAATACTCGAAACTACACTTGACTTGAACCAGTGGTTTGCCTTTAAGCCGGTATTGCCTACTGATAAGCTTTCGAATATTAATTACGGACAGCAGAATGATGACAATACTTCACGCAAGATATTGGCATTGAAAGGTATTGGCAACGGGTTCTCCAATATCCTCTATTTTCAGCGCAAAGACAGCGGATGGGAACTGTATAAGTTTGAGGATACAAGTATTTAGTGATTGCTTTTTATGATTATGGAACAAAAATACTCTCTTTTATCACATAACACTTTTGGCATCGATGTGTCCGCAGCTCGTTTTTTGGAGTACGCTTCAGTGGATGAATTGCATCGGTTGATTGATTCAGGACAAGTGACTTCTCCTTATTTGCACATTGGGGGGGGCAGTAACCTGCTGTTTACTAAAGATTACGAAGGTACTGTTTTACACTCGCGTATCGAAGGAGTAGAGGTGGCGGACGAAACGGATGATGAAATTGTCGTTCGTGTAGGTGCAGGTGTAGTCTGGGACGACTTTGTGGATTATTGCGTGAAGCATAATTGGTACGGTGCGGAAAACCTCTCCCTGATTCCCGGAGAAGTGGGAGCCAGTGCGGTGCAGAATATCGGAGCTTATGGGGTTGAGGTAAAAGATCTGATTGTGCGGGTGGAGACCTTGAACATTGAGGGGAAAGAACGTGTTTATGATATTTCGGAGTGTGGATATTCCTATCGAGACAGTATCTTTAAGCGTCCTGCAAATAAGAGTGTTTTTGTCACTTATGTCAGCTTTAAGTTAAGTAAGAAGGAATATTATACGTTGGATTACGGTACTATCCGCCGGGAATTGGAGAAGTATCCTACGGTGACATTGGAGACCGTGCGCCGGGTGATTATCGCCATCCGTGAGGAAAAATTGCCGGATCCCCGGGTGATGGGTAATGCGGGAAGTTTCTTTATGAATCCGATTGTGTCCCGCATCAAATTTGAAGCGTTGCAAGAAGAATATCCACATATGCCTTTTTACGAAATAGATGCCGATCGGATAAAGATTCCTGCCGGTTGGATGATTGATCAGTGTGGCTGGAAAGGTAAAGCTTTGGGACCGGCAGCGGTACATGATAAGCAAGCGCTGGTACTGGTGAATCGCGGAGGAGCCAGAGGCGCGGATGTTATAGCACTTTCGGATGCAGTACGCGCTTCGGTTAGAGAGAAGTTTGGAATAGATATTCATCCGGAGGTGAATTTTATCTGAAATGAAAATAAGAATACTTGGTAGCGGGACTTCTACCGGAGTGCCCGAGATTGGATGCACTTGTGCGGTTTGCACTTCAAAAGATCCGAGAGATCATCGTCTTCGTACCTCGGCGTTGGTGCAGACCGGGGATGCTACTTTATTGCTGGACTGCGGTCCGGATTTCAGGGAACAGATGTTACATGTCCCGTTTGGTAAAATTGATGCCGTATTGATTTCCCACGAACATTATGACCATGTGGGAGGTTTGGATGACTTACGTCCTTTCTGTCGTTTCGGAGAGGTACCTATTTATGCCGAAACGTATACGGCTGAGCGTTTGCGTAGCCGGATGCCTTATTGCTTTGTGGAACATACTTATCCGGGAGTTCCGAATATTCCTTTGCGTGAGATTGAACCCAATCGTCCGTTTCTTGTTAATCATACCGAAGTGCTACCCTTGAGGGTGATGCACGGCAAACTGCCCATTCTGGGATATCGGATCGGAAAGCTCGGATATATTACTGATATGCTAACCATGCCCGATGAATCGTTTGAGCAGTTACAAGGGGTAGATGTGCTGGTGATGAATGCATTGCGTGTAGCGCCACACAACACCCATCAAAGCCTTTCTGAAGCGCTGGAGGCTGTGAAACGCATTGGGGCAAAGGAAACCTGGTTTATTCACATGAGTCATCATATCGGACTTCAGGCAGATGTGGAAAAACTACTTCCTCCGCATGTGCATTTTGCATTCGACGGGCTTGAAATAGAATGTTAGTGATTTATGCTTAATAATTCTTTCTTTAAGTATATTTTGTTTTATTTGGAGAATTTATTATTTTTGCAGTGAGCCGATAAACAACGAACGCCATGAAACTCCGTACGATAGTGAAAATAGCCGTAATCTCGTCTGTTGTACTACTGTGTACAGGCTTTGCTATGTTTTCTTTTTTCAGATTATCGGCGGTTGAGGGGCGTAAAGACTTTAATCTTTATACGCTTGTTCCGCGCTCGGCCACTGTGGTTCTCGAAACGGATGATCTTGCCGGGATGATACAGAGTATCAATGAACTGAGCTGTAGCAAAGATCAGCATTTCCTTTATATTTCCAAATTATTTTCTTATTTGAAACTCCATCTTTATACATTGTTGGAAGATACGCCTCACGGGTTGAGTAAACAGATGAATAAGGTGTTGCTGAGTTTTCATGAGCCGGATAATGACCGCAACCAGGTGTTGTATTGCAGTTTGGGAAATGGTGACTATGAGTTAGTGGAGAAATTTATACGTAAATACTGTTCAAGCAGTTTCCCATCAAAACTGTTTGATTATAAAGGGGAGGAGATACGTATCTATCCGATGCCGGATGATAGCTTTTTAGCTTGCTACTTCACTTCCGATTTTTTGGCGGTGAGCTATCAGAAGAAGCTGATAGAACAAGTGATCGACGCACGTTTGTCGAAAAAGTCTTTGCTGACCGACAGCTCTTTTGTAAAAGTGCATGAAGACAAGCGTGCCCGTGTAGCGGCTACTATTTATGCTCGTATGCAACCCCTGAGTATGGGCAAGGCTACCGATGGGATTCGTTCGTGTACACAATTGGGGGGATGGACCGAATTTGATATGAAAATGAACGGGGATGCCATTTACTTTTCTGGAGTCAGTCATGATACTGATACCTGTATGACTTTTATGAACGTGCTTCGGCAACAACAACCTGTAGAAGACTTTCCGGGAGACATCCTGCCGGCTTCTACTTTCTTTTTCAATAAACGGTCGGTGACGGATATGCAGGCGATGCTTGACTTTACTGCCCGGCAGGAATATACAACATCAACCTATTCAGACTATATCAGGGACCGGGACGGAGAACTGCTTGCATTCCTCAAGGATAATGCCGGAGGCGAACTTGTGACCTGCCTGTTCCATTCGGCGGACACTCTTGCGAATCCTTGTGCGGTGATGACTATTCCCTTGAAGGATGTCCAGCAGGCTGAGCGGGTGTTGCAAGGAGTACTCCGGAGTGCTCCGAAAGAAGTGGACGGCCCTCCGAAGCCACGTACTACTTTCTGTAAAACGCCTTCAAGAGCTTATACGCTTTATGTGTTGCCACGTAATACATTGTTTACGCAATTGACCGGAATTACGGAATCTGCCTTATATGTCTATGCTTGTTTCTATGGAGAGAGACTGATTTTGGCTCCGGATGCGGAGAGTCTTGCCACATATGTCCGTTGCCTGGATAAAAAAGAAATTCTGAACGATACTCCCGGATACGAGGAAGCGGTAGTAAATCTTTCTCCGTCATATAACTTTATGATGGTGGCTGACTTGGGAGAAACCTTTTCCCAGCCGGAGAACTACGTCAGGTTGATACCTGCATTTTTCTTTCGCAATCAGGAGTTCTTCCGTCATTTTATTCTTTCTGCACAGTTTACCTGTACTGACGGAGTTGTCTATCCTAATGTGGTTTTGATTTATAAAGGTGATTCTGACGATGTTTCCTGACTACGGTAAGAGACACAAAACCCCGAAAGAAATTGGATAGCTTTCGGGGTTTTGTGTCTTATACCAAGGCATGTTTGCTTAGAAAGGCAAGTCGTCTTTTGCATCACCGGCAATGAATTCCGGTGCTGAAGATGGTGCCGGAGGAGGAACCGGAGCTCCCGGAGTCATGGGTGCGCCTGCGCCTACACGCTCTACTTTCCATGCACGGATACTGTTGAACCAACGATCCTGCCATTGACGTGCATCGATATCGAATGATACGGTCAACTCTTCACCCATCTGGATGTTGAATTGTTCTATTTTGTCTGCTCCGAAGATGTCGAAACACATTTTCTTTGGATATTGATCATGATTTTCGATTACATACTCCTGAGCCTTCCATTCGTTGCCGCTTGTCTTAGAAACTCCACCTCTGGGCTGGAGTATAGCGATAATTTTTCCTGTAAATTCCATTGCGATAATTTTAAATTCTGCGGCGAAGTTACAAT
>ERZ791931.2541-NODE-2541-length-10189-cov-147.629564_pt1 | contig 10189 bp, 4 predicted proteins | sample MGYA00510127_ERZ791931 | MGnify/ENA primary metagenome ERZ791931 (study PRJEB30046, sample SAMN00792067) | human gut metagenome | study: EMG produced TPA metagenomics assembly of the A metagenome-wide association study of gut microbiota in type 2... | reverse complement strand
GACTTGCGTTCCCCTTCGAGCGAGGCGATACGTTTTTCCAGTTTCGCCTTGTCCAAAAGGTCGGTATTGCCGGATAGTAACGCCATGTACTCCGAAAAGTTCATGCCCGATTTCTCGTCCATAGCACCCTCGTCGATGGTACGCGCGCCCATCGCCCCGCTTTTGAGCTGCGAGATGAACGTCTGCTTGCAGTGCAGCAGGTTGAACTTGTAGCTGTCCAGTGACTTTTCCACCGCATAGATGATGACATCCACGTTGTTCCCGGCAAAATGCTTGGCAATCTCGTTGCCTGCTCTAACTCCCCGTCCGTCACGCTGTTGCAGGTCGGACGGTCGCCACGGCGTATCAAGATGATGAATTGCCACACACCGTTTCTGTGCGTTCACACCCGTTCCGAGCATGGAGGTGGAGCCGAACAGCACACGCACCGTCCCGGCGTTCATGGCGTCTATCACCGCCTTCCGCGCCTTGTCGGTCTTGCACTCCTGAATGAAGCGCACCTCGCTTGGCGGTATACCGTAGTCCTCCGTCAGTTTGCGCTTGATTTCCGAATAGACGTTCCACCCGTCGCCCGGCTGGTATGTCCCCAAATCAGAGAAAACGAACTGCGTGCCTTTCTGGGCGTCGTATTTTTGATAATACTCCGCGATCATCTTGGCACAGTGACTCGCTTTGTTGTCGGGATGATCTTCGTAATTCGGGTCTATCATGCGCATGTCGAGTGCCATTTTCCGGGCATAGTCCGTGGCGATGAGCATCTTCGCCTTTTCTTCCGTTTCCGAAAGCGGCAGCCTGCCCAACAAGGTGGCATCGCCCGTCTTGGCGAACTGCATCAGTTTCTGTATGAAGTCCTCCTGTTCCGGCGTGGGCGGTATATGGTGCAGTATCTCGTTCTTGGCAGGACGGTCAACGCCCACATCCTCCGCCGTGCGGTAGTCCGTGATTTCATTATAGAAGGCGGCAAGCTCCGGCACTTTGATGAAGTAGCGGAAACGCTCCTTCTGGACCACATTGTTCGTCACGTTAAATTCAAAATCCGTCGTCTTCTTGGCAAATATCGCCGCCCAAGCGTCGAAACACCTTATGTCCTGCCGTTCCAGCTCCTTCGGGCGCAGGTACTTGAACAGCAGGTACAATTCAGTCAGTGAGTTGCTGATAGTCGTGCCGGAGAGGAAGGTCGCACCCAAGTCTTTTCCTGTGCGCTCCTGTATGGTGCGTATGGCAAAGAGCATGTTAAGTGCCTTCTGGCTTCCCTCGCTGTTTCCCAATCCCGCCACACGGTCGTGGCGCGTGTTGAAAGTCAGATTCTTGAACTGGTGGCTCTCATCTATGAAGATGTGGTCGATGCCCATCTGCTTGAAATCCACCACGTCGTCCGTGCGTGACTTTATGGCGTGTTCCACCTTCTCCAGCTTCGCTTCAAGGTTGTGCTTGCGCTTCTCCAATCCTTTCAGCATCGCCCGCGACACGTTCTTTCCCTGCTGCCGTAGCACTTCGAGGTTTTCCTCCACCGTGTCAAGCTCTGCTTGCAGGATGCGCTGCTGCAACTCCGGCGACTGCGGTATCTTGCCGAACTGGTCGTGCGACATGATGACGCAATCGTAGTCGTTGTTCTTTATATTATTGAAGAAGCGCACACGGTTGGCGGTCGAAAAGTCCTTCTCCGAAGCGTACAGAATACGTGCGTTGGGATATGCCGCCTGATAGGTGGCTGCAATCTCCGCAACGTTGGCTTTCAGCCCGATAATCATCGGCTTGTGTGCCAAATTCAGACGCTTCATCTCATGCGCGGCGATGCACATTATCAGCGTCTTACCGGTTCCCACCTCGTGGTCGCAAATTCCGCCGCCGTTCTGTTTCAACATCCAGACGCAATCCATCTGTGAGGGATAGACGCTCTTGATACCCCGGCTTGCCAGCCCTTTCAGGTTGAGGTCGGGAAAGGTCTGATGGGAGCCGTCGTAGCGCGGGCGCACGAAACAGTTGAACTTGCGGTTATACATCGTCACAAGCCGCTCCTTGAACTGCGGCGACTGCTCTTCGAGCCATTCGGAGAAGCCGTTTCGTATCTCGTCAATCTTGGCGTTGGCGAGCTGTATTCCCTCGCTGTCGCGCACCTTGATGTCGTTGCCATGCTCGTCCCTGCCGATGGACTTCATCATGTCGGGACAGGTGTTGTGCAGGGCGTGTTTCAGAAGGTGCATGCCGTCATAGTTCCGGTAATAGCCCTTCACTAAAAACTCGTCCGTGATTTTCATGGTGCGGTAGCCGCACGCCACCGAATACTCGTCCATGCTTGCGGAGTAGGCGATTTTCACGTCCGTGTCGAAAAGATGGCTCATGTAGGCGGCGTACACGCCCGTCGGAATCCAGCGTTCCCCGAAATTGAAGTCGAGGTCCTCGAAGGCGATGCGCGGCGGCTCGGCTTCTTTCAGAGCCAACAACGCCTGCTTCACTTCCGGCATACGCCCGTTTTCTGGGTTGTCACCCATCCATGCCTTGATGCGCTCCGCCTTCTCTATCACGTTCCCGGCGATGAACCTGTCCTTTATCTCGTAACCGGTTACGAGCGGGTTGTAGAAGATGCGTCCTTTGAGGGCGTCAAGCAATCCCTCCTCCGTGCTGTCGGTTATCTCCCGCATATAATCAAGATTGACCGTGCCGAACTTGTTGAGCGATGCGGATAACGCCTCTTCGGGAGAGCTGACGTTGGCATGGCTCTCCACCGAGAAAGAAACGGGACGCTCGAAAATATCCGCCTTGACGAACCTGCCGTCCTCCGCCCGTTCCAGCGAAAGGATGTCGCGTCCTCCTGCATCCATCATCACCAGTTTCACGTTCTGCTTGGCGTTGAGGTTGCCGTAGCGCATGACAAACTCATCGTAGCAGGTGTTCAACGCTCCGCGTTGCGCAGACCCTTCATCGTGGTACTCCGCCTCGTAGCGGTAAAGCCGCTCGTATGAATCACGGAGTGACACATACAACATCGCTTTCTCCTTCTGGTAGCCAGTCAGGTCAAGCGGTTGGAATGTCGCGCCGTAAGGCGTGAGGTCTTTCAAATAACCGAGATTGCGTGAAGCATCCAGTACCATAGAGCCGTCACGATAGTGCGGCTCCAGCATGCCGTTGAACGGACGGGGAGAAAGGTCGAGAGGTTCCTCCTCCGGTTTTTCCGCTTCCATTTCGGGGAAAAGGGAGGTTGCAGCCGTTTCCGTTGCGTGAGCGGCAGGAGTGGCGGCAACTTCCGGCTGCGTTTCGGGTTGCCGTGTTTCCTGCTCCGGTGCGGCTTTCACGTCCGGGACATGCTGCCGTTTCTCCTGATGCTGTGCCGCCAGCCTGCGAAGCTCCTTGCGTCGCTCCGGCGTGAGGTCCATCATCATTTCATAGAAGCCGTTGATGGGCGGGTTGGTATCCCAATCCAAAGTGGCGTAAATATCATCCGGATCGGCTTTGGCTGCGACACTCACCGACTTTGTTTCATGGCTGTCCCTGTTCTCCGTCAGCAGTGCGGCAGACGGCGGCGGTGCGGTCGTAACCTTCGGCGTAACCTGCGCCTGCGGTTTGGGGGACATACGCCTTGCCGTGCTTTCCTTTCTCGCTGTCTTTTTCTTCTTGGCGGGTGCTTCCTGCTTGCGGACTTCCTCGGTCATGCCCCAAAGGTCGAGCAGGGAGAGCTGCACGCCTGCTGAATAATCGGGGCGGCGCGGCTCTATCTCCGGCTTTTCTTCCTCCGGCTGCGGTGTTACCGCTTCGGGCTTCACTGCCATTTCTGTAAGAGGCTGTATTTCAGGAGTGACAACCGGTGTGAAAATGGGTTCCGTCACTGTGTTTTTTACCTGTGCCGGATGCAGGTTGTGCATTTCATATAGTTCTATGTCTAACTGGGGTAACTCAATATTCAGATGTTCCCGCAAGTCATCCGCCATTTGTCCGATGCCGCCCCGGTGTATAAGTTGATAGGCAGGTTTGCCATAAGGGTCTGTGCCTCTGATTAAATCTGTATTGGAAAGAGAACTGATGCTCCATACATACCCGTTTACAGAAGTGCCGATAGGGGTCTGTTCGGTCTGCATGAAAAGTTTCTCGTTATAATACAGCTCCCCATTCTTGCCGCTGTTCTTTTGAAGGATAATAAGGTCGCTGCCCACTTCCGTACCCGCGTTGTCCGTGAAAAGGTTGTTCGGCAGGCGTGCGACACCCACCAGATTGGCATTACGCATCATATACTCGCGTATGGGTGCGTTGGACGGTGCGTCCAGCACCCCCTGCGAGGTGATGAACGCCACGATGCCGCCCTCACGCACAGCGTCAAGGCTTTTCAGGAAGAAGTAGTTGTGTATTGCCTTCGGTGCGGAACGCCTTGCCGGGTCTTGGCTTCCTGTAAACTCCGGGTCGAACACAGCCACGTCGCCGAACGGGATGTTCGAGATGGCAAGGTCGAAATAATCCGTGAAGGGCTTCTCTATCTTCTCGAATCCCTGCACCCTTACCTTTTGGTCGGGATGCAGGTGTCCCAATATCTTGCCCGTCATCAGGTCTTTCTCGAAAGCCATGATGTCCGCGTCCGGCTTGTTTTCCAGCACGGCATCCACGAATGCGCCCACGCCCGCCGACGGCTCCAACACACGGTCGGGACGTATGCCGTGTTCATGCAGAGCCTCCGCAATCGTGCCGGTTATCTCCGGCGGTGTGTAGAATGCGGTCAGCACGGACTGCTTCATGGCATCCGCGTACCGCTTGTACTCCGTATCGTCCTTGCTGTTTTCACGCACCAGCCTGTGCAGTTCCACCGTAGGGGCAAACAGTTCGAGGTCCGATTTCGCCCAATGCACGGCATCCGTCAGTTCCTTTGCCGGGTTCAGTATGCACTTCAACCCGCCGAAACCGCAATACTTCCGAAGTATGGCTTGTTCCTCGGCGGTTGCCGTCCTCCGTTCCCTGTCAAGGATGAATGCCGTCCGTATCGCCTCGATGTTGTCCCGCAGCCGTTGTTTGCGGTTAAACGCCATATTCCCCGATATAAAGGACGACGGCTCCCGTCAGCTCCGTGTAGAGCAGGTCGTATTCGGGCGACAGGGCGAAGTTGTCGTCCGAAAGATCATAGGCGGAGAATACGTTGCCGACAGGCGGCAGCAGCTTTCGGATGAAGGCTTCGCGTTTCTTTTCCGGCACTTCGTCGGCAAACTCGTTTTCCACGACTTCGCGGAGGATGGCGTACTTGGAATAGCGAAGCCCCCGCAGGAGCGTGTCCATCGCCAACTCCTGCGCCCCTTCGGGCGGATAGCCTTCGAGCCGCGAACGCTCATACGTTTCGGCGGCACGGTCGGCACGCTCCCGGATGAAGGCATCGTCGGAAGCCTGTTCAAACTTGTTTGTGCGGAGGTAGTCCAGCAGGTACAGACCGTAATAGGAAAAGTCGGTCTGACCCTCGTTTTTCTTCTTGTTGTTCATTACTTTGGATTTAGCGGATTGATAATTAACGGGATAATCGGTTGGAAAAAGGAAGAAAAAGGCACTCGGTATCCCTCCGAGTGCCACCACTAAATCCAAAGTATGAGTGTAATCCGGTATCGAAGAACAATTCATTACTCTGAACAAGTGGCAAAGTTAATACTATTTCTTCCGTCCTGAAAATTTCCTGCTCGTTTTCCTTTCGGGGAACACGAAAGTCGTGTTATAGTCCCCGTCAAAGGCGACTATGGCGTCGAAGCTCTTGCCCTGCTTGCTCTTGAAGCCTTTGAGCAGCTTCGTATGCCCGTCGGTGAGCAGTTCTTTGATCTCGTCGTCGGAAAGGGTGCGGTTCGCTTTTAGGCGGAACACGGGCAGCCCACACTCCGCGTTGTCGCAGCGTACCACCTTGCCGTAGAACTGCATGTTGCCCGTCCCACACTTGGGACACTTGCAGCCGGAATCCCTGCGGGAGAACAGTTTGTCGCACGAGAGCAGTTCGGAGGTGATTTCGCGTGTGTACGCCTCTATCTCCCTGCGGAAGGTGTCGGCTGGCAGCTCCCCGCGCTCGATGCGTGCCAGATTCTTCTCCCATTCGCCCGTCATGGCTACGTCGGCGATGCGCATCGTCTTCACGACCGAGTAGAGGGCAAGCCCTTTTTCAGTCGGCACAAGCGACTTCTTGCAGCGTTCCATGTATCCGCGCTTGAAGAGCGTTTCGATAATCGCCGCACGGGTGGCGGGCGTGCCGATGCCGCAGTCCTTCAACGCCTGACGGAGTGCGTCGTCCTCTATGTCCTTGCCCGCCGTTTCCATAGCGGACAACAATGTCGCTTCGGTATGCAGCGGCTTGGGTTTGGTCTTGCCTTCCGTGATGGAGCAGCCTTTCAGCGTCAGCGTGTCGCCTTCCTCCCAACCGGGGATGGCGGTTTCCTCCTTGTCCTCCTCGCCATAGACGGCACGCCATCCGGCTTGCCTGATGACGCTACCTTTCACCGTGAACTCCACTCCGGCACACTCTGCCGTGACGGTGGCGGTATCCTTGACGCATTTCTCGGAAAACGCCTCGATCATGCGTCCGGCAACCATCTGATAGACGGTGCTGTCCTCTTTGGAGAGGAACAGCGGCTTCTCGCCCGTGACGAGCAGGGCGTGGTGGTCTGTCACCTTGCTACCGTCCACGCTTCTGCGTGTCGGTACGGCTTTCGGCTGCACCTTGCCTTTCCATTCGGGCAAAGCCCCGATGAAGGCGAGCAGCTTGGGGATTTCGGCGAACACGTCTTCGGGGATGTAGCGGCTTCCGGTTCTCGGATAGGTGATGAGCTTCTTCTCGTAGAGCTTCTGCGCGATTTCAAGCGTCTGTTCCGCCGTGAAGCCGTGCTTGGCGTTGGCTTCCTTCTGGAGCGTGGTCAGGTCGTACAGGAGCGGTGTTTCCTCCGTCTTCTCCTTGCGTTCGGCTTTCGTGACGGTGGCTGTGCCTGCCGACTTCACCTTATTATACAGTTCCGTCGCGGGCTCTTTCTCTTTCCATTTTTCGGAAGATGAAAACTTCACCGTTCCTTCATCGCAGCCGTCCGTCGCGATATGGAGCTGCCAGAAGGCTTCGGGGCTAAAGCGGCGGTTCTCCCAATAGCGTGCGCACACCATCGCCAATGTAGGTGTCTGCACCCGTCCGACGGAATATGTGCCGTGTCCGGCGGCGATGGAAAGTGCCTGCGTGCCGTTGATGCCCACAAGCCAGTCTGATTCGCTCCTTGCTTTGGCGGCAAGATAGAGGTTGTCGTATTTGCCGCCCGCTTCGAGGTTGCGCAGTCCCTCGCGGATAGCCTTATCTGTAAGCGAGCTTATCCAGAGGCGGACGAACGGGGTGGTGCATCCGGTATAATGGTAGAGGTAGCGGAAGATAAGCTCACCCTCGCGTCCTGCATCGGTCGCCACGATAATCTGTTCGCTTTCCTTGAATAGTCGGGCTACGGTCTTGATCTGCGTCACCACGCCGCTGTCGGGCTTGTAGCCCTTCTCCGTCTTTACCTGACGGGGGACGAGCGTGAAGGTGTCGGGGATGACGGGCAGGTTGTCACGGACGAAGCCGCGTATGCCGTAGCCGTCGGGCATGGCAAGCTGTACGAGATGTCCGAACGCCCAAGTCACGGCGTAGCCGCCTCCCTCGAAATATCCTTCCTCTCTCTTTGTCGCGCCCACGATGCGGGCGATCTCACGTGCCACAGACGGCTTTTCTGCAATGATTGTCTTCATATTTTTCTGTCGTTTTGAATTTTACAAATGTTACTTCGGATTTAGTGGCGGACACTGGATTACATCTTCATGCCCTTGCCCGTTTTCTTCTGCGGCTTCTCCTGCTGCTGTTGCTGTGCGGTGTCCTTCGGGGCGGTCTGTCCCTTCCGCAACGGCTCCTTCAGGTTCTTGGTAGCCTCGTTGGTCTTGCCCTCGCTGTTCACCGCCACCTGCGTGCGGCTCTCGTTGGAAGGCGCGACCTTCTGCGCGTTGTCGGGGTTGGTGTCGTAGCGGTACGGGCGTCCCTTCTCCGGGTTGAACTTGATGTACATCGTGGCGTGGAAGCCCTGCTTGTCGGTCACGTTCTCCAGTTTCACGGCTTTGCCCGCCACGTAGTCGGCTTTCTGCTGTTCGGTGAAGTCCACGCCGCTCCATTTGCTGATGGGGCGGATGCTGCCGTCGGCGTTCGTCCACGTGTTGCGGCGTTGCTCCTTGTTCGTGCCCCCGGCATTCTCCGTACCCTGCGCCTGTCCTTGTGCGGGGTTGTTCTTCGTTTCCTGCGTTTGGGCGGTACGGGGCGACCTGCCGGTTCCCGGCACGAACTCCACGCCGCGCTGTTCCACATTCACTTGCAGGGTGGTGACGAACTTCCTGCCGTCCTTGCGCTCGATGAGCTTGTCGCGCACGGGTAGCCCGGCACGCAGCATGCCCTGCTCCTGCTTGGTGATTTCCGTCTTGCCGATGCGCTCCGGTATGCGCACCTTGCTGGCCGGGACATCCGTGATTTCGTTCGTCTTGCGGTCGATGCTGACGAACGAGGGGATGATCTCGCCCGTTTCCCTGTCCACGAGGTCCACGACCCTGCCGAGGTTGCCCGTTTCGCGCAGGTTCTTCCGGTCATCGTCGGAGAACTTGTGTTCCTTGTAGTCGTCGAGCTTCTGCTCCTTGCGGATGAAGTGCGGCACAAGGCTGACGTTGCCCTCGCCGTCCTTCTTGAAGGAGAGGCGGGCGTCCAGTTCGAAAGCCTCTCCGCCGAAATTGGGCGACACCCTCACCAAGTCGGACTTGCCGTAGTTGAGCATCCTGTCAAGGTCGCCCGACTTTTCAAGGTCGTCGCGCTTCACGCCCCATTTCTCCTCCAACTTCTGCCAGTTGATCTTGCTCTCGTCGATGGGCTGGTAGCCCCGGTTGCCCTGCGTCTGCTGAGGACTTTCCTGATTCTGTTCGTTTTTCTGTTCCATTTCTTCCTGTTTTTTAGGTTCGTCATCTTGTTTCTGTTCCGGTTGTTCCTGTTTTTCGGCGGACTGCTCCTCCTGTACTTTCTTTTCGTAGCCGGAGGTGTCCACCTTGTGGGGCGCAAGCATCTCCTTGTTGCCGTCGGGGTCTTTCAGCAAGTCCTTGATAACTTCCAGCAGCTTGTCGGCTTGGTCCGCCGCGACACGGTAGAAACCGAAGCGGCTGGGTTCCTTGCACTGCCGGAAGAAGTTCTTGAAGAAGTTGTCCAGCACGTCGCCGTGCCGGTCGAATTGCAGGAAACTCTGCGAGTTCTCCGCTTTCGCGGGGATGCGCTTGGGGAAGCCGTCGGCGTTCAGCCCGGCTACCACGCTGATTTCGCCCGTCTTCTCGTCACGGACAACCAGCACGTCCTTTTCGTCTTTTTTCTTTGCCATCTGAAAAATGTTTTAATGGTTATTTTTGAAAGAAATTATGGATACGAGCCTTGTAGAAGGCTATGTCTTCCTTGCGGAAATCCTTTACATGTTCGGAGAGGAACGTCAGCACGTCCGCCTCGCTGTAATAGGTCTTTTTGCCGAGCGTCTTGTAGGGCAGCGCGCCGATGCTGCGGTAGCGTTGCAGGGTGCGCTTGCTGATCTGGAGCAGTATGCACAGGTCTTGGTTGTCGAAAAGCCTGATCCCGTCCATCGGGTTCGGGGCTTTGCCGGACGGCTGCATGGAGAGCAGCATCTCGTCCTGACGGTCGAGCCGTTCCATCACCTTCTGCATCCAGTTCTCGAAATTGTTGCGGGTAAGCAGTTCCATGTCTTACGTCCTCCTTCCTTTGGGTCTGCCGCCCGTGCGCAGCGTGTGGTTGCGTTTCAACTGTTCCGGTGTCGCGGCTTCGCCCGTAACGGTGCTGTCTTCGAGCAGGCGGTCGATTTCCGACTGCCGGTAGCGGCACTTGCCGCGCAGCACGACATAGGCGATGCGCTGTTCGCTGCGCATGCGCTGGAGGGTGCGGCAACTCACGTTCAGCAGGTGCGCCGCCTCGCGGGTGGTGAGCAACCTGTCGGGAGCTTCTTCCTTCCTACCGCCGGAAACGGCACGCACGTGTGCCGCTATCTCGGCTATCTGTTCCGTCAATGCGGTGAAGGCGGAACTTTCCATCGTTATCACTTTCATATTCAGTCCTTTCTTTTGGTTTCTGCGGCAAAATTCGGCAATAAACCAAAGGGGCTTTAACAGCTCACTACGTGGCTCACGTAAGATTTTTACGGATAATGGCTCC
>ERZ791931.2522-NODE-2522-length-10255-cov-2.790784_pt1 | contig 10255 bp, 10 predicted proteins | sample MGYA00510127_ERZ791931 | MGnify/ENA primary metagenome ERZ791931 (study PRJEB30046, sample SAMN00792067) | human gut metagenome | study: EMG produced TPA metagenomics assembly of the A metagenome-wide association study of gut microbiota in type 2... | reverse complement strand
GGAATTCAACGGGAGCGTCGGTCTCGATCAGCGGAAACTCGTAAAGTCCCTGCCAGATGTCGCGCCCCTCGCGGCGGTGCAGCAGGACCCGGTCGCCCGAGGCGACGTGCAGGTAATTGAACCAGCGGTCGCGGACCCGGGTTTTGCCTCGTTTCACGGGACGGTCGGCGACGGTTCCGGCAGCGAGGGCCAGACAGCTCTCCGACAGCGGACATGCTTCGCAGCGGGGCGACGCGGGCGTACACTGAATCGCCCCGAAGTCCATGATCGCCTGGTTGTAGCGGCCCGGATGCGCGGCGTCGAGCTGCGACTGCGCCAAGCAGGCGAAAGCCCGTTTTCCGGCCGTGGTGTCGATCGGTTCGGCGAGGTCGAAGAGCCGCGAGAGCACCCGGTAGACATTGCCGTCGACGACGGCGCACGGAGCGTCGTAAGCCGCCGAGCAGATGGCCGCCGCGGTATAGTCGCCCACGCCGCGCAGCGAACGCACGTCGTCCAACGAGCGGGGAAACACCCCTCCGAAACGCTCTACGACCTCACGGGCGGCGGCCCGGAGGTTGCGGGCGCGGCTGTAATAGCCCAGCCCCTGCCAGAGTTTCAGCACCTCGTCCTCGGGCGCGGCGGCGAGCGACGCAACGTCGGGAAAACGCTCCGTGAAACGGAGGTAGTACTCCATCCCCTGCGCCACGCGGGTCTGCTGGAGGATCACTTCCGAGAGCCAGATCCGGTAGGGATCGCGCGTACGACGCCACGGCAGGTCACGACCCTCGCGGGCGTACCAGTCGAGCAGTATTTCGGCAATGCGGTTCATAACGGAAGACAAAAATACGACTTCGGAATCAAATTTGAAGCATTCAGACCCAATTAAAACGAGATGCATATGGAAAGGAAGCACACTTTGATAGACAACGCCGCCGAAAAGCGTTACGAACTCGACCTCGGAGACGGCATGGCCCTGGCCGAATACGTTTTGGGACACGGACTTATCGTACTGACGCACACCGAAGTGCCCCCGAAGTACGAAGGTCGGGGCATCGGCAAGGAGCTGGTGCAGGGCGTGCTGGAGGACATCCGCAGAAAGAAGCTCAAGGTCGTCCCCCAATGCCCGTTCGTCGCGACCTATATCCGCCGCCACCCCGAATGGATGGACTTGGTGCTGACCGCCGAAAACAAGTAGGCCCGGGCAGGTTCGGCCCCCCCACAACCGCCTGCCCGCAGGGAGCGCCCCGCCGCGAAACCGGACTCTTTTCGAAGGGTCCGATTCTGCCTCCTCCCGACAGGCATCTTCCCGCTCAATAAACACTTCCCGCTCAATAAATATAGGTATTCGCTTTTTCCGAAAAATTTCCGGCTCGAAATTTGGTTTATTTTATAAACTACTTTATATTTGTAATGGATTTACAAACCGAGCAACCGCTCACAACCGGAAAAAGCCATGGAAATCACTCCCGCCCGCACCGACAAACGCCGCCTTTTCGCGCGCTGGTTCATCCGCCGCCTGACCACCTGCGTCGTGGTCTGCGCCTTTCTCGCCTTCGTCAACTGGCAAACCTCGCCCCACTACTGGTGGGTGCTGTGGGTCATCGCCGGATGGGGGCTGAACATCGCCCTGTCGCTCGCCTGGTATCTGTTCGACTGCGACGACGAATGCAATTACCGCAACCGCTGAAAAAAACGAAACGATGGACAACAAAAACTTCAACGCCGACCAAAGCATCGAACTCATCCAGCGCATGATCCGCGACACGCGCCGCAACCTTTCGTCGGGCAGCAGCAACCTCTTCATCCTATGGGGATACCTGCTCGCCGCAACCGCCGTCGGGATTTTCCTCCTGCTGACCTTCACCGAAAGTCGCGCCTGGCAATGGCTGTGGCTGCCCGCGCTGGCCGCCGGATGGGCCGCTACGTGGTGGTACAACCGCCGCCGTGTATCGCAGGTCAAAAGCTACACCGACCGCCTGCTGGAACAGGTATGGGGATGCATAGCAGGTCTGGCCGCCTTTTCTACCTTCGTGATCTGCATGGAGCGGGAATGGCCTGTCGATCCGCTGTTCCCGGTCCTGCTGCTGATCAGCGCAGGACTTTTCATCTCGGGAACGGTGATTCACAACAAATATATGTATTACGTTTCGTGCTTCCTATTGCCGGTTGCCTTCGGCATCATCCGCGAATCGTGGATCAATGTCAACCCGGACGGCAACCTGATTCAGTTCGCCGTGGCGGTCCTCGTCGGGCTCGCAGGTTCGGGATACGCACTCAAACGACAAGTCAAACGCGACGCCGCAGAAGCTTCGGAAAACCGATAACACCATGGAAGACCGTAAACTCGAAGCCGCCGAAAGCCTGGCGCTAATCGGCCGCATGATCGAAAACACCCGCAGCCGCATGGTCCGCAACTCGGGCCGTCCGCTGCTGGCATGGGGCTACGCCACCGTACTGACGACGCTCGCCGTCTGGGGCGCAGTCCTCTATTTCCAAAACCCGCGCTGGAACTACCTCTGGCTGATGCTGCCCCTGCTGGGCTGGCTGCTGATGTGGATTTCGCGCGAGAAGAAGCCCGAAGGCGAGGTGCGCACGTTCGTCGACCGCGTGATCGGGAACGTCTGGACGGTAATGGGTCTTTCGGCGTGGTTCGTCAGCATGCTGGCGCTCTTCACGCCCATGCGCCTGCCGATACTCTTCATCATTCTGCTCATCATGGGCATGGGAACCACCGTGACGGGGCTGATCATCCGCTTCACGCCCACCGCCGTCGGGGGCGTCGCGGCCATCATCCTCGCTCCGTTCACGCTGATCGCCGGCAACATGTGGCAGCCGCTGCTTTTCATCGCCGGATTCGTGGTGATGATGATCGTTCCGGGGCATATCCTCAACTACAAGTCGAACCACCCTGCCCGATAACGCGATGTTCAAAGAGCTGAATCCCCTGTTGCACTCCGAATTGAGGCTGGCCGTCGTTTCGATCCTCATCGGGGTCGAAAGCGCCGACTTCGTCTTCATCCGGCAGCAGACCGGAGCCACCGCCGGAAATCTCTCGGTGCAGCTGGACAAACTCGCAAAAGCCGGTTACATCGAAGTCGAGAAGACCTTCCGCGGCAAGATTCCCTGCACGGTGTGCCGCATCACCGACGCCGGGCGCGACGCCTTCGCCGAATACGTCGAGGCGCTGCAATCGTATATCAAGAGATAAATATGGCTATACACAGGGGTTATTCGTCGCGTTTCGCGGCGGGAAGTGTTCCGCATTATCGCTTGCAGCGGAAGAAGAACGGCATGAAGGCGAAGCGTTAAAAAACGGGGCCGGTTTGCTTGCAAACCCGCGTCAGGCGCCCGTTTTAGCACAGCCAAATGTCGTTCCCGCGAAAGCGACATGCGGATGGTTTTGCGCCGCTTTTGCCATCAAAAGCGGCAAACAATCGCGGCAAAGACGCGGTACATTGGCAACTTTTACCACCAAAAGGTGCCAATATCCCGCACGGAAGTGCAAATCAGATCGTACAGAAAAACGTCACCAGAAACGGGACGCTGAAATCGAGCGCACAGCCGTGGAAGATCGAAACCACGGCATAGGGCCGCCCGGCGGCCTGCGTGATGACGGGCAGCGTGGTGTCGAAGGTCGTCGCGCCGCCGATCGACACGGCGGCCAGAGGTCCGCACCAGCGCGCCACGAGCGGTGCGGCCAGCAGGGTGAAGATTTCACGCATGACGTTGCACAGCAGGGCGATCGTCGCCAGCTCCGGTCCCCGGAGGTCGGCGATGAAGATGCTCGAAAGCGAATAGTAGCCGAATCCCGCGCCCACGGCCAGCGAGTCGGTCAGCGACCAGCCGCCGAGCAGCGGCGCGGCGAGGGCCGCACCGGCCAGCGTGCCTACGGCCGTGGCGACGGGCAGCGCCAGCCGCGGATCGAGCCGCCGGACCCGCTCCGCAAGGGTGCGGTCGTTGCCCAGCGTCACGCCGACGCAGAACATCAGCGCGTAAAGCACATAGGCGCTCATGCGCGAACCAGTCATGTCGAACGGCGCAAAAAGCCCCGCGACGCACCCCGCGACGAAAAAGGCGACGATCACCAGACTCCCTTTCAGGGCCGTCCACGCGGAAACGGGAGCTTCGTCCGCATCTCCGCCTTCGTCCGCAGACACAGCGCGGCCGCGAATACGCCGCCACAGCAACCACGCAGCGAAGACGCTCCCCGCAACGGACAGCGCGAAGATCGCAAAGGCGGCCGCCCCGAGCGTCGCCAGAGAGCCGACGACCGCCGGATCGGAACCGACCTCGACGCCCAGCAGGAACAACAGCGCCCAGATAATGAAGGTGATGAGACGTTGTACGAAGGCGAGGCGCCAGCCGACAAGCAGGCGCCCCGTCACAATGCCTCCGATGATGACGGCGAATATTGCAAGCATTCCGGTTACTCCTTTTTCGACGTGAGTTTCTCGATCTGCCGCTCGGCCTCGGCTTCGAGGTTGGCAGCCTGCTTCTCGGCCTCCTGCACCAGCTTATCCCCGCCCTTCTCGGCGGCAATCCTGGCCAAAGCCCCCTTCGAAGCCGCGGCTTCGACGAGTTTCGCGCGCTGTTCCTGCGCGGCGGCGATGAGTTTCTCGCCGGCGCGCTTCGCCTCGGCGCGGAGGTTTTCAGCCTGTTTGGCGATCTCTTCCGAGAGCGACTCGCTGCCCGTGAGTTTCTGTATCTGCTCGTCGACGACGTTCTTCACGGCCTCCTCGGCGGCCTCCCTGATCCCGAGGGTGATCTTCGGCGAGGAGAACGTGCCGCCGATGTTCACGCCGACCGACTGGAGCGTCTTCCCGCCCGGAACGGCCACCCGGGCCTTGTAGTCGATGGTCTGGTCAAGCCCCGTCGAACCCGCGAGGTTGATGTTCACGCCGCCCATCTTCAGATCGAAGGGCTGCGTGGTGATGCGCCCGTCCTTAATGGAGAAACGAATGGCGACATCCCGGGCCTCGATTTTCCGCAGGTCGTCGTTGCCCAGCGCCTTGGCCAGGGCATCGAACGCCTCGATATTCTGCACGTGGATATTGGCCGACTTGATCTCGCCCGCAGCGTTGAGCGACCGCAGGTCGGGAGACATTGCGGCGTCGAGCGACGTGCCGAGGTCGAGTGACAGCGAATAGTCGCCGCCCGTCTTGGCGAAGATCGGCACGAGTTGCTGCACCATCTCCAGCTCCTCGAAGGTCTTCCGGAACGAAGCGCCCGAAACGGCGGCATCGAGTTTCAGGACCGGACGCGCCGGATCGGCGGCCGTCGAGTAGCTGCCCGAAGCGGTGGCCCTGCCGCCGAAGACGCCCATCGCGAGCCGTTCGAGCGACAGCGCGCCGCCGGCAACGCGCATCTCGCCCGAGATGTCGCCGATCGTCATCTTTTCGAAAAGCACCTTTCGCAGATCGGTGTTGAGCGAGAGGTTCAGGTTGCGCGGGACCTCGATGGCCCGCACCGGTTCCGCCGGAGCCTCTTCGTCCGCGGCCCCGCCTTCCGCCGAGGGCATGGCGTCCATGATCTCGTTCAGGTCGAGCAGCTCCGATTTCACGTAGAGGCGCCCCGAAAGCACGTCGTCCCGCAGCAGGTAACCGATGTAACCGGTCAGCTGGCCGTTGGCCGAAAGGTCGCTCCTGCCGACCGTCAGGCCGAACTCCCCGAGCGTCATCGCGGCGGGCGTGACGGTGGCCGCAGCGCGGCGGATACGGACCGCCGGGAGGTTGGGAAGCGTCAGCCCCACCCCTTCGACGACGAAGGTTCCCTGCGCGCCCAACCGTTCGTAGCGGTTCTTCTCGATGTCGGACATGCGGCCCGAAAGTTTTAGGTCCGCAGTGATCAGACCGCCCAGGTCGACGCCCTTTTCCAGCGGATAGACCTCCTTCACGGCTCCCAGGTCGACCCGTCCGTCGGCCGAAGCCCGGAAAACGGGGTCGCTGACGAGATTCGTGGCGTAGAAGGTCGCCGCAACGGAATTTCCGGCCATCCGAAGCCCGAATTTCGAGAGATCCACGACCGTCTTGTCCATCACCGATCCGGGGTTCGAGACCCTGGCGGCGATATTGATGTCCGTCACGGCCTTGGGCAGCGAGGAGTACTGGAAACTGCCGTTGCGGACCTCGGTTTTCAGTTCGAAGGCCGGAAGCGCCGGGCCGCGCATTTCGCCCCGGGCCCAGAGTTCCATCGACAGTTCACCGCCCGCCGTAAGGTTCTTGAACTCACGGGTGTAGAAGGCCGGGATCAGCGACAGCACGTCCTTGAACTGCACCTTGTCGCAGCCGGCCTTGAGGTCCATGGCCACGGCGTCGCCGTCCAGTTCGACCCAGCCGTCGAGACCGACCGAAATGGCGTTCAGGCGCAGCGTATTGCGCGAGAAAGTGAAGCGGTTGTTCGCAAGGTCGGCGTCGATCACGGCGACAAGCTCCGCCTCGGCGTCGCTCAACAGCGGAATGCCGCCCGACACGAAACGCATGGCGGCGGCCGTAAGCCGCAGGTCGAGGTCGGTGCGGTCGGCCGACATGTTGCCCCGGAGACGCAGCGAGAGGGGCGCGGTCGAGAACCGCATGTTCGTCGAATCGTCCTCGTAGCGGATCGCCGCGTCGGAAATGCGGAAGTCGCGGACCGAAAGCCGGAACGACGACGGCGCGGGCTCCTCTGCGGGAACCTCCTCCGCGGGAGCCTCCGAGGGTTTCATCACGTCCCAGCTGACGGCTCCGTCGGCGAGTTTGTGCGCATGCACCGCCGGCGAGGCGAGGATGACCTTCGTCACCTCGAATCCGCTGTCGCCGAAAAGCGACATCAGATTGACGACCACAGAAATACGCCGTGCGGCGACGATCGTGTCGCCTTCGAAACGGTCGACGCCCACCAGCGTCAGCCCCTTCAGTTCCACCGAAGCGTTGGGGAAATGGCGCAGCAGGCTGATGTCGAGTTTCTCGAAATCCAGCCGGGCGGCGAGCATTGCATTGGCCTCGCGCTTCACGATGTCGGCGATCTTGCCCCGGAGCGCGGCCGGCGCGATCAGGGCGATAGCCAGGATAACGACCACGGCTATAACCGCGATCTTCACGATTTTTTTCATTCCGTATCTGTTTTACAGGCAAAAACCGTGGTTTCCGCCTCCTTGAATCCCATTTTTGCGTACAGTCTGCGCGCAGCCCCGCGCGAAGGGTTGGAGGTGAGCATCACCTTCCCGGCGCCGACCGCGGCGGCATGCGCCTGCGCCGCGCGCACGAGCGCCTCGCCCGCCCCGAATCCCCGGGCCGCGGCGTCGACCACCACATCCTCGATCCACGCCTTGCGCCCCGACGGCACGTCGTACCACACCAAGGTCAGCGCCCCGACGACAGCGCCGCCGGACTCCGCGGTGAAAAGCGCTGCCGAAGGGTTCGCCGCCACTGCCCGCAGCCGCTCCCCGGAAGGGGCCTCCAGCCGCGGCGAAAGCTGCGGCATCAGCCGCCCGAACGCTTCGAGCAGCGAATCGGTGACCTCGGTCACCTGTCGCACCTCAAGTTTCATTTCAGCACAAAGATAACCTTTTTAACGGAAACGTTGCGGCAGTCTGCGGAAAAAAGCGTACTTTTACCCCGCAACGGGCCGCGCCCTGAAACGGCGCACAAAATAGCTGCGATTTGCAAAATAATATTATCTTTGTAATTCCAAAAGATACGACATCCGCCATGCGCAAACTGGTAATCATTCCGACCTATAACGAAAAAGAGAACATTTCGGCGATGATCGACAAGGTCTTCTCGCTGCCCGAACCCTTCGAGATACTCGTCATCGACGACGGTTCGCCCGACGGCACGGCCGCGATCGTCAAGGAGCGCCGGAAGGAGTTCCCGGAGAGGCTCCACCTCATGGAACGGGCCGGGAAACTGGGCCTGGGCACGGCCTACCTCGCGGGATTCCGCTGGGGACTGGAGAACGGATTCGACTACATCTGCGAGATGGACTGCGACTTTTCGCACAACCCCGACGATCTGGTGCGCCTCTACCGCGCCGCCGCCGAGGGCAACGACGTGGTGGTCGGTTCGCGCTACGTGCAGGGCGTCAACGTGGTCAACTGGCCCATGTCGCGCCTTCTGATGTCCTACTTCGCCTCGATGTACGTGCGCATCGTCACGCGCATGCCGCTGCGCGACGCCACCGCCGGATTCGTCTGCTACTCGCGCCGGGCGCTGGAGACGATCGACCTCGACGCCGTCCGCATGAAGGGCTACGGGTTCCAGATCGAGATGAAATACTCGGCCTGGCGGCTGGGAATGCGGCTCAAGGAGGTGTCGATCATCTTCGTCGAACGCCGCGAGGGAACGTCGAAGATGTCGGGAGGAATCTTCGGAGAGGCGTTCTTCGGGGTGCTGAAACTCCCCTTCCGCCGTATCCGCAAACGCAAATGATGCGGGGCCGGAAAGACAGCCCGGTCAGAAGGTGAAGAAATAATTCATAAAGAAATTCCAGAACGTCACCACGCCGATGGCAAAGAGTTTCGCCAGGTAGAAATTCAGGCGGAAACGGCCGTGCAGGACGTAGATGGTGGCGTTGTTGATCACCAGCCCGACAGCCGCGATGCCCAGGAACCGAAGGTACTGGCCCGTGATGTCGGGATTTTCGTTCTGGAACGTCCAGATGCGGTTGAGAATGTAGTTCGAAGTCGAGGCGCAGAGGAATCCCAGCGAATTGGCCACATATTTGTTCAGCTTCAGCCACTCCTTGCAGAGATAGGTGACGCCGAAATCGACGAAGACGCCCGAGCCGCCGACGACGCAGAATTTGAAAAACTGTTCTATCATAAATTTCCGACCTCCGTCGGGACGGATTTTCCGTTAAACCAATTCGTATAACCCTCCCGGCGCAGCGCAAACCCCACGTCGAAAGTCTCGCCGGCCAGCTGCGGCAGAACGGTGAAGGTCACCCCGCGCGTCAGTTCGCTGTCGGCCGGAATCGTGAAGGTCTCGCCGGTGGGGAACTCGTCGACCCGGAAACGCCCGTGTTTCCACAGCATCACCAGCTGCGTGTCGCCCGCACCCACGCGGATCGCATAGGGATAGGGATTCCTGATGCGCAGTTCGAGGCGCAGCGTCTCGCCCGCGGCCACCCGCCCGGGCAGGCCCGTAAAGGCGATGTCCACCAACCGTACGGGGTGGAAAGCCGGATCGACGAACCAGGTGAAACTCCGGCCGTTGGCCATCGTGAGGGTCCGCACCTGCCGGGTGCTGTCCGAGACGGTCCCGTCCGGGCATTCGACGAGCACTTCGCGGCCGATGAACTGCGAATCGTCGTCGCGGAACTGCCACTGATGCGTACGGTAACGGATATTGGGCTGGCAGTAGGCCTCGCCGCCCGTATAGAACGCATATTTGGCCGCAACGGCGTAACCGTAGCGGAAAACCACCGGACGGCCGTCGGCCTCGGCGGCGATGGCGGCGTAGCTCTCCGGATTGTTGAACACCTCGAAACGGATGCCCAGCGGATTGAAGATCATCACCAGTCGCACCAGGACGATCAGTCCGACGGTCACGCCCCCGGCCCGCATCACGTAACGGCGCGTGCGGGGATGCCGCCGCGCATAGGCGAACAACACGCAGACCAGTCCGAAGCAGGAGACGATCACCCACTGGGGCTGGACGTAACCGCGCAGCGACGAGAGCATGAAAAAGACAATAAAGGCCACGGGCAGGAGCTTCAGCGCCCGCCCGACGGGGGTCTGCGGCTTCACCTTCCGCCATGCCTGCACGTAAAGCGGCACGAAGAAAGGATTGAAGACCACCAGCACGTTGGCCAGGAATTCGACGACGTAGCCGGGTCTGAAGACCGAGTTGCGGCCCGAAAGGTGGTAGGCGAACGACGCCCAGTCGTGCTCGTACTGCCACACGAGGTGCGGCACGAGCAGCAGCAGCGCCACCGCGCCGCTTGAATACAGGGCAGGACGCAGCAGCTGCCGCGGGTTGGCGGCCAGCGCGAAAAGAACCACCAGCGCGCCGTGGTATTTGCTGTAAGCCATCAGCGCCATGGCAATACCCATCCACAACCACGCCCGGCGGCGGTTTTCGGAAAACCATTTGAAAGTCAGCAGAAACAACGCCGTGGTGAACATCAGCGGCCCGTCGGGCACGGCGATGAAGCCGTAGAGCTGGAGCATCAGCGTCGCGGCCGACACCACGACGAACAGCGCGGCGTCGCGGCGGCCGGCATCCGCCGGGCGGATCAGACGCCACAGAATCCAGAGGTAGAGGGGTTGCAGCACGGTGAAGAAAAACCGCACGCCCAG
>ERZ791931.2513-NODE-2513-length-10313-cov-3.759700_pt1 | contig 10313 bp, 9 predicted proteins | sample MGYA00510127_ERZ791931 | MGnify/ENA primary metagenome ERZ791931 (study PRJEB30046, sample SAMN00792067) | human gut metagenome | study: EMG produced TPA metagenomics assembly of the A metagenome-wide association study of gut microbiota in type 2... | reverse complement strand
AAATCATCTCTGATTCCAAGTTCCCGTAATTTCTCTAACAAATGCTGTCGCTTCCCTTCTGTTCAAAACTTACCGTCTATACTTCTTTTAAAGATGAAATAGATTTTTTGTTTTATCTTGTAATGTTATTATACTCGTGAAAGACCGTTTTTTCGATTTATTTTTCACATAAAGGCATATTTTTTCTTTTGTTATTATATTATCACCCCAAAGCAATTAGTCTGGAATACTCTCTGCAAGACACAACCTCCCATACCCTACTGCCTCATTTGGATACTCCTCAAATCCCGGCATCGGCTTAGCCCCTCTTCTTAGATAAGCCTTGACCTTCTCCCCATATAAATAAATATCATTTTCTCTTACAATTCCCCACTCCATTAAAAGTGCCGCACTCCCCGTAACAAACGGTGTGGCAAAGGATGTTCCACTGAATTCTGCAACTCCTCCACCGACAGATATCGTGCTCACATTTACTCCCGGCGCCACAAGATCTGGTTTGACTGCACTTGCACTTTCTCCGGTCAGTGGTCCACGACCGGAAAAATCTGCATAAGAAAATGTCAGGCTGTCATATGCTCCTACTGTGATTGCCCGCATCGCGGTTGCCGGATTTGTAAGTGTCGTGCTGCTTACTGGTCTGAGAAATCCGGTTCCCGGATTCAATGTTCCTTCGCCTGGAATCCACATTTCATAATGTCCGTCCACAATTTTTTTCGGTGTCAGAACCATTTTCCACACTCCGCTGTTTATATAGCTCCCGCGTGGGAGGAAATCCAGATAGATCTCCTGGTTTGTGCTAAATGGACTTGGCTCCCCGTAATACAAAAGTATTTCTGTTGCATCGACAGTAAATCGCTGTGTTCCAAGCTGCTCCTTGACTGGTCCGATACGTGTACCTGTAGGCGATACAATTGAAATATCTATCTGATCTACATATCTTTTCCAAATCTGAACATTTAACGATGGCTGTTTTTCCTGCACTGCCAGCTCAATCTCCTGTTCTCTATTTGATCTGACATTTTCTGATACTCTCCCAGATGTATGCCCTGCGGTTGCCCCTTCATTTCCTGTTCCGATACAAATGCAGCTCTTCCAAATATTAGAAATGTCATCAATAAATCGCTCTAATAATGACGTTCCGTCTCTGGCTCCGTATGTATTGCCAAAGCTGATATTCACAGCCACCGGCATTCGCAGCTCTTGTGCTTTACGTATAACATAATCAATTCCCTGCATAAGCTCCGTCGTCCTTGGGAATCCCCCAGACATAGGATTTCCAAGTTTTACTACAATGAATTCGCTTTGAGGGGCAACTCCTGCATAAACACTGCCGCTTCCTCTTCCATTTCCAGCCGCAATAGCGGCTACCGCCGTTCCGTGTCCTGAAATATCACGCGTACGGATAGTTATCGCTCCCTGTGTCACTATATTTTTCGGTGTTATTACATGATAAAAATCTGGAAAAGCAGCATCTATCTCTTCCTTTGTATACTCCACTCCCATTCCATATTCTTTCGGCACATGCTCCCCCTCCACCGCCTTTAATGACTGATCCCACAGATAACGGATTCTTGTTGTCCCGTCTTCATTCCGAAAATCAGGTAGTGTATAATCGACCCCGGAATCTATGACTGCCACAAGTACTCCCTGTCCCGTAAGCGAAAAACGGGCGTCCTGTACCTCATTGATACAAGACACCCGTTTCCCATTTCGTACCTGGAAAAATAATCGTTTTGGTTTTTCTACATATTCTACTTCTACAATCTGCACCAGATTCGGTATCTGTGACTGACGTATATGAATAATAGCATATTCATTTAACAGCTCTGTGACTCTCTCAGAAATCTGTCGGACTGTCTCCAAATTACCGGAATATTTGATAATCAACTCCCACATCTGGTCCACAGGATTATATCCTACATTCAATTCCTGAGATCGTTCACGTTCACTTTCCGTGGCATTCAATGCCTGATTCAAGAGATTTTCTAATTTCTGACTCTGCATTTCTACTCCCTATATGAGCTCAGGCATCAAATATGGTGCCAGTTCTACCGGAATAAAATAACCTCGATCATAATGACAACTTGGACATACAGGCGGTGCCATTTTCCCTTTTTGAATATGTCCACAATTCATACACATCCATTCTCCTCCATCTGGATTTTCAAAATACTGATTTTTCCCAAGCAGTTCTGCAAGCAACGCAAAGCGACGTCCATGCACAGCTTCTACCTTTGCGATCATGTCAAATGCTCCTGCTGCCTGGTCAAAACCTTCTTCTTTTGCAATTTTAGCAAATTCCGGATAAACGTCTTCAAACTCCTGCATTTCATTATGCACTGCACTTTTCAGAAGATCTGTCACATTTTCTGCAAGATTTACTGGATACCCGCCACAAATTTCAATCGTCTGCTCTGTCTGACCTCTCAATAACTCATAAAACACTTCCGCGTGTGCCCGCTCCTGATCTGCAGTAAATAAAAAAATCTGGCTAATGGAATACAGATTATCTCGACTCGCCTGCTTTGCCGCAATTGTATAACGATTCCTTGCCTGACTCTCTCCTGCAAATGCCCGCATCAAATTTTCTCTTGTCTTACTTTTACTAAAATCAACAGCCATGGTACATACTCCTTTCTTACTTCTATAAGTAGTATGCTCCATGGCTGTACAATTATTCCCTCTTATTCTCTTTACAGTTCACTATATAAATTCCGGCACACACCAAAATCAATGCTGCCAGACTCCCAACATTAAATGCCTGTTTCACCTCTCCAAGTATCAGTGCTGATAAAATCACGCCACAAAGCGGGTTCACAAATCCAAAGATAGCCACTTTGGAAACATCGTTCCAGGCAAGCAGTACGGACCAGAGCGTATATGCCACTGCCGAAACCATTGCCAGATAAAATATAATTACCACACCCCCTGTAGTAACATTTTCCAGATGTCCACCCATTCCTGCTCCAATCAGCATCAGAACGATTCCACCCATCGTAAACTGCGTTCCGCTCAATACAACCGGAGATACTTTTCTGGAAAAAAGGTTGATCAACACTGTAGAAATTCCATAGGATAGCTGCGCGATCAGAACAAACCCCTCTCCGATCAGCTTAAATCCCATATCCAGAGAGTTCCCCAGCAAATTAATTACCACAACTCCGGCAAATCCCAGAACACATCCTGCAATTTTTCTTCTTGTCATCCGTTCATTTCGAAAAACAAGGCAAGACAACAAAATTGCAATAAAGTTTCCAAGTCCGGTAATGATTCCTCCTTTTACTCCTGATGTATTGGCAACACCTATGTAAAAGAAGAAATACTGTCCTACCGTCTGAGCTAGGCATACCGGAACTGCATATTTTAAAATCTCTTTGTCAGGAATCATCACTTTCTTTTCTCTAATAGATGCAAAAATCAATACCAAAATTCCTGCCAGCGTGAATCGCACTCCTGCAAAGACAATCTGACTTGCAATATCAGAAGAATCTACATGCAGGAAACGATAGCCTGTCTTGATTACCGGAATCGCACTCCCCCACAAAATACAGCATACACACGCAAGAAGTGCTACAATACCTGTTTTTGTTAATATGTTTTGTTTTTGTGTCATTCTCATACTTTTTCCTAATTAAATCCTATAATTCTTCTTGCCACACTGTACGCAAGAGAGGATATCTTTCGTCCGGATCTTCCCGGAATGTTCATGGTCTGTCCAAGTATTCCGTAACGGATCTTCATAAATGTCTTGAAATCCTTCTGTTTCAAATATATCCACAGTTCTTTTTTCTTCTCCAGGTTCTCTGCTTTCTTAGACCGGATACACAAAATGGAAGAAACAGTCATCATGATTGCGAGATAATTAAGCATATAATTTCTCAGTTTCTTACATTTTACATTTTTTAATTGGTACATATCAATCATTGTCTTTGTAACAAAAATCTGCTGATCCAGTCTGGATATCATAACTTTTTCATTGACAGACTGATCTTCTCTTCCAATATAATAACGATAAAAATCCACATCCAGATAATACACTTTTCGCACAAATGGCAACGGATAATACACATAAATATTATCTACATAAAATGTATGTTTTGGAAGTTCTAACTGGCTAAGCTTAAGCATCGCTGTCCGATAAATAACAGAATGCATCAGAATGTACTGATCCAGATGGAACCGTCCGATTTCTTCCCATTTGAAAATCTTATCCTGAGGAAGAACATTACGGTAATGAATACATTTCTTATGGGTTGCTCCTACTTTCTCATAAACATAATTGGAAATGAGCATGTCCACCTCTTCATCTTCAGATTCCAGCTTCTTAAGAAATTCCAGAATCTTCCGAAGAGCCTCGGCATCTACCCAGTCATCACTGTCCACAACTTTAAAATACTTTCCGGTGGCATGTGTAAGTCCTGAATTCACAGCATCGCCGTGGCCTCCATTCTCCTTATCCACCGCCTTGATGATTGTCGGATATTTTTCCTCATACTCATGTGCAATCTTAGAAGTATCATCGGAAGATCCGTCATTTACAATTATAATTTCTACATCTTCCCCTCCCACAAGAATACTCTCAATGGCGTGAGACATATATTCCTGTGAATTGTAACTTGGTATTGCAAAAGATATATATTTCATGCATCTTTCTCCTTATATCACATCTTTTTGAATTTATAGTTTCTTTCTTATTATGTCACTACTTACCCAAAGCAGAGCCTTAGGAATCTTTTTTAGTATATAGCATCTGTGCACTTTTTCCAACCAAAATTTTTGTGTCTTTTTTGCAATCTCCTTGTAAAAAATGCTATGATTCGATATAGTAGAGATAAAATTGATAATTTTTCAACAAAAGGAAGGTACACATATGAAAAAGAATCTGATTGTCGGACAATCCGGCGGCCCGACTGCGGTCATTAACGGAAGTCTGTATGGCGTAGTCACTGAAGCTATGAGACACACTGAGGAAATCGACGAAATATACGGTATGATTAATGGAATTGAAGGATTTTTAAACGGACATATGATGGATATGCGTTCGCTCATTGAAACGAACGAACTCTCCTTGCTCCGTACAACACCCGGCTCTTACCTCGGGTCATGTCGTTACAAGCTTCCCGAAGATTTAAATGATCCTGTTTATCCATTGTTATTCAACAAGTTTACATCGCATGGTATCGGTTATTTCTTCTATATTGGGGGAAATGATTCCATGGATACTGTAAGTAAATTATCTCGATATGCCAAAAAGATCAACAGCGATATTCGCTTTATCGGTGTTCCGAAAACCATAGATAATGACCTGGTCCACACAGATCACACTCCGGGATTTGGAAGTGCTGCAAAATATGTTGCTTCCATGGTCCGCGAAGTTGCTATTGATGCAAGTGTTTATGACAACAAAAAATCTGTCACTATTGTAGAAATTATGGGGCGTCACGCCGGCTGGCTCACTGCCGCCAGTGCCCTTGCCCGCAAATATGATGGTGATAACCCACGCCTTATTTATCTGCCGGAAACTGCATTTGACCAGGAAGCATTTCTTAAAAAAGTACAGGAAATGCTGGAAACAACCCCAAACTTAGTTGTATGCATCTCTGAAGGAATTCATGACAAAAATGGAACCTTTGTCTGCGAACTGGCCGGTGATATTGGAACTGATACCTTTGGTCATAAGATGTTGACCGGCTCTGGAAAATATCTGGAAAATCTGGTCAAAGAGCAAATCGGCGTAAAAGTCCGCTCCATTGAGTTAAATGTATGCCAGCGCTGCTCCAGCGAATACCTGTCAGCTACAGATTTAAATGAATCTGAAAATGCCGGAATCGTTGGTGTTCAGGCTGCATTAAAAGGAGAGACAGGCAAGATGATCACATTTATCCGAAACTGTGATCTTCCTTACGAGCTCTCCTACGAAACTGCCGATGTAAATGAAATCTGTAACATGGAAAAAGCCGTACCATCTGATTGGATCACCAAAGACGGCTGTGATGTCACAGAAGCATTTATACAGTATGCAAGACCACTGATCCAAGGAAAAGTAGTCTTGCCGGAAGAAAACGGCTTACCGCTTTTTGCTTACCGGAAATAGTTTACCTACTATAAGGCACAAAATAATCGTAATCACCATATCAGGCAGTGTATTTCCTACCGGCATATCGATATTCATCAGAATTCGATACGCGATAAATCCTATCACCCAGATAATCATATTCGGTACATGCACTGCCTGATTACTCTTATCCATTTTCAGCAGGAAGAAGTCTGCAATCTGGATTGCAATCATCGGTGCAAATACGGAACCGATGAGATACAGGAAATCTGTAATATTATCCATCGGGTATACAATTGCTGCAATCGTTCCAAGCACAGTTACCACGATTGCCACATGTTTTCCATTCCATTTGTTCACAACGGTCTCACTGGAAATTCCTGCGGAATATGCATCCAGAAATGTTGTTGTAACTGTTGAAAATACGATGATCAGAAGTCCGGCGATTCCAAGACCTGCTTTTAGCATAATCTGTGCAATATCATACTCTCCGGTAATAATTGCTGCTCCCATTCCAATCACATACATCCAGCAGCTTACAATACCATAAGTAATTGCGCTGACTGCTGTTGCTTTTACCGGCTCTTTTGCTTCTCTTGTATAATCACTGATCAGTGGAAGCCAGGATAATGGCATGGCAACGGCAAGTTCAACTGCTGCACCAAATGTCATGCTGTCATCAGATGGTACGCCAGCTCCGCTTCCTGTGAAGATAACTTTGCAAAGAATCAGTGTCAGGATAAATAATGCTGCCATAGCAACCGTGTTTATTTTCCCAAGATTCGTAATTCCAATAACAATCCACAGAATAATCAGCGCTCCGATGACCAGGCACCAGATCCAGCGTCCGGTATTCATGACACCATCTGCTGCCAGTGCTCCATCATAAATCATAATCGCCGTCCATCCCACAAGCTGCAGCACATTTAACACTGCAAACAGAATACTTCCCTTCTGTCCAAAACTCATTTTTACAGTTTCCATTGCACTTTTTCTGACTTTACCACCGATCACACCTGCCAGGAATAACATAAGGCAGCCGATGATATGTCCTACGATAATTGCGAGAAGTCCTTTTCCCATTCCAAGTGGTGCCAGATAAGTTCCGGTCAGAATCTCCGCAATAGAAACGCCTGCTCCAAACCAGATTAGCCCATTTTCAAATAAACCTGTTCTTTTTTCTTCCATGATGTCTGTCCCTCTTTATGCTTCTTTCTTATATTCTCCCGTAATTGCAAATCCGTGATCCATAGGTCCGCTTCCTTTTCCGAGATCCAGCATCGCAGCCAGCGCTCCGGAAATGTAATCTTTTGCACGCTCTACGGATGTGTCCATATCAAATCCTTTTGCAAGATTCGATGCAATGGCACTGGAAAGTGTGCAGCCGGTTCCATGTGTATTCGGATTATCAATACGTTTTCCGTTGAACCAACGATAATCACCGTCACGATAAAGCAGGTCATTTGCATCATTCAACTTATGTCCGCCCTTGCAGAGAACTGCGCAGTGGTATGTATCACTGATTTTCTTTGCAGCCTCGATCATATCATCTGCTGAGTGAATCTCCATTTCCGCCAGAACTTCTGCCTCCGGAATATTCGGTGTCAGAACACTGGCAATTGGAAGAAGACGTTTCTTTAACGTTCCGATTGCCTCATCACTGATCAACTTCGCTCCACTTGTTGCTACCATAACCGGGTCAACAACGATATTTTCTGCTTGATACTCCTTCAGTTTATCTGCAATTTTCTCAATCAGCGCACTGGAAGATACCATTCCTATCTTCACTGCGTCCGGATAAATATCTGTAAAAATGTTGTCTAATTCCTCACCTAGAAATTCCGGTGTCACTTCCATAATCCCTGTCACACCTGTTGTATTCTGTGCGGTTAACGCTGTGATTGCACTCATAGCATAAACGCCATTTGCAATCATTGTCTTAATGTCTGCCTGAATTCCTGCTCCACCGCTGGAATCACTTCCGGCAATTGTTACTGCTGTTTTCATTATTTTACCTTTCCTTTTTTACTCTATTTGAAAAATATATCTGCCTCTTTGAAGCTTTCCATATAAATGTCTGCTTCTTCACGGATCATTTCCTGATCTTCTTTACTTTCTTCGTCATACACGCCAACCGTATGATATCCTGCCAGTTTTGCTGTCTGGATCGCATACAATGCATCTTCAAAAACATACAGTTCTTCCGGAGTCCTGCCTAAAAATCCAGCTGCCATATGATAGACTGCCGGACTCTGCTTTCCGGCTCCTGCCTGCGCGCATGTAAAAATATATTCAAAATATTGACGTATTCCAAGACGGATAAATGCATGTTCCAGGTGATCTTCATCACTGGCTGTCGCTGCCACGACCGGAATCTTTCTATCTGATATTTTTTGTAGAAATTCTTTTACTCCGGCTTTTAACGGCGCCTCGTAATAATAGAAATCTCTCACTACATCTTTGATTCCCTGACTGATTTCTTCTACAGATTGTTCAAGCCCATAGCGTGTCCGCATATATAATGCAGCCTCCGGGATAGACATATAATAAATCTTCTCGGCAAGTCCAGGCTCTGCTTCAATCCGCTGACTCGCAAGGTATCTCACACCCGCGTCCTGCCAGATGGACATAGAATCCAGAACTGTCCCGTCTATGTCTAAGATAACACCACCCATATTCTGTACAGGAACTTTTCCACAACATTTCTGCTCTGATGCATTTTTCTCCACGTCAGATTTATTTTCTAACATGCTTTCACCATCTTCTCAGTGGCTGCTTTCAGCTCTTCTGTTGCTTTCTTAATATCCGGTTTTGCGAAAATAGCGCTGATAACTGCGATTCCACAAAGTCCACAGCCTGACAACTCCTGCACATTATCTTTTGTGATGCCGCCAATTGCGATAACTGGAATATCTACAGCCTCACAAATTGCTTTTACCATCTCATGGTCAACTTCTACTGCGTCATCTTTGGAACTGGTCGGAAATACGGCTCCGACTCCAAGATAGTCTGCTCCGCGCTCCTGAGCTAGAAGTGCCTGCTCCACTGTCTGTGCTGAAACTCCGACAATCTTATCTTCACCAAGCTTTGCCCGGACATCTCCTGCTTCCATATCACTTTGTCCTACATGAACTCCGTCCGCGCCAACTTCCAGTGCAAGCTCCACATCATCATCCAGCACAAACGGTACCTGGTACTTTGCACACAATTCTTTGATTTCCTTTGCCTCCTGAAGAAAAGCATCATGATCGAGATGTTTCTCACGAAGCTGTACAAATGTAGCTCCACCTTCCAGTGCCTTCTCAACCTGACTGTAAAGTGTCTCTGCGTTCAGCCAACTTCTGTCTGTCACTGCATAAAGCAGCAAATCTTTTTTATCGCACTTCATATTTTGCTCCTTCGTCTAACTGCTCTTTTGTCATGTTATAAATAGCATCAATAATTCTATTTCTATAGGTAGAATTACCGTCACCTTTCTGCATGTAACTCCAGCCAATCTCACCGGCAAGTCCCATCGTACAAACTGCCGCTGCTGCCGCCTCAAGCTTCTGCTCAGGATTTGCAACAAGATATGCTGTCATCAGTCCAGATAACTGGCAGCCTGTTCCTGTAATTCTTCCCATTTCCGGACGTCCATTACGAATCACGTAACATTTTCTGCCGTCGCTGACAAGATCAATTGCTCCTGTAATTGCAACTATACTTCCAGATTTTTCAGAAAATGCTTTTGCAAATGCAACTGCTTCGTCCAGATTTTCTTCTGTCACTGCGTCAGCTACATCAGCGTCAACACCCTTTGTAGTACCGCTTCCTGCAGCTAATGTCTTGATTTCGGAAATATTTCCACGGATTACATCAAACTTTATTTCCTGCATCAAGTTGACAGCTGTATTCGTTCTAAGAGAACTTGCTCCTGCACCAACCGGATCAAGCAGAACCATGTGATTTAATTCATTTGCCTTATGACCTGCCGCCAACATTCCTTCAATCGTTCTTACATTCAGCGTTCCAATATTGATGTTCAGACCTCCGCAAATTGCAGTGATATCCTGCACGTCCTGCGGCTCATCTGACATGATTGGGCTTGCACCACACGCAAGAATCACATTTGCTACATCATTGACCGTAACATAATTCGTAATATTATGGACAAGCGGTCCTTTTTCTCTAACGTTCTGTAAACATGTACCTAGCATAATTCTCTCTCCTAGTATAATAATGATGTAGTCAATCAAGACTACTTGGTTAATAAGTTTCT
>ERZ791931.2506-NODE-2506-length-10339-cov-3.632342_pt1 | contig 10339 bp, 9 predicted proteins | sample MGYA00510127_ERZ791931 | MGnify/ENA primary metagenome ERZ791931 (study PRJEB30046, sample SAMN00792067) | human gut metagenome | study: EMG produced TPA metagenomics assembly of the A metagenome-wide association study of gut microbiota in type 2... | reverse complement strand
CCTTCATCAGGTCGTCGGTGAACACGCCCTTGCCGGCGTTCTCGGTGGAGAGCTTTGCCTTGTTGGGAGCAGCCTCGCCGCCTGCCACGATGCCTTCGCCATGGAACACCTTGCCCATGCCCTCAAAGATAATCATGATGCCCTGACCGCCGGCATCCACAACGCCGGCCTTCTTCAGAACAGGCAGCAGGTTGGGGGTGTCCTCCAGAGCCTTCTGGCCGGCGGTCATCACCACATCCCACAGAGCGGGCACATCCTCGGCACCGCAGGCAGCAGCTTCCTCAGAGGCAATGCGTGCAACCGTGAGGATGGTGCCCTCGGTGGGCTTCATAACGGCCTTATAAGCGCCCTCGACACCCTTCTTCAGAGCCTCGACAATGTCGGCAGCGGTGGCTTCCTTCTTGCCTTCCAGCGCCTTGGAGAAGCCGCGGAACAGCAGGCTGGTGATAACACCGGAGTTGCCGCGTGCGCCGCGCAGCATGGCGGAAGCAGCGGTCTTGGAAGCCTCACCCACGGTGCAGCTGTCGTCCAATGCTTCCAGCTCGCGCACAGAAGCACCCACGGTCATGCCCATGTTGGTGCCAGTGTCGCCATCAGGAACAGGGAAAACGTTCAGCTCGTCCACGCGGGAGCGCTGATTGTTGATGTTGTTGGCGCCAGAGATAATGGCGTCACGCAAGATCTTACCAGAAATCATTCTTTTTTACTCCTTGTACTTGCCGGAAAAGCCCGGCGCATTCGGATGAACCAACAAAAATCAGGCGATCACATCGTCTACCGAAACCACAACGCGGGCAACCTTCAGGCCGGTAGCCTGCTCCACCTCGTCCTTGACGCGGTGAGAGATGCTGCGTGCGGCGGTAGAAATGTTCAGGCCATAGCTCACTGCAATGTGCAGTTCGATCACCAGACGACCATCCTCCTGCGTGACACGGACACCCTTTTCCGGGTAATCAGAACCGTGCACCATGCTTCTGACGGCATCGGTCATATCACGGGGTGCCATTGCGGCAACACCGTAACACTGTTTGGCTGCTTCACCTACCAGAGTAGCAAAATACCCGGACGTAAAGCTGACATCCCCCAGAGGGAAACGGGAAGTGATCATAGTCGCTCTGCTCCTTTATGTTATTTTCATAAAACACATTCAAGGTCTGGTGCGCAGCGGCGGACAGATACACATACTGCGCCGAGAAACACCCACATTATTATACAACTTTGGGGCGCGCTTGTACAGCGCAAAATGCTGGTATATCAACTTTTTGCGCAGGTTTCTGCATTGACGGCATGGTTCGGGCGGCTTCGCACCGGGAAGGTGATAGCATAACGGACGCTGGTTGCTTTTTATCAAAACCGAAAGTATGACGAAAGAAAGCAAACAATCTGTTAAAAAAATATAAAAGGTGGGTGATAACTCTTTATCCGACTATGAAAAAGTGCTAAAATAGAAACAAGGATAGGGACTGCGGCGCAGGGTCCCGCTTGTGCGGATGAACTGCGTTATTTTTTGCGCACGGCGCGTGGAACAATGTTTAGGAGCTGTTGTCATGAATATTCTGTTTTTCCTTTCCCCCAAGCAGGATCTGATGTATGTTTACGACGATTTCACCCTTCGGCAGACGCTGGAAAAGTGGGAGAATAACCGCTACGCGTCCATTCCGGTGCTCAACCGGCAGGGAAAATATGTGGGCACCCTGACCGAGGGCGACATTCTCTGGGGGCTGAAAAAGTTCCATGGTCTGGATCTGGAAGCGGCTGAGGATGTCCCCATTTCGGCCTTCCCGCACAAGCGCGACTACAAGGCTGTCACCGTGACCACCAGCATGGATCAGCTGATCGAAGCGGCCATGAACCAGAACTTTGTGCCGGTTGTGGATGACCGCGGCATCTTCATTGGCATCGTGCGCAGGCAGGCGATCATCCGTTACTGCTATGAGAAGGCCCGCACAGAGCAGCAGGCCCATGAGCAGCGCATCCCGGAATATGCCGCTGTGCATTGAACGATATAAATAGGTGGCCAGCCGCCCGGTTCCGCATCTGAAGCCGGGCGGCTTTTTGTCTGCAAAATGCGTTGAAAATCCGATTTATAGTACCTGCTGTGTGCGATAATACAGCCATGGAACAAAAACGTTCTGAAAAGCTGCAAAAAACGAGATACAGGAGGGAACACGGATGAAAGATTTTGAACTGCGTTATGTTGGAAGCCATGTGGAAGTATACACCGGCAGCGGAGTGTTCCTGTTTTCGGCCGATACGGTGCGGGAAGCAATGGAAGAACTGGCAGAGTAAGCGCCTGCAAACAGGCAGGGACTTCGGTGCAAATGTAAAATTGATGTAAAATAATTGAAAAGGAAAGAGCACGAATTCATTAAGAGACGGAAAAATGTGTAGAAAAAGTGATTTTCTTGTAAAATAAACCTTGTTGTGACAGGATAAAAAATGATATAATAGATCCAAGCGCGGTCATTGTGCGCCGTTCTGCGCAGCAGAGCGGCAGGCCGCAGCATCTGCCGGATCAAGCAGGCCCGGTGTGCGGGCAGGGCAGATGTACAAGGATCAAAAGGAAGATCATTTTTAGGAGTATCGTTATGGATATCACACACATTACCTCTCTGTTGGGTGGAATTGCGCTGTTTCTGTACGGCATGTCCATTATGGGCGCTGGTCTGGAAAAACTGGCCGGCGGCAAAATGCAGGGCGTGCTGCAAAAGCTGACCTCCTCAACGCTCAAGGGCGTTATTTTTGGCACCCTCATCACGGGTGTCATCCAGTCCTCGGCCGGCACGGTCGTTATTTGTGTCGGTCTGGTAAACTCCGGCATCATGACCCTTACGCAGTCGGTAGGCGTCATTATGGGTGCAAACATTGGTACCACTGTTACCGGCCAGCTGATCCGCATGGCGGATATCTCCGGTGACAGTCTCTGGCTGACACTGATCCAGCCCAAGACCTTTGCGCCCGTGGTGGCGTTTATCGGCTGCATTTTTTATGTGTTCCTGCGCAGCGCTAAAAGGAAGAACATCGGCCAGATCATGCTGGGCTTCGGCATCCTGTTTACCGGCATGAGCCTGATGGACACCGGTGTGGCTCCTCTGCGTGAGAGCGCCGTGTTCCAGAATCTGTTCGTTACCATGACGAATCCCGTTCTGGGCATTCTGGTGGGCGTGGTGGTCACGGTGATCATCCAGTCCTCCTCGGCATCGGTGGGTATCCTGCAGGCACTGTCCAGCACGGGTCTGGTCACCTTCAGCTCTGCCATCCCCATTATTCTGGGCGCACACATCGGCACGGCCTTTACGCCGCTGCTCACCATTGGCGGCTCCTCCAAGGACGGCAAGCGCGCTGCACTGATCCATCTGTACTTCAACATCATTGGCAGCGTGATCCTGCTGGCACTGGTGTATGCGGTGCAGTTCACCGTTGGCATCCCCATGTGGAACGACGTGATGAACAAGAGCACCATTGCAAACATCCACACCCTTTCCAGCGTGTGCGCCATGCTGCTGTTCCTGCCGTGCAGCGGTGTGCTGTCCAAGCTGGCACTGCTCACTGTGCCGGACAGCGCCGAGGAAGCACAGGAGCTGAGCATGCCGGTGCTGGACGAGCGCCTGTTCAAAAGCCCGGCTGTGGCCCTGCAGCAGGCTAAGAGCGCTGTGATCAAGATGTCCCGCCGTGCTGCCCGCAATGTGAATCTGGCTGCACCGCTGCTGCTGAAGATGGACGAGGATACCGTCAGCGCCATCCGGGTGCGTGAAAACCTGATCGACCGCATGGAGGTGGCAATCTCCAACTATCTGATCAAGATGACCGATCAGGAGCTGGGCGACGATGAGAGCCACACTGTGACCGAACTGCTGAATTTTGTTACCGAGTTCGAGCGCATCGGCGACTATGCGGTGAACATTATGGAAAAGGCAGAAGAATTGCAGGAAAAGGAAGCGTCCTTCAGTGAAAACGCCACCAAGGAGCTGCAGCTGCTGGAGAATGCGCTGAACCGCATCCTGAACCTGACCAACGATGCCTTTGAAAACAGCGATATGCGTCTGGCGGCTCAGGTGGAACCGCTGGAGGAAGTGATCGATGTGATGGCGGAGCGCCTGCGCGACCAGCACATCCTGCGCCTGAAGGACGGCGTGTGCTCCATTGATACGGGTGTCGTGTTCCTGGATGTGCTGAACAATGCAGAGCGTATCTCGGATCACTGCTCCAACGTTGCTGCCCGCCTGATCGGCATGGATGCCGGCGAGGACTACGACTCCCACACCCTCAAGAGCATCATGCACCACAACCCCACCAAGGACTACATGCTGGAATACGAGGAGTGCCGCAAGGCCTACCTTGTTCCGCTGGAAGAAATGGAAGCCTGAACCTGAATGAGAAAAGGACCTCCGGAGAAGCATCCGGAGGTCCTTTTTGCATCACAGTGAAATGGAGTGCTCAGGCACTTTTGGGCAAAGAGACAATGACCCAGCGGTGCGGCCCGTGAAAGCCGTCCACCTTGGCGGCTTTGCTGCAGGTGCCGGGGCTGGGCGGGCCGAGGTGGATACCGCGGTCCAGCTGCTTGCCGCAAAGACGGCACTGGTAATGGAGGGTGATCTGTTCTGACATGAGGAAGCACTTCCTTTTATGATCGCTGCAGGCGGTTAAAAAACTTTACTTCTATTATCATTATATAATTTTTACATCGGGATGTCAATAAAAATAATCAGTAAAAGTAGATAAAAATTGAGCATTCTGCACTCAACCGCCCAGATCTTCCAGCAGCAGGTCCAGTTCCCGTTCGCTGTACACGGTCACACCGCGCTTGATGCGCACGGCATCGTTCTCCGGCAGAAGATTGGTGTAGATGCCGGTGACGGTGACAAGCACATCCGGCTGGCCATTGGTGCCGCAGCGGTAAACGGCCACGCGCCCGCCTTTGTCGCACAGGCGGTAGCTTTGGGCAGCAAGCTCCGGCATGGCCTGTGCGGCAAGGTCTGCTGCGGAGGAAGGCGGTGCTTCGCTGCCGGGGTCGGGCACCGGAAGGCTGAGCTTGGGCAGGGCCATCCAGAACAGGCTGAACACGATGGTGAATACGCACAGCCCGTAGAACAGGCAGGTGCACAGTTTGCGCATGGAGAAACACGCTCCTTTCCGGCTGAAGTATGCCCCAAAACAGGGGAGAACAGTCAATTTTCACACGGGAATGCTGTACTTTGTCCGGCAGATTGTGTTATACTACAGATGATTAGACCTATCAGGGCCGAAGATTGGTTCTTGCCCGCGTTCTGTGCACGTGCTATAATATGGTATTGCGTGCAGTTCTGTGCGCTTTGATGGAAAAGTACCAGCGCATGGCGCTGAAAAAGCAGCCTGAATGTTAGGAGGCGATTTCTATCTCCGATATGAGAAAGATCAACCGTGCCGGTGAGGGGCATTCCCCGGCACCGGCGGGGCGGAAGGTAAATGTGAGCAACAGCCGCCGGGAGTCCCAGCCGGGACCCAGACGCGGCCGGGAACCCAAAGAACCAAAGGAACCCTGTGAAAAGGGCAGACATCCCATTCTGCGCTTCATTGGCCGAACCGTTGCTACACTGATTTGTCTGGGCATCATGGCAGGCAGTCTGGTGGCAGTGGGTGCTGTGTATTACGTGGTGCAGGCTACCGCCAACGACGGCGACCTGCTGGATCTGGACAACATTGAGCTGAGCCAGTCCAGTGTGGTGATGGCCACCGACCCGGACACCGGTGCACAGGTGGAGTATGCCACGCTGCGCTCTTCCAACAGCCACCGCGTGTGGGCGGATCTGGAGCAGATCCCCACGAACCTGCAGTATGCGTTCATCTGCACCGAGGATAAGGACTTTTACAACGAGCCCGGCGTCAACTTCAAGCGCACCATCGGCGCAATGGTCAACGAATACCTGCTGCCCATCTACAGCTCCAAGCAGGGTGCATCCACGCTGGAGCAGCAGCTGATCAAGAACCTGACCGACGACAAGAGCGCCAGCGGCATTGAAGGCGCACTGCGCAAGCTGCGCGAGATCTACCGCGCCCTCTGCCTGAGCCGCAGCTATTCCAAGGAGACCATTCTGGAAGCGTACCTGAACACCATCAGCTTTACCGGCACCATTCAGGGCGTGCAGACTGCGGCCAACGAATACTTTAATAAGGATGTCAGCCAGCTGACCCTGTGGGAGTGTGCGACCATTGCGTCCATCACCAAAAACCCCACCAACTATAACCCCTACACCAACCCCGAAAACCTGATCAACCGCCGTAACTTCCTCATGTACAACATGTGGCAGCAGGGCGTGATCAGCGAAGAGGACTACCGCAACGCAGCGGCCCAGCCGCTGGTACTGGCCGAGGAAGAGGATACCAAGAAGAATTCTTCCGTTACCTCTTACTTTACCGATGCACTGTTCACCGAGCTGGTGCAGGACATCATGGACAAGGAAAACATTTCGGAATCCGAGGCACAGAAGCTGCTGTACACCGGCGGCTTTACCGTTGAGTCGACTGTGAACACCAAGGTGCAGTCCGCCATGGAAAACCTGATGCTCAACACGGACGATGCCTACTTCCCGGCCGGCTGGCATGAGGAAGAGGTGACCTCCATCTCGGACGACGATGTACAGGTGATGAACGAGGACGGTACGCCCAAGACCCGCACCGGCGACGACGGTACCGTTTACTATTACCGCAATGTGCGTACTCAGGCAGCCATGGTCACGCTGGACTATGACGGCAATGTGATCGCCATTGTGGGTGGTCTGGGCGAAAAGAACAAGAGCCTCTCGCTGAACCGTGCCTACAGTGTCACTCGTCAGACGGGTTCTACCATCAAGCCTATCGGTGCGTATGCACTGGGTGTAGAGTATGGTCTGGTGAACTGGTCCACCATGCTCAACAACTCGCCCTTGTATCAGAAGCAGGATATGGTGATCCGCGATGAGGATTACTGCCGCAAGAACGGCCTGATGGGCCTTTCCGACAAGCAGCTGCGCGCTTATCCCAACGCATGGCGCAGCTGGCCCCGCAACTATGGCGGCAACTACGGCGACAACAGTGATGTGCCGCTGTGGAACGGTCTGGCCCGCTCGCTGAACACCATTGCGGTGCGTGTGGGTGATCTGGTGGGCGCAAGCAACATCTTCAATTTTGTGTACAACACCCTGCAGCTGAACACGCTGGACCCGGTAAACGATGTGGGTCTGGCGCAGATGGTCATGGGCAGTCAGACCCATGGCGTTACGCCCACGGCGCTGGCAGCTGCGTTCCAGATCTTCTACGATGGCCAGTACACCACCCCGCACCTGTATACCCGCGTGCTGGACCGTGACGGCAATATCTATCTGGAGAACAACTCCACCAGCTATCAGGCCCTGACCCCGGATACCGCTTATGTGATGAACCGCCTGCTGAAGAACGTGCTGTACTCCAGCGTGGGTACCGCCGGCGGCCGCTACCCCAACTCCAACGGCATGGAAGCCTTTGGCAAGACCGGTACCGCCAGCGACGAAAAGGATCTGTGGTTCGTGGGCGGCACGCCGTACTACGTTACCGCCGTGTGGTGGGGCTACGATGCACCCTATGATATGACCAAGACGCTGGGTAAGCAGCAGGCCAAGACCCGTACCTGTGTTATGGCGTGGAAGGCGCTGATGGAACAGGTGCAGGCAAACCTGCCGTATAAGGCATTCCCGACCTCTGCCGGTGTGGTGGAGCGCCGCTACTGCACCCAGAGCGGCCTGCTGGCAGGCGGCTCCTGCCCCAGTACCGCCGTGGGCTACTACCGCGCCGATGATCTGCCTGGCACCTGCAACTACTCCCATGCAGCAGCTCCTGCAGCGGCTGCACCTGCGGAGACTGCGGCACCGGAGCAGGCTGTCATTCCTGCGGATACAGGTAATCAGGATACAGACTGATCTGTAGCCATATGAAGGACAAAGGCGTACTATCGGCACCGGCGCGGGGTGAATCCGGCAAGGAAATACCGCGCTTGCCGCAGCAAAACTGGATAATCTGACAAAAACGCATCCGACCTCTTGCATTGCAGGGGGCCGGATGCTATTATATTCACTGCAAGAACACTTGTGTTTGTGAGGTGAACAAGTTGGAACGCCGCTTTTATCTGGTAGATGCGCAGGTGCTGCCTGAGGTTTTTCTCAAGGTGGTACGCGCCAAGGAACTTCTGGCCAGCGGGGAGGCACGCAGCATTTCCGCTGCCACCCGCGCAGTCGATCTTTCGCGCAGCGCTTTTTATAAGTATAAGGATTGCATTTTTGACTCCGAGAATGGCCGTGAGGTGATCACCGTCATGGCTACTCTGCGGGATGAGACCGGTGCACTGCAGAGCCTGCTGGCCGGCATCAGCGCCGCAGGTGCAAGCATTGTGACCATCAACCAGTCCACACCGGAAAACGGTGCCGCACTGGTGGCAGTCACCATCCGCACCGATACCATGCAGATGACCCCCGAAGAGCTGACCGAAAAACTTTCGCGTCAGCGTATGGTGGTAGGTGTGCACTGCGGGTACAATCTGTAAGCAGTCTTCAGAAAACGAGGGAGAACAACAATGGCTAAAATTGCAATTCCGGGCTTTGGCACGGTGGGCAGCGGCGTGTACGAGGTACTGTGCCGCAACGCTGCGGGTGTCTCCCGCCGTGCAGGTGAGCCGGTGGAGGTCAAGTACATCCTTGACCCGAAGGATTTTTCAAACCATCCGGATGCACACCTGTTTATAAAGAACTTCGATACCATTCTGGAAGACCCGGAGATCAAGGTGGTGGTGGAGACCATCGGCGGCACCCGCTTTGCGTATCCGTATGTAAAGGCCTGCCTTGAGAGCGGCCGCAGCGTATGCACCTCCAACAAGGAGATGGTGGCCACCTATGGCGCAGAGCTGCTGGGCCTTGCCAAAGAGCACGGCTGTGCCTTCCTGTTCGAGGCTTCTGTGGGCGGCGGTACGCCCATCATTACCCCGATGCACCAGTGTCTGGCGGCAAACGTCATCACCGAGGTGGAGGGCATCGTGAATGGCACCACCAACTTCATGCTCACCAAGATGGTGCGCGAAAATCTGGGCTTTGACGATGCGCTGAAGATCGCGCAAGAGCTGGGCTACGCCGAGACGAAGGACCCCAGCGACGATGTGGACGGCCGTGATGCCTGCCGCAAGATCGCCATTCTGTCCTCGCTGGTGTGCGGCCATCAGATCTACCCCCAGAACATTCCCACCCGCGGCATCCGTGCCATTACCACGGCAGATGTGGAAGCGGCGGAAAAGCTGGGCTGTGTGATCAAGCTGATCGCATGGATGAAGCGCGGCAAGGACGGCAGCGTGGCTGCCGGTGTGGAGCCGTGTCTGGTGCCCAAGGCAAACCAGCTGGCCAGCGTGGACGATGTGTTCAATGCAGTGCTGGTCAAGGGCGATATGCTGGGCGACGTGGTGTTCTACGGCAAGGGCGCAGGCAAGCTGCCCACCGCCAGCGCCGTGGTGGCCGACGTTGTGGATGCCCTGAAGCATGGCTCCAAGGTGCACGACAGCCTGTTCTGGCAGCCTGCTGAGCCGGTGGAGGGAATGCTCACCGACCCGGCTCCTGCTGCATATTATGTGCGTGTAGCAGGCATTGCTCCGGCGGTGGTGGAAGCCATCTACGGCTATGGCAGGGTGGTGGACGAACGCTACGAAGGCTGCGCTTACTTTGTGGAGCGAGCCGACGAAAAGGCACTGGCCGAAGCAGCCCGCAAGGTGGAAGCCGTGGGCGGCAGCGTGAAGCTGGTGCTCAAGCGTCTGCCGGAAGAAAACTGATAACGGAATAAGGAAAGGTGCGGCGGCTATGAAGATCAAGGTTTCTGTCCCGGCCACCAGTGCAAACATCGGCTCCGGCTTTGATGCGCTGGGTCTGGCGGTGACGCTGTATAATACGGTCACCTTTGAAAAGAGCGAAGTGCTGGATATCTCGTCTGCGGACGGTACCCGCATCCCGCGCGGTGAATCGAACCTCGTGTACCGTTCGGCAAAGGGGCTGTTTGAGAAGGTGGGCAAGCAGATCCCGCCCCTCAAGATCACCCAGACGAATCCCATCCCCATGGCGCGCGGCCTTGGTTCTTCCTCGGCCTGCATCATTGCGGGACTGCTGGGTGCAAACCGGATGCTGGGCGATGTGCTCAACACGCAGGAGCTGCTCACGCTGGCCACCTCCATCGAGGGCCACCCCGATAACGTGGCCCCGGCTCTTCTGGGCGGCCTGACCAGCAGCGTGTTCGAGGACGGCAAGGTGTACTCGGTCAAGCGGAACGTGGACGAAACGCTCTGCTTTGCCGCCATCGTGCCGGACTACAAGCTGCTGAC
>ERZ791931.2502-NODE-2502-length-10368-cov-2.332396_pt1 | contig 10368 bp, 3 predicted proteins | sample MGYA00510127_ERZ791931 | MGnify/ENA primary metagenome ERZ791931 (study PRJEB30046, sample SAMN00792067) | human gut metagenome | study: EMG produced TPA metagenomics assembly of the A metagenome-wide association study of gut microbiota in type 2... | reverse complement strand
GTGTATGTGTTGTCTCTGATGTTCCAGATGGTGTATATACCATATAGAAAAGATTGATTGCATCTCCCTTTGTTACAGTTACAGCACCCTTAGCAACATCTACTGTTAATGTACCATCAGAACCAACTTTTTTGCTTGTTCCATTAACTTTTACGCCCTTGCCAGAAGCTGCCGTTGTTCCGCCAAATACAAGTGTAAGCTTTCCAGCGGATGGTGCTGTGAACTTAATACTTGTTGATGACTCCATCTTAAGGCATTTTGTAAGTGTAAGACCGTTGTATGTTGCTGTACCTTTATTTGTTGCTATGCTTCCTGTAATACTATAGAAGTCACTTGTTGTTCCTGATTCTGTAAAGTTATGTACCTTTGCATCTCCTGATACCGGTGTGTCAGGTGTAACAGGTGTATCTTTTCCAATAGCTGGAATAACTGCTGTTTCATTATAACCACATCCTGTACATGTGCGGCTCTTAAGACCTTCTTCTGTCTCTGTTGCAGCCTTAACAACTGTCCACTCACCATATGTATGTGTATGTGATTCGCCTGATACGCTTCCACCGCCTACTGATACAAGAGATGTCTTGTATGCATTAAGCTTATCCTTTAAAGGCTTGTTAAGTGAATGGCTTGTATCATCAACGCTGTTATCAAATGTCCACTTGAAATCTCCGCCCATAATACGTCCTGCATACTTAGTTACAATTGAAGGAACATCTGCAGGTGCATCAATATCAGCGGTATCAACGCCTAAATCAACCTTAGTATCAAAATTAGAATATGTCTTTCCACCCTGCTTTGCCTTATAAGTTGAAGGTACTGTTTCACTTCTTGATGTTGCAAGATATGCATCGAAATCAGTTGCACTTGCAGTTGTTGTACCAGCATCCGAATTAGCATATATAACAGACTTCTGACCTTCCATATAGTTGTTGTATGCCTTGATGACACCACCATTCTCTCCTGAGAATATTCCACCTGCCAGAACATCACTTCCCTGCATTGAACTGAGCATCGGATAATTACAGTTTCTGAAATAGTTAGCCTCTACGAATGCCTCACTATCCTTTGCAGCGCCTACACCATATTTAGAATTACCATCATAGTAGTTATTATATACATGAACTGACATTGTTCTGATACGAGGATGTCTTGAATCAGAATGGTCAAACCAGTTATGGTGATATGTAATCCAGTTCTCACCTGACTCTGACTTCATACCACAAAGTGACATCTTTCCTGAATCCCAGAAATGATTGTAAGATACTGTTACATACTGAGAATTATCCTTTAAGTCCATAGAGCCATCGCCCTTAGCCTGGTCACCATCTGAACCAGCATTACCATAGAACACATCGTTGTTATGTACCCATACACCAAGTGACTGCTTAAGAGATATACCATCTCCGTCGCCTCCACCGCCCCAGTTCATAAGACCAAGGTTTCTTACTTCTATGCCTGTTGACTGGAATACAGCCACACCTGCTTCATATAAAGTAGCATCATCACCAATACCCTCAAATGTTACGTTAGCTGCTCCCTTAACACCAATTGCATATGCTGATGATACATCTTTGCAGGCAAGTCCGCTTAATGTAACCTGACCTATAATACGGATAGCAACTGGCTGGCAGTTATTCTTAGCCTTAATTGCCTGTGTAATAGCTGCTACACCTGTATATTCTGTGTTACCAATCTTCATCTTAACTGTATTCTTATTAGCTTCTGTAACATAAAGAACAGATGCATTAGACTTTAATGTACCATCGTTGTTATATGCACCAACGCCATTCTTTACCGGTGAATTACTTGAAAATGTGAATCCGCTTCTGTCATGTGCTTTTACAGTAAGCTTATCTGAAACGATAGCAGCTGCTGTATTCTCCTTGCCATTGTTCAGCGGAACAATCTTCATAACATAATCGCCTGCTTTTAATCCTACAGCATCCGCTCTCATGTAAGACGGATACTTTCTGATAAGCTCATCGTCCAACTGGACATAAGCTGAATCTGAGGCACTTGCAGACTTAACATATACATTGTAACCTGTAGCTCCTGTTACAGGTGTCCATTTAACATATGCTGTCTCAAGCCAGCCTGATGCTTCTGTTATTGCGCCAGAAGCTGCATGTACTGGATTCATGTCAAATACTATAACTGACACTGCCACCATTACACATGCAAGTAATGCACTCATAAACTTTTTTACTTGCTTTTTCATTTTTCCTCTCCTTTTCCTTTATGCACATTTTTGTGCAAATTTGATATGTTTTATTCACAAATCAAGTTCATATTACCATTATTATACAATATTTTCAACCGCATTTTACATGTTAGAGAAAATTTTTCGTCATTTCAACACATTATTTCTTTTCCTAAAGCAAATGAATATACAATTTTTTCTTTTACAGTTTTTCCGGTAAGCTGTTCCAGTGCTTTTGCATAGTAATCAAGCTGGATTGCGTATCTTTTAACAAGCTCTTTTTCGCCCGCTTCGCCTTTCATAACTCTGTCTGTCTTATAATCCACAAGCACAAGTTCTCCGTCCTCTTCAAAATACAAGTCAATTATACCCTGTATAAGCTGTCCTTCGTACTCAAATACAAAAGGCTGTTCTCTTCTGACACTGCCACAGTTCACCGCATTTGCAACTCTTCTTCCTGTATCTGATTGTACAAATGTATATATATACCACGGATTAACACTTTTCACCTGCAATTCATTCATCTTGCCTGTTTCTAACATTCTGTTAATATCTGCTTTAACTCCATCAAGGTTCACACTCACTGAATAGTCAAGACATTCCATAACCCTGTGATATGCGCTACCACGCTCATTAGCAGCAAGCTGCACTTCCTCACCGCTTATGAACTTTGGAATTATGCTGTTTGTCTCATCACATTCTTCCTTTTTAAGTGCTGCCTTCACAGATTCATCCATGTAAGCATTTTCCTCTGAATCATCATCCGCCTGCATAGCCTTAAGCTGCGAAACCGTCAGCTTCATCCTGCCGGCTGCGTTATCAGCAGGAACATATTCCGGAAGCTCATCTAATAAAGGATAAGACACAACTTCCTTAATTTCATCAGCCAGTTCCCCGATTCCAACAACATTCGCTACACCAGCCAGCTCTCCGGATTCATCCGCATCAGCCAAGGAATCCTCTCCGGCATCAACCATAACTTTAAAGCTGCCTTTCAATTTATCTGAATCCATAAGGCACACCGGCATTATCATATCAAGATAGTTCTTTATATTCTCACTGTCTGCGAAAGACAACATTCCATCTGCTTCAAGCTGCTTTGCACTTCCCCTGTATTTCTCAAGTGTCTTGTCTGCATCTTTTACAACTCCAGTGATTATCAGCTTTTCTCTTGCTCTTGTCATTGCAACATAGAGAAGTCTCTCTTCTTCTGATATCGACTCCCTTACAATTCTTCTTGCCATGGCACCTTTTATTATGGTAGGTGTCTTGGTTCTTCTTTCAAGATCAACATAATCAACTGCAATTCCTAAGTTCTGGTCTACAAGCACCGGCGCTGTTGCATCCATAAAGTTAATGCTTTTATGCGCTCCAGCAAGTATTACAATCGGAAATTCCAGACCTTTGCTCTTATGGATACTCATAATTCTTACAAGATTCTCATTGTCAAGGCTGGCAGCCCCCTCTGCAAAATCTTCGTCAAACTTCTTAAGTCTTTCAATATATCTTAAGAAATTAAACAGACCTGAATAACTTGATTTGCCGTATCCTGCTGCTCTTTCCAGCAGAACATTTAAGTTAGCCTGCCTCTGTGCTCCGGCAGGCATCGTTCCCACATAATCGTAGTAGCCTGAATCATATATTATCTCCCAGCACAGATCATATAATGACTCAACGCTGCTCTTGTCACGATATTCTGTAAGCTTTGCAAGAAATAATGCACATTTACCGGACAACTGCTTAACATCCGGCTCCTGCACCTTCCCAGCTTCACCAAGCACTGCAACTGCTTTCAAATGTTCATACAGATTATTATGCACATTCGTATCCACATACTCTCTGCCAAGCTTTCTCACCATTCCAAGCTCTGCTGCCGTAAATCCTCCAAAGTAAGACATCATTGCCGCCGCAAGGCTTATCTCCTGAACTGGATTATCTACTATTGTAAGCATGCTTAAGATTACCTGTATCTCACGCACGCTGAAATATCCTGTTGACGAGTCAGTATACGCCGGTATCCCCCTATCCATAAGGGCATCTGCAAATGTATCTGCCCAGCCTGTCACTGACCTTGTAAGAATTACTATATCCCTGTATTCTGCCGGTCTATATACATTTTCATCTGCATCATACACATTTACACCAGAAGAAACTATTCCCTCAATCAGCTTTGCAAGCCTGTCAGCCTCAAGCTCTCTTGTTGTAGCTTCTTCTTCATTTTCTGAAGATATAAGAATTACATCTGTACTCTTGTTGACTTCATCACCGTAATTACTGTCACTGTATTCAGGATATGGAAATCCCGCATTAAGCCTTACAGATTCGTCATACCCAATTCCCGAAAAATTCTTATTCATAATATGACTGAACACATCATTGGCACATTCAAGCACATTCTCACGGCTTCGGAAATTCTTCTGTAATTCAATTCTTACATTATCACCAGTCTCGCCATATGTATCGTACTTCTCTATGAAAAGCTCCGGGCATGCAAGACGAAACTTGTATATGCTCTGCTTTACATCACCAACCATGTATATATTGTTATTCTCACCTGTCAGTCTCGTCTTTGACACCGCATTAAGAATAACCTCCTGCAACTGATTGGAATCCTGATACTCGTCCATTAGTATTTCTTCAAATCTGTCTGCAAGCTTGTCAGCAGTCTCTGTGTACACAAGCTTTCCGTCTTCTTTCTTTACAAGTATTGAAAGTGCAAGATGTTCCATATCGTTAAAATCAATTATACCCTTCTCCCGCTTCACCTCCGAAACACGCTTTGCATACACCTTTGCCACTTTAAGAAGAGTCCGTATCTGAATACCTGCTCCCTGCATATCTTCAAATATTCCATCATCGTCTTTTAAGAATATCTTGTCATTAAGCCTTCCTATATAATCTTTAAACAGCTTTCGCTGCCCCTTGACATATTCCTTAATATCCGGGTCTGCTGCTGCATCCTTCTTTCTTGACAGGGCTTCAAATGAAAATATTCTTATTCTTCTGCCAAGTTCTCCAAAATCCTGTGAATTAATCATCTCATTAATTCCAAGCAGGTCAGACTGCAAAGCACTTGTATATGCTGCAGGTCCTGCCGGCTCAGAACAGATATCTACTAATCGGTTGTATTTATCACGGTAATCAAGAAGTGCATTTTTAATTGAATCATACAGTTCCTTAATTGCCGGATTATCGTAAGTCTCATCATCATAAACTAACATGCACTCGTCAAACCACTCATCAATCCACGGATTGCTTCGTGAAAAACGGTATATTTTATCTATAATGCTCACAAGCCCTGAATCATCCCGTCCCATGCCAAATGCATCAACAAGATTAAAGAATTCTTCATCTGCCTCAGCGTAGAATTCCTCAAGCACATCTTCTAACACATCATTTTCAATAAGCTTCTTCTCACCCTCGTCCATTATCCTGAATCCAGGGTCCAGATTGACCTCTGGAAAATGATTTCTGATTATCCACAGACAAAAACTGTCTATCGTTGTTATCTGTGCATTGTTAAGCAGTGTTATCTGTCTTAAAAGGTTCGTATCACCCGGATTCTCATCAAGCATTGAATCCAGCGCCTTTCTAATCTTATCCTTCATCTGGGCAGCTGCCGCCTTTGTAAATGTAACAACAACCAGCCTGTCTATATCTATATTCTTGTCAGGGTCTGTAATCATGGAAATAATCCGCTCAACTAAAACAGCAGTCTTTCCTGAACCGGCAGCCGCCGAAACCAGCACATTACAGTCTCTTGTATCAATCGCGCTCTTCTGCGCCGGTGTCCATTTTCTTTCCATTCTCATCAACCCCTTCCTTTATATTATTCCATAATACTTCATCATCGAATTTCTTTAATTTTCTATAATTGCAGCCTGGCAAATCCACTGAAAATCCACACACTGCCCCATAAGGACATCTGTCACAGCTTGAAAACTGTCCGTCTTTATAAGGACTTCTCCTTATATCACCGCCTGCAATTCTATCCGCGGTATCAACCGCTCTTACATCAACGAATCTTCCAAGCATGTTAAACTGCTCTGTATTCATCACCTTGCTTCTTCGTGAGTCAAATCCGCCATCAGCTTTTCTGCTTACAGGGATGTTAAGCGATGTTCCTTCTGTATTGTCCATCTTCTCGGCAATATCCTTATCCGAATTAACCATTCCTTTAAGACGCAGTTCACCCTTAATCTTATCCTCTATCTCTTCTGCACTCTCTGTTGTCGCAGATACAATCGGGTCACTTATGTTATAGTAGAACACTCCGGCAGGAATCACATTTTTACCCGGACGCATCTTTGCCACAAGCTTCATTGCCGCTTCCATGTAGACCATAAGCTGGATATCAATTCCGTAGTAGGTCTTTACTATGTTGAAATCCTTCTTTCCTGTCTTGTAATCGATAATCCTTACATATACATCTGTGCCGTTTTCGCATATGTCAACGCGGTCAATTGTTCCGCTCATAAGCTGCTTTCTGTCTCCGTCTCCGACTTCCATATTAAACTTATGCTCGAATACAAATGGCACGAAATCACCACATTTTAACTGCTCACCCATAGCCCATATAGTGCGGTCTGCAAGGTCTTCCATCCTCTTAATCATAAATGAATTACGGCTTGAATCCTTAAGAATACTGTTCTGGTATATGTCAGTAATTGCAGAAACACTTCTTTTTACCATCTCGCGGCGCTTCTCCTCTGATATCAGATAGTACGACTCACCGTTTTTCTTGATTTCATCGCACACCTCACGGATAACAGCATGCAGTACGACGCCAAAGTTTACCGGTGAAAATGTGAATTCTTCCCTTTCCTTCAAATCAACTCCATACCTTAAGTAATACCTCAGCGGACACTCTGCAAAGTTCTCAAAAGATGTGACGCTTCCGACAAGCCTGCCGCCAGTAAGTGAATCAATAATATCCTCATCTACATTTGCAGCAGTTTCAGTCTGTTCATAGCTGTTAGCCGCCCGCGGTATTGTCACATATGAATTCTGCTGTGCCGTGTCTTTGTAAGATAACTTAAGGCAATGTGAAAACATTTTTCTCATGCTTCTTATAATATATGAAGGCATCAGCGCCGCACCCTCGCTGTTTTTTACCGCATATGACATGTAAAGCTTCTCCGCACTCTTTGTCATAATAAGATACAGATAGAATCTCTGTGTAAATGCTTTCTCCCTCACGGAAGCTGACATAACTATTCCCTTATCCTCAAGATACTCCCTGTCGCTTTCTGACAGAACGCTTCTTGAATCAGCTTTCTTAGGTACATTGCCGTCATTGATTCCGACAAAGAACATGACCTTGATATTGTCAAGACGGGTTCTTTCTATATCTCCGATAACAACACAGTCATTGGTCTGCGGAATAAGTCCTATCTTAATCTCCTGAAATCCTGACGCAAGTATCTTGTTAAATTCTTTAATACCAACCTTCTCGCTTCCAAGAAGGGCATACATTTTATCTAGTACTTCTATAACTTTCTTATATAACTGCGCATATTCATCACCAGTGTACTCGCTGTCATTAAGCGCACTTACCTTCTGCTCCATATCTTCACGCACAAGGAATTCGTAAAGAGCCTTTACCATATCTGCAACATTAGATTCCTTTGACTTAAGCACTTCTTCCAATGGATCCAACATATCCGTTATCATTGTTCTTAGTGAATTAAGCTTCTCAAGGTCAGTATTATTGACTGTTCCCCTAAACTTTCTTATCCACGGTTCATGCCACTTTCCCCTGCCTCTGATTCCAACCGCAACACAGTAATTGTCTAACAGATCAATATCTTCGCGCTCCATTCCGCTCATTCCGGTTCTTAGGAATCCTAATATGCTGTCATAGCTGTAATTATTCTCTATTATTCCAAGTGCACCGTTAATTGCCGCAATGAATGGATTGTCCGTCACATGGCGCTTGTAATCTAAGAAATATGGTATATCGTTCTGCTTTAATATATTAGCCGCCAGTTTGCCGTAGCCATCCATGTCCGCAGTAACTATCGCAATCTCGTTATATCTGTATTCACACAGTCTTGTAAGTCTTATTATTTCTCCTGCTGCAAATGTTAATTCTTCCTTGGCAACAGCTCCCTCATATATAACGATATTGTCAGTCTTCTGGTTAAATCTTCCCGAATTGTTTCTGAAAAGATTCTGTTCCAGGAAATCCAGTTCTTCTGAATTCTTAAATCTTGAATTAACATTTACAATTACATTCTTTCCTGGTACTACTTTTCCTGCAATATACACAGGTTCAAGGACTTTCACATGTTCTTCATCGCATATCTTATAAAGCTTTGATACGCAGTCCTTACTCATGAAAAAAAGTTCTTCCCTGCCTCTTACTGAATTTTCACGCTCAGATGCATCAATTGTCAGAGAAACATATATCTTCGGACACATTGATAAAAGAATTGTCAGTAAATTATACTGAACCGGCGTAAATCCTGTGAATCCGTCAAATGCTATCTCGCAATTCTTTATTCTCTCTGACTCTGTAACCTTACTGCATAATTTATCCAGTATTTCTTCTTTAGTTATATAATTCTTGTCTATGTACTCTGCAAATGCGTTATATACAAGTACTATATCATCAAGCTTATACTGAAGTGCTGCACTTCCCTCTGAATCACTGTATGCTGCACCTGCCGCATCCTGCATAACATCCGGCTTGATATCATACTGAAGCATTTCCGATATAACAGACTTCATCTCTGACACAAATCCTGTATTAGACAGATTACTTCCAAAATATTTTAATCTGTCCTTGTTCTGCTCTAAAACTCTTTTAATAATCAGATTCTTTCCTGTATCATCAAGGACTTCAAGATTATCCTCACCCACTTCCTCAAATACTTTATACGCAAGCCTTTCAAAGCTCACAACATCTATATTAAGTATTCCTTTTCTTGGATGCATGGACACCAGTCTTTTCTGAATTGCCATAGTGTACTGCTCCGGCACAACAACTATATAATTCCTGTCAGGATTCTTCATTGATTCTTCAATTATATGCGTATACAGATAGTGCGATTTACCCGCACCTGAGCTTCCCAGAATTAATTGTAATGACATGTGTTACTCCCCTAATCTTTCTATAATAGACTTTACCATCATTTGCTTTACCATAATGCACCTTTTCATATCATGTCTCATCATGGTTCGAAATCAACCGCTTCATATTCCACCGTATCTGAATAGTCCCACCATTCTCCCTGATAGCCTGTAAATCCGTTATTTTCCATAGCATTCTGTAGAATCATCACATTTTTCACAGCCTCTTCATCTTCTATATCAGAATAATCTCTATCTGCTTTTAGAGAGAAATCATCAAATTCTGTCGGCATTGATATAACAGTTCCATCAGCAGCAACCATTGTAATATCCACTGTTCCTCCAAGATTATGCTTTTTCATTCCGTTAGCCGGATTTGCCACATAGTTAGGGTCCGGATATACTTCCCATAATTTCTGCTGTGTCTCAAACGGTCTGTATGCATCCCAAATCTTTAAGCTGTATCCCTGCTGCTTCAATTCCTTTTGTACCTGTGCCAGTTTCTTAACAGTTCCATATCGGAGGTATGCTTCCGTGAAATCGTATATCTTTACCCCTGTAAAGTTATTCTCTGTTGCATATCTTAATTCCACATATATATCCGGTATGTATTTATTTACAAGAACATATTCGTCATCTTCCGGTTCTTTTTCGGTTGTAATCTCCTGTGTTATAATTTCCTGTGCTGTCACTTCCTGTGCTGTCACTTCCTGTGCTGCAGTCTCCTGTATGTTCGCCATCTCTTTTTCTGATACATCATCTGTTGTGACATTTTTCTTTTGTCCACACGCTGTCATGCCTACCATTATCATGATTGCTGTTATAAATGTTTTAGTAAATCTACGTTTCATAGTCATTGCCCCTCTTCATTACCTACTATTTCATCATATTTAACAATTTAGTAGTTTTTTTCAAGCTATTAGTTGCTTTATAATGCTTCTTCCTAACTTGAAGACCTACTAAACAAACACCATTCACACTTTTAGTAGGTCTTTTCCATATTGTCAGTTGCTTTGTAATTCTTCTTTCCAACTCAAACGCCTACTAAATAAACACGGTTCACACTTTTAGTAGGTCTTTTTCTTATATGTCTA
>ERZ791931.2500-NODE-2500-length-10376-cov-2.253948_pt1 | contig 10376 bp, 10 predicted proteins | sample MGYA00510127_ERZ791931 | MGnify/ENA primary metagenome ERZ791931 (study PRJEB30046, sample SAMN00792067) | human gut metagenome | study: EMG produced TPA metagenomics assembly of the A metagenome-wide association study of gut microbiota in type 2... | reverse complement strand
ATTTTATATTTTTGGAAATCTCAATATTTCTATTATGGGGGGGGCAAAATCTGTGTACAAAAAATACTTTTTATGTTCTCCATAGCAGCATCTTTACTATACTTTCATTTCATGCCTAAAGCAACAGGCTCCATATTCCATACGAACTTACATTTTGTTTGCCACTTCAGTATTATGATAATGGGAGGAATGACATATCTATATAAAGATAAAATAAAAACAAAATCATTATGGAAAGACTGTTTATGGGCGATCTTTTGGTTCGTTTTATACTTTATCATTCTTTATGTAGGGAAAGGAAAACAAGATTATAAATACTACTTCCAAATAGTAGGCTTATTACCTTTGCATCTATTCATCTTCTATGCATATAAAACAGCCAGTTATCATTGGTGTACAACTTTATTTCAGTCTTCAAGATGGAAAAGAATTCTCACTACGATAGCAAGCCTTACTCTTGAAATATATATTGTTCAATTTCATATCATTACAGATAAATTCAACAGACTCTTCCCTTTGAATACTGTAATTGTGTTTATTTTTATATGTATAACAGCTTATTGTCTTAGAGTAATGACATCACTATTTCTGCAATTCCTGTCTTCTGCACCTTTTGAATTTAAAAATGCTATAAAAATCAAATAAAAGTATGTCAAATGAAGAAATGCTAAGTATCCTTATCAACGCTTACGCTTGTTCTCCCAACATGGGCAGTGAACCGGGTATGGCCTGGAACTGGTGCATAAACCTAGCCAGGCATTGTGAACTATACATTATCACTGAAGGTGAATTCAGAGACAAAATAGAGGCAGTGCTCCCTACCCTGCCTCAAGGGAAACACATGCACTTTTACTATAATCCGGTTTCGGAAGAAGTACGGAAGATGTGTTGGAATCAAGGAGATTGGCGTTTCTATAAACACTATAAGAAATGGCAATGGAAGACTTACGAGATGGCACAGGAAATAATAGTCAAACAACATATAGATATTGTACACCAATTAAATATGATTGGCTTTAGAGAACCCGGATACCTTTGGAAACTAGATAAGCCATTTGTTTGGGGACCGGTAGATGCTAAAGAAAAATTTCCGACAGCATATCTAAGAGATGCAGGGATAAAAGCAAACTTATTCATCAGATTAAAAAATCACATAACCGGTTTACAGTTACGATATTCACAACGAGTAAAAAAAGCTGTAAAAAAAGCCTCTGTAGTAACATCCGCATCTTCTGAATCTCAGAAGAGTTTCAAGAAATATTTTCATATTGACGCTCCCTTATTAAATGAAACAGGGTGTTATCCTAAAACAACAATAATAAACAGTACAAAAGAAAAAGGTGATTTAAATTTGCTTTGGGTAGGTAAATTAGATTTCAGAAAACAATTGCCTTTAGCGATAAAGGCCATAGCACGACAGGCTAATCCACATATAAAACTCCATATCGTAGGTGGTAACAATAACTCCTATCAAAAGTTAGCGATGGAATTGAACATATCACATCAATGTATCTGGCATGGGGTTATCTCACATAATGAAGTTCAGGAACTCATGCAGAAAGCAGATATTTTCTTTTTTACCAGCATAGCTGAAGGAACTCCACATGTTGTTTTAGAAGCCATCAACAATAACCTTCCTGTTATCTGTTTCGACATATGTGGACATGGTGACTCAATTAATGAACAAGTAGGGATAAAAATTCCCCTATCTACTCCGCAACAATCCATCAACGATTTTGCGGAGAAGATAACATATCTGTTTAACCATAGAGACGTACTTAAGCAAATGTCTGAAAATTGCAGAGTCCGTCAAGAGGAACTATCGTGGGACAATAAAGCCAAACAGATGGTCAGTCTATATGAAAAAGTATTGTCACAAGAATGAGTAAAAGATACAAGCTATAAAAATAATATGTATGATATCTTTTTTAATAAATACTTTCCTCTTTATCGGAAAAAGCATACCTTTGCAAAGAAATTCTTACCCCATAATTCCAAAGCCTGTTCTTCGTGACAGGTAACAGCGTAGCGTACTTATAACCACCCATTCCTTTTTCACAAAACATGTTGAAGCTTAAAACAGTTTCACTCCTGAAGCACAGGAGCGACTTATCGGTATTGCCTGAAGGTAAATTATTGATAAACACGATTAATGCCCATTCATATAATACGGCGCTGAAAGATGATGAATTTGCAGAAGCCTTGCTTAAAGGCGGAGCACTGATTCCGGACGGGGCAAGCATGGTGCTGGCTTTCAGGTGGCTCCGGAAAGAGAGCATAGAACGTACCGCCGGATGGGATCTTTTTGAATATGAAATGGGACGGTTGAATCGGAAAGGAGGTATTTGCTACTTTCTGGGAAGCAACGGGAATACACTTAAGCTGATTAAAGAAAAAGCTAAAACCATATATCCGAATATTCAGATCAAGGCTTACTCTCCTCCCTACAAACCGGAGTTTACACAAGAAGAAAACCGAATGATGATAGATGCCGTAAATGCGGTAAAGCCAGACTTATTATGGATAGGCATGACGGCTCCCAAACAAGAGAAATGGGCGTACGCGCATCTGGATGAACTGGAGGTGAACGGGCATATAGGAACCATTGGAGCGGTATTCGACTTCTTTGCGGGTACGGTGGAACGTGCTCCGGTCTGGTGGCAGGAGCACGGGTTGGAATGGCTGTATCGCCTGATCAAAGAGCCTAAACGGATGTGGCGCCGGTATATCATCGGAAATGCCTTGTTCCTATGGAACATCACCAAAGAAAAATTCTCCATATAACATAAATCAATGAGATTAAAAAAAGCAGTATTAACGGTCTGTGTAATGGTGATGGCATCAGGAATCAAGGCACAGTACACCATGGGGACAACGGGGATGATGAACATTCCGACCGCCGAGATGCAGCAGACGGGAACGTTTATGATCGGTGGCAACTACTTGCCCAAAGAACTGAATCCGTTTAAATATAATTCCGGAAACTATTTCGTGAACATCACTTTCTTTTCATTTCTGGAATTGAATTACCGTTGCATTTTGCTGAAAAGTGACTATATGGCTACAAAGCCCAAATTCAATCAGCAGGACAGGTCTTTATCGGTCAGGATACGTCCGCTGAAAGAAGGTAAATATTGGCCGGCAGTAGTCATTGGAAGTAACGACCCGTTCAAAGACAAGGGTACAAATTATTTCGCGTCCGTATACGGAGTGGTTACAAAGAACTTTAGGATAGGCGAACATCGACTGGCAGCGACCGCAGGTTACTATCACCCATTGAGTAAAGACAAGTATATCTTACAGGACGGCATATTCGGCGGTCTCAGCTATACTCCCTCCTTTTGCAAACCACTGTCCGTCATGGCCGAGTATGACTCCGACGGATTTAACGTAGGAGCAGCAGCCAAATTATGGAAACATCTCTCACTGAATGTATTTACCCGTATTTCTGCCGGAATACGATATGAATGCGTTTTAATCCATTAATCCGTATGAAGAAGAAATTGATAATTATAATCGGCCTGCTCCTCTCCTGCCCTGTCATGATCCATGCGCAAGTGGCCCGTAAACTCAGGGAGCTGGGTCTGGAGAATATCCGGACAGCCGAAGCCGGGGGAACAACCATCGCTGCTTTTGAGGACAATGTATATCGGGGAACTTATCGCGGAATAGGAAAAGCGATTGTCGCCGGAATGGAAGGCATAAGTAACGGAAATCTGGAACTGGTGGCGCTGGACGGAAACGGGATTCCACAACTGAGTATCTGTCTGCCGGATACATTGATAACCGGTTACAAGGCCGGTAAGATAACGCTGAAAGAGGTATACGAACGAATGAGCCTGAGTTACAGCACCGACCGTCCCATGCGGTTATTGAAGGAAAGCACAGAAGTGATCAACCGCTCGGCATGGAAAGCGGACATCGTCCTGTATCCGGAAGTGTCTTTAGAAAACTCGACTTTTGAGAAATTATATTCATATACGGTGAATCTGTCTCCTGCCGTGGAAATGGCTTTATGGAAAGGAGCAGAAGCAACAGCACAGGTGGTTTTCCCCATCGCAACCAATATGAAAGGGGAATACCGGAAGATACGGCCGGGTGTGATGACACTCTCACAGGAGATAAGGTTCCGTAACAACTTTCTGGGACGTATCGTGATAGGTAACTTTACCAATCACCGGATCGGCGCACAGGCGGAAGTGAAATACCGCACCGGGAACGGACGGGTGGAACTGGGCGCACAGATAGGAACAACCGGATATTCGGCCATCACGGACGAAGGATGGTATATCGGGACAAGGCAACGCATCAACGCGGCCGTGAAAGGTTCGCTCTATGTTCCGCAATTCAATGTCCAATTGGATTTACAGGCCGGAAGGTATTTATACGGAGACTACGGGATAAGAGGTGACTGCACACGCCACTTCGGAGAATATGCTGTGGGAGTATACGCCATGTACGTAGAAGGAGAGGTCAACGGGGGCTTTCATTTTGCCATCCCGTTGCCCGGAAAGAAATGGAACCGGAACCATGCCATAAGAATCAAGCCGGCCGAATTCTTTGCAGCCGAATACAGCATGGTGTCATGGGGTGAGTATGCCGATAAGAAAATGGGATATACCTATCAGACACGCCCGGCAGAGAACCGGAGCAGCGGATACTTCCAACCGGAATATATACGATACTTCCTGATCAGAAGTATCGAAAAAGAGAGAAATAAAAAGTAATTTTAATATTTTCTTAATGACAAAAATGATTATGAAAAAAAGTGACTTATTTAAGATAGGTGTGTTGCTGGTGGCAACCACCTTGGGAACAACCGGATGCTCTTTCGGCGAAGACGAGAAGAAGCCGGAAATAGTAGTGGACCCTGCCGAGAAAACAATAGAGTACTACATCGCAGGTAAAGTTACGGAAGGAAGCACTGCTCTGCCCGGTGTGGAAGTAAAGGCAGGCGAGGCTACAGCTACCACAGATGCAGAAGGAGCATACAAACTGACGGTAGACAGTAAGAAAACATATACCGTTACTTTTACAAAGGAAGGATACCTGAGTATAGATAATGCACAAGCCACCATTGCAGACAATGCGGAGAACCGCAGCATGGTGAGCTTAAGCGTAAAACTAAGCAAGCAGAGTCCCGCCAAGGAAATAGATGCCGAAGCGACAGAAGAAATAATTGTAACAGACAAAGGGCACAGTGACATGACAAAGGCGGAAGCAGCCGTAATTGTCCCTCCTGGAGCGATTGAAACAACAACCAACGTAAGCATCACTCCTTATGAAGAGCCTGCAGCCGCCACAACTACCGTGACAACAGGAACAGTGGAAACTCCGGTGGCTATTGCCAATATCGAAGTGGCAACAACGGAGGCCGTGACACTTGCCAAACCGGTCACACTGGCAGTGGTGAACAAAGCCTCGGAAAATGCCACATTTGAGGACGTGGAAGTGTACAACCAGAAGGTGACAACAAGAGCTGGAGAAAGCTGGGACAAAGTGGCTGATGCTGCCTATGACGTGACATCGAACAGCTATACATTTACATTACCTGCCGGAGCAACACTGTCGGTAAGTATTCAATGCGTATCAAAAGTAACAAGACTACCGGATCTGAGCAGATAGGCGAGACAAACAAAGAGGAGAAAAAGAGTAACGAAGGGAATATGACAGCCATCCCTGAATATAAAATCAACTTTGAGGCAACAGCCGGATGGGAATATACAGTGACTCCGGAAACAGCATTAACCAATGCCGGTGTAAACGCTACGGATGCAAAAGGAATGGCAGCTATGATCAACAGTGCCATCGAAGCGCAAGAAGGCACAACAGGCACTTATAAAGTGAACCATGAACTGGTGGCCGGTATCAGCGGTAACCATATTCTGTATTACCTGAACCAGGCCAAATATTGCGAAAAGAAATACACGTTCAAAATCAGTGGCGGAAGAACTGTAACGATTACTCTGAAATTTTATACGGGAATGAAGATAACTTACACGAATGTGGAAGCAAGCCAGCACTCGGGAGGTAAAGTTTAAAATCTATCCTGTAAACACCATTCTTTTAATAAATAACTAAATTATGAAGCTGAATAATATAAAAACAGTATTGCTCTTGGTAGGATTGCTGATGGCATTCGGAAATATGAAAGCACAGGACAATCCGTTCAAACCGGAGTGGTTTGTGTCGGGAGGTATAAATGGACTATCGGCTTTAAACGGTTCAGCAAGCAACATGCTGGGCGGTAAAGTATCCGGTGGAGTGTGGTTAAACAAGATTATCGGTCTGCGTGTCAACGCAGAGGCCGGTAATGTGTGGCTGAAAGGCGGATACAACGCTGTAACGGCAGGTGCCGGAGCAGACATCATGGTGAGCTTGATGAAGAACTATACAAATGAAGACAGCAAGTTCCGGCTGAATGCGATTTTCGGACTGGGATACAACTACTATTCATTTGATAACGACTTTCCGAATTTATCGAAAACGAATACGATAAGCGGTAATTTCTCTCTGCAGGCTGCCTTCAAACTGAACTCGAAACTAAGTGTCTTTGCAGAACCGGGAATTAAAATCAGCACCAAGTTCTATGATATGGAAAATAAGGATGATGTGTTTGCCGCCGGCATGATGACCGTAGGCGTAATATACAAATTCTAATAACTCAGAGATTCTCCACAGAATTACACTGATTGGCAGCGGTCGTTTTTATACCGATAAAAGAAATGATCAACCGGGCAAAAATCGGTACACTCTGTGGAGAATTCAAAAACGGATTGACCAATGAAATTAAGTAAATTCTTATCGAGCAGAACAGGAAAACGTTTCTATAACCTCTGTTATTGTTGGGGAGCCTGTCTTGTAATTCTGGGAGCTGTATTTAAAATAGCTCACATGCCTTATGATAATCTGTTATTGATGATCGGATTATTTACGGAAGTATTCATTTTCTTCATCTCCGGATTTGATGAACCGGCAAGAGAGTACAAATGGGAAAGAGTGTTTCCGTTATTGAATGACAAAAACGCAAACATAAATCCGAACACGGGAGTAGCAGACACGCTGGTGACGGAAAAGTATCTACAGCAACTGAAGAGATTGGAAAGCAACATCGGAAAACTCAATGAAACATACGAAGCACAGATTAAAGGCATGACCGAACATGCCAGGTCGTTGAACGATATGAATTCGGAAGAGTTGAAAAAAGAAATGGAAAAAATGGCAGCATACATCGAATTGCTTAACAAACAATACAGTCAGATGCTGAATGCCATGAACGTGAAAACAGGGAAATAACAGAAACACATGGCTAAATATACATTACCGCCAAGACAAAAAATGATAAACCTGCTGTATGTGGTGCTGATTGCCATGCTGGCTATCAATATATCATCGGATGTCTTGGAAGGATATGGACTGATGAATAATGATTATCTTCCACAAATAGAGCAGTTGGAAGAATATAACCGGACTTTACTGGAACGAATCAACAACAGCCGGAATGACCAGGCAACCTTATCAGCACAGAGCATAGATGCAACAGCAGGGAAACTGATGGGCACACTGGAAGGACTGAAAGAAGATATTGCGCGGAAAGCGGACAAAGAAAAATATGAAACGGGAAAACTGAAGGCTAAAGACGACCTGAATGCTGTGCCGGAAGTATTCCTGTCGGTGACCGGAGGCAAAGGCAAAATGCTCAGGCTCTCACTGGAAGCATTCAAAGCGGAGACGCTATCACTGATTAAAAATGAATCACACCGGAAACTGGTCGGCACTTATCTGGATACGCAAGGACCGGGCACAGGCATTTCCTGGGAAAAAGAGACGTTCTCCTACCTCCCTGCCATCGGTGGAGTGACATTCATCAACAAAATACAGGAAGAGGTGCTGCTGTGTGTAAACGAAGTATATCGGTCATTGCTGTATGAAGAAGCGGAAGACGGAAAAAGCGGGACCTTTGTATTTATCAATGAAGACCAGATGATAGTAAATAGAGACGGAACGGTGGATCTTCCCGTTGTACAAATAACTCCGGCCCTAACCAATATTCTGTACACCAATTACGAAAATCCACTGAATATCCTGACTGCAGGTATTCCTTTCAACGAGGTGACATTCAGCATGACGAATGGAAAAATAATAAAAAGAGGGAATAATTGCCTGGCCATTCCGGATGAAAAAGCACGGACAGCAACAGTAACCGCCACCCAGACAAGGAACGGGGAAACCAAACGGCTGGCAGAATATCAATATACCGTGAAAGCGTTACCCGATCCGACACCTTACGTGCTATATAAGGATGAAAGTGGAAAAACGGTTCAATACCGGGGAAATGTGCCTATCAACAAAAAATCAGTATCCAACATGACACAAATAGGTGCTTCAATCAGTGACGGACCGAAAGCCGAATACAAGGTGGTCAGTTTTGAAATGGTACTGATCAAGGGAAACGGCAAGGCGGTGACTTCAATACCTAACAACGGGAACAGGTTCTCGACCGGACAAATGGAACTGATCAGGCAGCTGGATAAAGGAGATAAATTCTACATTACTTCGATCGTAGTAGCAGGTCCGGGAAACAAAAAGAAACAGATTGCATCAATAAATGTTGTATTAATATAATAAGATCATGACAAATAGATTGGGGTTAAAACCAAACAAATGGATACTCCTGGCGACATTACTGCTAATGATTTACAATTCACACGCACAGGAGCAACAAACAGGAAGAGAACAGTTTGAGAAAGGCAACTGGTTTGTATCCGGTGGTCTGGGCGGAGAATGGCTGACCAAGACACCGGGCAATATGTATGTTGGAGGTAAAATCTCCGGAGGTGTGCATCTGACTCCCCTGTCGGGATTCAGAGCGACTGCCGAAATCGGAAAAAACCGGATGGAAAACAATGGAGAAGCCACCCAACTCAGCGCGAATCTGGATTATATGTTAACCCTGATAGGGAACAATGGATTCAACAGGTTTAATCTGTCCGCCATTCTGGGTGCCGGTTTTAATTACTATGATTTGGGAAACGATAACCCGAAATATACAAGAGTAAACACTCTTTCGGGCAACTTCTCGATACAGGCTTCGTACAATGTAAACCGAAAATTCAGCATATTCATAGAACCGGGACTGAAGGTTTTGCCTAAATATTACAGCAAAGAGTTGAACAACAAACTTTATACACAAAGTAACTTAACGGTTGGAGTGGCATATACCTTCAAAGATAAATACAGGAAGAATAGCAAAGAGGGTGATAGAACTCTTTATACGCCGGTTGCAGACCTGATGGAAATAAAAGAAAAAATAGGGATGCTGTGTGAGGAAATGAAGCAAATGAAACAGGAATTGCAGGAACGCCGGAAGATAATGGATGGCCAGAACTTAATGATCGTTCCACAAAAAGATGCGCTCTCCATCGACATCATGTTCGATGAATTCAGTTCATTCGTCAGTGAAGAACAGGGACAGAAGATAGACGGTATAGGTGAATGGATGAAGGATAATGACGCAAGCATTCGGATCATTGCCTTCAGCGATAATCTTACGGATAAGAAAGCGGACCGGGAACTGCGCAGCCGTCGTTCGGAAGCCATCCGGAAGATATTGATAGAGAAACATCACATTGCGCCTGAACGGATCACCGAATCGACTCCGGAAGCAATGGGATATGAAAACAAAACGGGATGCAATGCCATGATTGTATATATCCCCGAAAATAAACAATAATCAACCTATACACCCTGATCACATGACGATTGCTGTTGACTTTGATGGTACTATCGTAGAACACCGTTATCCGAAAATCGGTGAAGAAATTCCATTCGCCACAGAAACCCTGAAAATATTGGCCAAAGAGCGTCACCGACTGATTTTATGGACTGTACGCGAAGGTGATTTACTTGAAGAAGCCATTGAATGGTGCCGGCAGCGGGGGGTCTCCTTCTATGCCGTCAATAAAGACTATCCGGAGGAAGAAAAAAATCATCACGGATTCTCCCGCAAACTGAAAGCAGACCTTTTCATTGATGACCGGAACTTGGGAGGTTTACCCGACTGGGGAACCATCTACCAGATGATCCATGAACAAAAACCATACGAACCCGTTCTATCTGACAGACAGAAATCGACCGGTGATTCAAACTGGATAGGGAAACTGTTCGGCAAACGTAACAAATAAAAGGAAAGGACCAACGATGAATAATCATGTAGTAATTATGGCCGGTGGCATAGGAAGTCGATTTTGGCCCATGAGTACACCGGAATGTCCCAAACAATTCATAGATATATTGGGATGTGGGAAAACACTGCTCCAATTGACAGCCGAAAGATTCGGCAACCTTTGCCCGCAAGAAAACAAGATCGGAAGAGC
>ERZ791931.2484-NODE-2484-length-10432-cov-2.094632_pt1 | contig 10432 bp, 8 predicted proteins | sample MGYA00510127_ERZ791931 | MGnify/ENA primary metagenome ERZ791931 (study PRJEB30046, sample SAMN00792067) | human gut metagenome | study: EMG produced TPA metagenomics assembly of the A metagenome-wide association study of gut microbiota in type 2... | reverse complement strand
CATATACACGAGCCCGTCGCCTTTGCGTATGCGTCCTTCTTCCAGGCGTCGGGTGATCTGTTCTTTGCCTTTTACCGGGATCGGGATGGAGATGATGTTCGCCCCTGCATATTTTTCCGGAGCGAGGGCTATTTCGTCTTCTCCCCGTAGGTCGATGACAGTTTTGATCTTCAGGTTATCCAGCCGGATCGTGTCGTTGCGGCTAAGTGCCTTGAGCTCGCCCGAGCGGAATATCTTGCCCCAGCCGGTCATACGGTTCCCGTGTTCGCTGAAGTAGCCTCCTATGTCGCGCAGGTTCTGGACGCTGTCCATCTGTACCGAGCGGGCGCCGACAGTGCGGTAATATTTGTCGTTGAAAGACAGTAGGAAATATTTGCGGGTGATGTTGTCGTTCGTGATGTAGGTCACTCTCCCGTCATTGATGTCGGCATAGCTGCACGGTCGCGACATGTCGAAGGAGTTGGGGGTGTCGGATACATAAAGTTTCATCGTCCCGTCGGTATGGGGGTCTGTTTCCCATTTGATAATATAGTTGCCGATGTCGTCACGCAGGCATATGGCACGAATTTCAGGTGCTCTGCCGGAGCTGCATCCTGCCAATAAGGCCACACTGGTGAACAAGAAAAGAATCCGTTTCAATATCATACTTCTACTACTCATGCAAAGCAAAGATAGTGAAAAACACGTGTCTTTATACCCCTTTATCTTCCCGGTTAATGATATTTAAGACTGGGAGAGGTAGGAGGTTGCGAATTCTTTAGAAATGTAATTGTCGTAGCTGCGGCAAACCTCGGTTGCCAGATCGATCCCGCACCGGATGATATTCGCCCATGTCTCTTTCGGGAGGGTGGCGAGGTCACGGTGACGGACATTATTTTTTAACAGACCGTAGAGGATGCCAGCATTGAAGTTGTCGCCGGCTCCGATCGTACTGACCGGGCGGATGGAGGGCGAGTCGAAATGAAGGCGCAGGTCGCCGTGGTAGAGGTTCACGCCTCCGGCTCCGTGAGTGGTGATGAAACGGTCGCAGTAGAAACGGATATGGTCGGTGTAGACTTTTTCACTGTCGGCCTCCCCGAAGATATTGAGGAAGTCCTCGTCCGAGCCGCGTATGATATCGGCATATTCGAAGTTTTCGAGCAATGTCGGGGCGAGGTGTATCGCTTCATGGGCGTGCGCCTTGCGGAAATTCGGGTCGTAGTAGAGGATCGCCTTGCGCTGGCGTGCATAGTCGAGAAATTCCACCATCCGTTCCCTAAGCGCCGGGTTCAGTGAGTAATAGGAGCCGTAGATGAAGATGTCGTCTTCGTTGATCTCCGGCAGGGGCACGTCGAGGCGTTGCTTCGGATAATCCTTGTAGAAAGTGTAGTCGGCATTGCTGTCGTTGTCCAGGAACGCGAGCGAAATCGGGCTTTTGCCATCCGGGAAACGGTCGACGTAGCGGGTGGAAAGGTTGTTTTCCTTCATGAAGTCGCGTATGATGTCGCCGACATGGTCGTTTCCCACTTCGCTGATGAAAGAGACAGGTACACCCAGGCGTCCTAACGAGATGAGGCCGTTGAAGGTCGATCCGCCGGGCACTGCCGTATGGGGTCGGTTGTTCCTGAAGATGATGTCGAGAATGGTTTCCCCGATGCCGATTACCTTCCTCATGCTCTTTATTTGTTTACGGTTTTACACTGTTCGCGGCTTTTCGAACCCAGGTAACCGCCGTGATGCCGTTTGGCATAGTCGGGATAGCCGAAGTTGATGCGTTTCATGGTGCCGACTACCAACAGGTCGCCTATCACCGTCATGACCGTGGTCGATGTGGTGGGGGTGAGGCCTAAAGGACACACTTCTTTCGGCGCACCGGTCGGCAGGCAGATCGTCGCTTCGGCTGCCAGCGGGCTGTCGGGGTTGCCGGTGATAACGATAAACTGCATCTCCGGTACGAGACCGCGTGTCAGCTCCACCAGTTCGAGCAGTTCGCGTGTCTTGCCGGAGTTGGAGATGAGCAGCATGACATCGTTCTTGCGGACGATGCCGAGGTCGCCGTGTTGTGCTTCGCTGGGATGCAGGAAGTAGGCGGGCGTGCCGGTCGAACAGAAGGTGGTCGCGATGTTCATGGCGATCTGTCCTGCTTTTCCCATACCGCTGGTGATCAGATTCCCTCCGAGTTCGTGTACATGTTTCACAATGAGTGTCACAGCCTCTTCATAGCCGTCGGTTATCGGAATATTGCGTACTGCTTCAGCTTCCTGTTGCAGAATGGATGAGATTGCTTCGTTTATCATAGCCTTTAAAATGATTCTATATGGTGTTATGAACTTAACAAAGTGCAAAAGTATCTATTTTAATGATACCTGCACATGGAATGACCTATATTTTTGTACTTTTGTGCCTCCTAATGAATGGATCATGGAAAAAGATTACTTCTCACATATTTTACCGAACGGTTTGCGTATCGTACATCTTCCTTCTGCATCCCCGGTGTCGTATTGCGGGTTTGCCGTGAATGCCGGGACACGGGATGAGGAAATGGATGAATTTGGCTTGGCTCACTTTGTCGAACACATGATATTCAAGGGGACGGAAAAGCGTAAGTCCTGGCATATCCTGAATCGGATGGAGAATGTGGGAGGGGAGCTGAACGCCTATACCACAAAGGAGGAGACTTTCGTCTATTCTATTTTTATGGAAGAGCATTTCCGGAGGGCTTTCGAACTGCTGTCCGACCTGGTGTTCCATTCGCAGTTCCCGGAGCAGGAGATCGAGAAGGAGGTGGATGTGATCCTGGACGAAATCAATTCATACGAGGACAGCCCTTCGGAACTGATCTTCGATGAATTCGAGAATTTGCTGTTCGACGGACATGCGTTGGGACATAACATCTTGGGGGACGAGCAGTCGCTGCTCGGTTTCGGCAGCGAGTCCGGCAAGTCGTTTATGAGGCGGTTCTATGCCCCCGAAAATATGGTGTTCTTCTCGATGGGCCGGATTCCGTTCAAGAAGATCGTGCAGATGGCGGAAAGCACCCTGTCGGATATCGCTTTCCCGATGGCGGCACGTAACCGGACGGCACCCGGCGAGCTCCTTCCCGTCAGCCGCCAGATACACAAGGATACCCATCAGGCGCATGTGCTGATCGGGGGACGGGCATACAGCATGCACGATGAGAAACGCCTGCCGTTGTTCTTGCTGAATAACCTCTTGGGAGGGCCGGGCATGAACAACCGTTTGAATGTCTCTCTCCGGGAAAAGAACGGGCTTGTCTATAACGTCGAATCGAACGTGACTTCTTATACCGATACGGGGCTGGCAAGCATCTACTTCGGGACTGATCCGAAGAACAAGGAGAAGGCGATCAGGCTTGTTTACAAGGAACTGGCGAAGCTGCGTGAGGTGAAGCTGACCGCGACCCAGTTGGCGGCGGCCAAGAAGCAGGTGATCGGACAATTGGGCGTCTCCGGCGATAATCGGGAAGGCCTGTTTTTGGGGCTGGGTAAGAGCTTTCTCCATTATAACCGCTACGACACCCTGCCGGAAGTCTTCGCCAAGGTGGAGAAGCTGACCGCCGGAGAGATACGAGAGGTCGCCAACGAGATCTTTGCACCTGAACGGTTGTTCAGTCTGATCTACCAATAAGAAGCGTTTACCAGCATTCCGCCTTGTCCTTCAGTTCCGGCAGCTTGTTCTTGTCGAACACAGGGCTCTTGATCCCGCTACGTTTTTGAGCAATGTAATCGTGCAGCAGCAGGAAGGCCTGTTTGCTCAGCAACGAGATGGCGAACAGGTTGCAGATCGTCATGAAAGCCATCGTGATATCCGCCAGGCTCCAGGCGAGTTCCAGACTTGCTAACGCCCCGAACATCACCATACCGCCGACCGCCAGACGGTAGATATAGAGCACGCTTTTTTTCGGTGTGATGAAACGAATGTTCGCTTCCCCGTAATAGTAGTTCCCGATAATGCTGCTGAAAGCGAACAGGAAGGTCGCTACGGCAACGAATATCCCTCCGGCTTTTCCCACTTCGAGCGTCAGGGCATGCTGTGTCAGTTGTACCCCGTTTACCGAACCGTCCAACGGCGCCCCGCTGAACAGGATGATAAAAGCCGTGCAGGTACAGATCAGCAGGGTGTCGGTGAAAACACCCAGAGTCTGGATCAATCCCTGTTTGACCGGATGTGTGACGGATGCCGTGGCCGCTACGTTCGGAGCCGATCCCATACCTGCCTCGTTGCTGAACAGGCCGCGCTTGATCCCTTGCATCAGAGCGGCGCCGATCGTACCGCCTGCCGCCTGTTCCCATCCGAAAGCGCTGCTTACGATCAGTTTGATGACGGCCGGCAGTTCCGTTATATTGAACAGTACGATCCCCGAGGCGAGCGCCACGTATCCCAATGCCATTACGGGGACGATCACGCTGCTGACTTTGGCTATTCGCTGGATTCCTCCGAAGATAATGGCAAGTGTCAGTACGGTCAGTACCGCGCCTACGATCCTCGGATCGAAACCGAACGAGCCTTGCATGGCGGCGCAAATCGTGTTGCTTTGTACCGAGTTGAACGCGAAACCGAAGGTGACGGAGATCAAGATGGCGAACAGTATGCCCATCCAGTTCAGTCCCAATCCGTATCGCATATAGTAGGCAGGCCCCCCGATGAAGGATTCTTTTCCTTTCCGTTTGTAAAGCTGTGCGAGTGTAGATTCGACGAAAGCGCTGGCCGAACCTAACAGGGCGATGATCCACATCCAGAACACTGCTCCCGGACCTCCTACGGCGACGGCTGTGGCTACTCCCGCCAGGTTGCCTGTCCCGACACGGCTGGCAAGCGATACGGCGAATGCCTGGAAGGATGAGATGTGCTTTTCACCTTCATGGGCTTTGTTGGCGGAGTCACCGAGCACACGTATCATCTCCCGGAACATACGGAACTGGACGAAACGGGTTTTGAAAGTGAACCGGAAGGCGCATCCTAACAGCATGATAATTAAAACATACGACCATAGGAGGTCGTTAATCCCGCTGATCCAGTTGTTCAGTATTTCCATTTGGCAGTTTATCGTCTTGATAATTACGTGAATATTGAGATGCAAACCTAAAGAAAATATTCTGTATGGACAAGAATATTAAATTTTGCACACACAAATAAATATTTTCGTATCTTTGAAAGATTATTAACTAAGGTGTGAAATTATGAAGGCAATAGAACCGAGTCTGGTCAAAGACAATTTTATAGAGATCATCGGAAAAGAGTGGATGCTGGTAAGCGCCGGCGACAAGGACAAGTTCAACATGATGACGGCGAGTTGGGGGGGCGTAGGCTTCCTGTGGAACAAGCCGGTAGTGTTCGTCTTTATCCGTCCGGAACGTTATACCCGCGAGTTTGTCGATGCGAAGGGAGCTTTCACGCTGTCCTTTTTAGGAGAAGAGCATAAGACTGCCCATAAGATTTGCGGGGCGAAATCGGGACGGGATATCGACAAGGTGGCAGCGACAGGTTTGACGCCTTATTTTACCGATCTGGGTAATCCTTGTTTCGAGGAATCGCGCCTGACGCTCGAATGCAAAACCCTTTACGTGACTAAGATGGATAAGGATCATTTTGTTGATCCTGCCTTATACGAGAAATGGTACAGCGCAATGGCAGGGAATCCGCATAACGTTTATGTGGCGGAAATCTTAAATGCTTGGGAGAGATGATCTCCCGTTCGTATGGATATCCGGATTGATTAGTTTGATTTGCTTCAGATAAACCATGGTTCTCTATTTTCAATTAAATTGTCTTTCTCTTGTCATATCTTTGCAATATGTATGCTTTTCCTTTGCCCGCGGAAAATAAAAAGAGTATACTTATAGACACAATAAATAACACTGCTTCGTTTTTTATAATAACTGATTTACGTGTTTAGGCTTTATGTCTCAGGGATGAGGGGTAAAGCTTGTTTTTGTGTGTTGCATTTGGCACTTGTCATGCTTCGATGAGCGACAGGAGGACACCTGTGTCAAAAAGTTGGACGTTTGGGCGTCAAAAAATTGGACGGTTGGCGGGAGGTGTTTTTGAAATGCTTTTGATAGTCTGAATGTTACATTTCTGGCACGTCGTTTGCTTTCTTTCTGTCATGATGAATGCACAGATAACGATCAAACGAGGTTTGTCTCTTTTTCTTCTCGTCTTCCTGGCTTCGCCGGGAAACCTGCGGGCGCAGTCCGGCTGGACGGTGGATGACTGCATGCGCTATGCCGTCGAACAGAACTACCGCGTGCGGAACAGTCACCTGGATACACGGATTGCCGGGGAAGACCTTGCTGCCGCCTATGGTGATTTCCTGCCCTCAGTAAGTGCTACCGGCGCATTGGGCAAACGTTTGGGGCGTTCGGTGGACCCGAAAACGAACCTCTATACTTCCTCTTCCTTTTTAGAGAGCACGATGGGGCTGAATGTCTCGCTTCCGGTGTTCGACGGCTTTACGCGCGTCAACCGGTTGCAGTTCCGCAAACTGAACAAGCAGATCGGCGGCCTCACGGAGCAGATCGAGGAGAACCGGATTGCCTTCGAGGTGATGGATGCTTTCTATCGCCTCTGCTTCGATAAGAAGATGTACGAGCTTGCTGTCGAGCAGCGGAAGTTGAGCGAACGCTATCACGAGCAGATGCTCGAATATGTGGATCTTGGCATGCGTTCCCCTTCTGATTTGCAGGAGGTGAAGGCGCGCCTGCAATCTGATATTTACCAGGAGACGGTGAAGGCGAACGGTTGCCGCCTCTCATTACTTGCCCTGAAGGAACTGCTGAATATGCGGGATACCGATACGCTGGCGATCTCTCCCGGCGGGGAGGGCGAACTTCCCGTGCTTCCTGTACTGGAATCCAACGAGATCTATGCCGCCTCCGAAACATCCCTGCCGGAATTCCGGGCTATGGAACTGAGGGAGAAAGCTTCCCGCAAGTCACTGGCAATAGCGTCCGGGGCTTTTTCTCCTTCCATCAGGGCGGAATTCAGCCTCTATTCCGGTTACTACGACACGGAACGGGATGACCTGGGCGAGATCATCCCGATCAAAGACCAGTTGAAGAATAACATGAACAAATATATCGGCGTGAGCGTCTCGCTGCCTCTGTTCAGCGGACTTTCCCGCCTGACAGATGTCCGGAAGGAACGTTTCCGCCTGCAAAGGATACGGAACGAGAACGAGCAGCAACGCCTCAGCCTCTACAAGGAGATAGACGACGCCTGCCTTTCACTCCGGGCTGCCGCCGAGGAACACCGTCAGGCGGTCGAACAACTCCGCACTTCCACCGTCACGCTGAAAGAGAGCGAGGAAAAATGGGAGGAGGGGATGATCTCCGTGTTCGAACTGATGGAGAAGCGGAACCTCTATATACTGGCCAAGGCAGAACTGTCGCGCACCCGTTTGCAGTATGAGTTGAAAAACCGCACGGTGGACTTCTACCGCACAGGCTCATTTTTAGGAACCGAATAAATACAACAAGAATGGCAATCAATAGCATGGACACCCGTATTGAGCGGAAGTCCCGGTTTAAGAAGAAACACATCTATTCCTTGATAGGAATTGCCGTCGGGCTGCTTTGCCTGCTTTGGCTTCTTTTTCGTGATACTTCCTCTTCCCTGAAAGTGGAGAAAGAACGCATTACGATCGCTACCGTGCAGAAAGGAGAGTTCAACGACTACATCCGGGTTATCGGGCAGGTACTGCCGGATCGTATCATCTATCTTGACGCCATCGAGGGTGGGCGCGTCGAAGAACGCCTGATCGAGGAAGGGGCGCAGGTGCGGGCGGGCGACGTGATCCTCCGCCTCAGTAACCCGCTCCTGAACATCGGCATCCTGCAAAGCGAAGCCGACTTGGCCTATCAGGAAAACGAACTTCGCAACACCCGTCTCAGCATGGAGCAGGAACATCTCCGGCTGAAACAGGACCGTATCGGCCTGAGTAAGGAATTGGTGCAAAAGGAACGCCGTTTCAGGCAATACGAACGCCTGTATAAGAAGAACCTGCTGGCCCGCGAAGATTACTTGCAGATTATGAGGCTGCTTTCGGACAGTTGGCCGTTGTGGACGAACGGATCGAGCAGGACGACCTGTTCCGCAGCAGCCAGCTACAGAGCCTGGACGAGAACATCCGGAATATGAAGAAGAGCCTTGCCTTGGTTCGCGGGCGACTGGAAAACCTGAAAGTGAAGGCTCCCGTCGACGGGCAGTTAGGAAACCTGGAGGCCCAGATCGGCCAGTCCATCGCCCAGGGCGAACGTATCGGCCAGGTGATCACGCCCGAACTGAAGGTGGAAGCCAAGATTGACGAGCACTATGTGGAACGTGTCATGCCCGGTCTCCCTGCGAGCTTCGAACGTGAAGGAAAGAAGTACGATATGGAGGTGACGAAAGTCTATCCCGAAGTGCGGGAAGGACAGTTTCGCACCGACCTGCATTTTGTCTCCGGCCGGCCGGAGAATATCCGTGCCGGGCAAACCTACCACCTGAACCTGCAACTGGGCGATCCCGTGCCGGCGGTGATCGTCCCACGTGGTAGCTTCTACCAAGCAAGCGGCGGCGAGTACATGTATGTGGTGGATGAAGAAGGAAAGACAGCTCGCCGCCGCCCTGTCCGTATCGGCCGTCAGAACCCGCAGTATTACGAGGTTGTGGAAGGGTTGCAACCGGGAGAGAAGGTGATTATTTCCGGATATGACTTGTTTGGTGAGAATGAACGATTAATTTTACGCTGATGGAATATTGGTCTCAAGTAATCAAAAGCCAACGGGCGCGGAAGTCTCTTTCCGCCCTGAATGTGTTCGGTCTTTCCGTTTGTGTTGGCGCGGCGCTGCTGATTATGCTCTATGTACGGTTCGAATTGAGTTTCGATTCGTTCCACGACGGGGATCGCATCTACCGTGTGGAGAGCCGTCTTTATGAAGGGGCAACCTTGACGGATAATTGGGCGACGACTTCTTTCGGGCATGCTCCCGCCATGTATCGCGAGATTCCGGGCATAGAGCAGTATGTACGTGTGACGGCACAAGATCGCGGACAAGAGGTGACGTTCGGTGACCGGCAGTTTATCGAAGAACAGTACTGTTATACCGAACCGGCTTTTTTCGATCTCTTCAATTTCCCGATCCTCAAGGGGGAGAAGGGTGGACAGTTGGTCCGTCCGAATACGATGGTGATTACCGAAAGTGCTGCACGTCGTTATTTTGCCGGTGGTGATCCTATCGGCAAAGTGCTGACTTTCCGTACATCTTCGTCCGAACAGCATTTCGAGGTGACGGGCGTGATTGCCGATATGCCTTATAATTCGCATCTGCATTATGACTTCCTGTTGTCTTATTCGACTATTCCGGAGGCAAGGCGCGATATTTGGTATATCCACGGTGTCTATACGTATGTCCGGCTTGAACCGGGAAAGAAACCGGGCGATATTGAAGCGGCTTTCCATTCCATCTCTGAAAAATATAAGACGGCGGCATTGAAACATAAGGACTGGAGGGTTGAACTGGTTCGTTTGCGGGATATTCATCTGACTCCCCGTAAGTCTTATGAGAAAGAGGCGAAAGGTAGTCGTATGGCTGTACGTATCCTTTCGGTGATGGTAGTCGCCCTTTTACTGATCGGCTGGGTGAACGCGCTGAACCTGACGGTTGCCCGTTATCTGGAACGTGGCAGGGAGTTTGGTATTCGCAAGGCGTTCGGGGCTTCCCGCCGGCAGGTGATCCTGCAAGGATTGCTGGAAGCAGGGTTGTTGAACTTGTCGGCTTTGATCTTGGCTCTCGGATGGGTCGAGGTACTGTTGCCTTTTGTCTGCCGTTGGGTAGGATTGGATTTTGCTGCCGGCGCGTTCCGTTTGCCGGAATTCTGGAGTATGGCGGCAGCGTGTTTTATAGGGGGAACTTTGTTTACCGGACTGTATCCTTCATTCCTGCTGACACGTATCCGTCCAGCGGATATCATGCGAGGAAAATTACTGCATGGCCGTAAGGGAAACCGGATGCGGAAGATGTTGATTGTGGCTCAGTTTCTTGCTTCTTTCGTTCTGGTTTCCGGTACGTTGGTGGTGATCGGACAGGTTCGTTATATGCAGCAGGAGACTTCTTCCGCTTCTTCGAACCGGGTACTGGTGGTGAAATATCCGGCTTTTACCGATGATATGTCCGTCAAAATGGAGAGTTTCAAGAAACGGTTGGGACAGATACCTTATGTTGTCCGTGTCTCTATTTCCGGTGCTGTGCCGGGCGTTGAGGTGGCGAACTACTTTACCAATCGTCCTTACGGCAGCGATCCATCCGAAGTGAAGCTGATACAGATGTTTGCTGTCGATTATGATTATCTGGCGCTTTATTCGCCGGAAATGCTTTGTGGACGTGGTTTCTCGGAAGCATACGGCAATGAACGGAATAAGGTCGTCCTGAACGAAGAGGCGGTGCGTCTG
>ERZ791931.2476-NODE-2476-length-10471-cov-9.103591_pt1 | contig 10471 bp, 15 predicted proteins | sample MGYA00510127_ERZ791931 | MGnify/ENA primary metagenome ERZ791931 (study PRJEB30046, sample SAMN00792067) | human gut metagenome | study: EMG produced TPA metagenomics assembly of the A metagenome-wide association study of gut microbiota in type 2... | reverse complement strand
GAAATTAGGTGAAAAGACAATTCAAACAACTATTGAAAATATTGGTAAATAGAAATAATATGATAAAATGATATTGAGGGGAGGAAATAAGGATGCTTATTGATAAGTTAAATATTATTTTAAATTCTAACGATGAATTTTCTCCTAAATATATTATTAGTTCATTTGTTAAAAATAACTTAAAGGATATTCCAACTATGTCTATTGATGCAATTGCTCTTTCCTGTCATACATCGAAAAGTCAAATTTCTAAATATGTAAAATCTTTAGGTTATGAAACTATGAAAGATTTTAAAGATGCTTGTTTAGATAACATTTCTAGTATGGAAAGAACCAATAAAACCTTATTTTCATTACAGAATAGTATAGAAAAACAATTTTCATCTTTTACAAATCACATCATTGATGAATTACATTATACAATGAATCAAATTGATGAAATCAATTTATTAAAATTAGTAAATGATATAAAGAAAAGTAAACGTATCTTTGTTTATGGTCATGGTCATGCAAGAACTCTTTGTACCTATATTCAAAATGAACTTTCTGCAAAACAAAAAGAAACTATTATCTGTGATGTTGATTTTGAAAAAGAATATAATTTTCAAGATAGTGATCTTCTTTTACTCATTAGTATCAATGGAAATACGTTTTACTTTGATAAAAGAGTGGTGCATCATATTTTAAAGTGTTCAGTTAACACATGGCTGATTAGTTGTAAAGATAATATAAACTTTTCAAAGAACTATTTATATATTCCAACATTAAATGATAAATATAATGATTATTTATTAAGACATATTCTTGATTTTATCTTGATGTATTAAGTTTCCATTTTGGAAACTTTTTTATTTAATTTCTATATATTTTCTATAATACCTTTGTAATTAAAAGTAAAGGAGAAACAACAAATGGGATTTAGAAAAGATTTTTTATGGGGTGGTGCGACAGCTGCCAATCAATGTGAAGGTGGAGCAAATGAAGGAAACAGAGGTGTTGCTAATGTAGATCTTATGCCTTTAGGTGAAGATCGTTATTTAGTTGGTACTGGTAAAATGAAAATGTATGATTTTGATGATCAACATTTTTATCCAGCTTTAACTGCTGTTGATTTTTATCATCATTATAAAGAAGATATTGCTTTATTTGGTGAAATGGGATTTAAAACTTTTCGTTTATCTATTGCTTGGACACGTATTTTCCCAAATGGTAATGAAGAAAAACCAAATGAAGCAGGATTAAAATATTATGAAGATATTTTTAAAGAATGCCATAAATATGGTATTGAACCTCTTGTTACTATTAATCATTTTGATTGTCCAATATATTTAATTAAAAAAATCGGTGGTTGGCGAAGTAGAGAAATGATTGATTATTTCTACAAGCTTTGTAAAACTTTATTTATTAGATACAAAGGATTAGTTAAATATTGGTTGACTTTTAATGAAATCAATATGATTTTACATTTTCCTTTTGTCGCTGCTGGTCTTTGTTTTGAAGAAGGTGAAAATGAAACACAAGCTATGATTACAGCTGTTCATCATCAACTTCTAGCAAGTGCCATGGCCACAAAACTTGCTCATGAAATAGATTCCAACAACCAAATTGGTTGTATGCTAGCTGCTGGTTCTTATTATCCTGAAACATGTAAACCAGAAGATTATTGGAAAGCAATTTGTGACAATCGAGAAGTCTATATGTTTGCAGATGTTCAAGCAAGAGGTTATTATCATAATTATGCATTAAAATGGCTTGAAGAAAGAAATGCATCTATTCCTTTTGTAAAAGGAGATAAAGAACTATTAAAAGAAAATACCGTGGATTTTGTAAGTTTCTCATATTATTCATCAAGAGTAAGTAGTAGTGATTTATCTAAAGGAAAACAATCAGAAAGTAATATTTTTTCTTCTGCTAAAAATCCTTATTTAAAAGAAAGTGATTGGGGTTGGGCTATTGATCCTTTAGGATTTAGAAGTACTCTTAATGAACTCTATGATCGTTATCAAAAACCATTATTTGTTGTAGAAAATGGTTTAGGGGCGAAAGATATTATTGAACAAGATGGTTCTATTCATGATGATTACCGTATTGATTATTTAAGACAACATATTCAAGCAATGAAAGATGCTGTAGAAAAAGATGGTGTTAATTTATTAGGTTATACAACTTGGGGATGTATCGATTTAGTTTCTAATGGTACAGGCGAAGTTAAGAAAAGATATGGTTTTATTTATGTAGATCGAGATAATTTAGGAAATGGAACGTATCAAAGAATTAAAAAAGATTCATTCTATTGGTATAAAAAAGTTATTGAAACAAATGGAGAAGATTTGTATTAAAAAAACAGCTACTGCTGTTTTTTTAAATATCTTTCTAAAAATGAATGTGCAAGCGATCCTTGTTTAATTTCTTTTCTTGATTCTTCAATTGAATACCAATGAGCTTCATCGACTTCATTTGTCAGTTTAAAATCTTCACTATCAACGACAACTGCATAATTATGCATTAATGTATTAGATGGTTGATAGTATTCATTATCATTATATGTATAATCAATTACATTTAAATTAACTTCTTCTTTAATTTCTCTAATCAATGTTTCTTTCGCATTTTCACCTTTTATAATATATCCAGCTACTAATACATTAAAATCTTTTCCATATTGTTTAATAAGCAAAATCTTATCTTTTGTAGGATTAAAGATAATTGTTGAAATAGCACTATTAAACATTGGAAAACGAAATTGTTTACAAGTTGGACAATAAGGTACAAGTCCATCTATCTCACATTCTTTTTCTATAAGTTTAGTTCCACATTCACTACAATATTTCATTATTTATCACCTACGCCATTATAACGTAAACAAATAACAACTAACAATATCAAATTTATTAGATGAAAGCATAAAGCAATGATAAAAACCATTTGATAACTCTGTGTAAAATCATATAAATATCCAATTAATGTTAATGAACTGGCACTCCCTACATTTGTAAGAAAACCAATAAAAGAATAAGTTCTTGCATAATTTTCATTTCCAAAGAAATAATGTGTTAACATTGGAATTCCTACAGCACCAACTGAATAAATAGAACCAAACATGAATGAACCGATATAAAGTAACATGATTTCTTGATGAATTACACCTAAAAACAATAAACCTAAAGAAAAACAATTTGCTAGAATCATAATAATAACTGCTTTTATAGGATTTAACAAATCACTTAAAAAACCAATTAATAATTTTGTACTGATATTACCAATCATTGTAAGCGACATAAGTATTGCTCCGCTAGTAGCTGATAAATGAATACTCAAAGCAATACCTGATAAATGTTGAGAAATACCTGTAATGGATGTATGTAAAAGTGTGAATATACACATACATATAAAACTGATTGTTATTAAATTGACTTTTTTATTTTGTATTTTAATAGTATCTTTTTTTTCTTGATATCCATAAGGTAGCATTCCTTCTTCTTGAGGATTAATTTTCCAAGGAACAATTAATACTGGAAGAACTAAAATAAGGATACAACTAGCCATTAATCGATATGTCATTTGCCAACCATAACTTATAATCCATGAACTTAATAATGGGGAAAAGATAGCTCCTGCAAGACCACTAAAACTTAAAGCTAAGCTCGTTGCTAATCCGTGTTTTTCATCAAACCAATTTGTAATAATTACTGTAATAGGAACCATTCCTCCAATACCAACACCTATTCCTCGTAAAATACCTAATATATAAAATAAATACACTGATCGACTATAAGACATCATCCAAGTTGAAACACTTGATAAAAGAACTCCTATAAGAAGAATCTTTTTATAGTTATATTTTCTTATTAACTTTGACATTTTTAATGATGTCAAAGCCGTTATCAATGTGGATAATGTTGCATGCATTGCAAACGTTCCTTTTAAAACATGTAAACTTTTTGATACTGGTGTATAAAACACACCTATGGCATTTGTACATAAACCTATAGAACTTGCTGCTAAACAACACATCAAAAAAAACAATCATCCAATGTTTATAACTTTTATTAATCATCATTTTTACCTCCAATAAAAATATATATGATGTACTTCTATAAAACATTAGATTTCCTAAATTAAGAAAAGGAGGATTAACCCCTCCTTGCGTACTCTTGTGCTATTAAACTTGCTATAAATTGTAATTGATAAGGGTGACTATTTTGATCTTGTTTAGAATCAAAGGTAATCACATAATCAATAAAATCTGGATAACTTTCTTGTTTACTTGAAATCAACCAAATCTGTGGTTTCTTTAATCTATTCTTTAAAGTTCGAATATCAGGATAATCAAAATAACTTCCTGTATAAGAAAAGATAATTAATAAATCATCTTCATTGGTTGATGAAATATATTGTAATTGTTGCTTATAAGAAATATTAGAATACGTTTGTTTTCCTAACATTAATAAATCACTTTGTAGATTAAAAGCTACTGAACCTGCTTTTAATAATCCAAATATTGCAATATGATCATGTTTTTTTATTTCTTTACATAATAAATCAATTTGTTGCATATCTATTGATTCTTCAACCATCTCAATACTTTCTTTTACTTTTGAACTATATTCTTTTAATCTATCTTTAGATTGAGAAGATGTAGAATATTGTTCAAAAGTCATATTTGTAGTAATCAACAATTCTCTTAGTTCATTAAAATCATTTAACCCTATTTCCTTACAAAAACGAGATATAGAACTCATTGCTACAGAACATTCCTTAGCCATCTCTTGAATACCAATATCCTTAATATCATCTAAATGATTTAATAAATACGTTGCAATTTGACTATTCGTTGAATCTTTCTTTTCACTCGCTAAAGTACTTAAAAAAACAATCGGTAACTTTCCATAAAGCATATCATCATCTACTTTCCACCAGCAAAATTATACATTAATCCTTCTTTCATTTCAGTAACATCCTTACCAAAGACTTCTAAGATTTTAAAAGCAAAAGGATAAGGTGTTGCTGGTCCTTGACTCGTTACAATATTTTGATCAAAAACAGCGACTTCATTTACAAAATCTCCACTTAAAAGTTTATCTTGATAACCTGTATATCCTGTTACTTTTTTACCTTTAATGACATTGGCTTTTTCTAACACAACTGTTCCTGAACACATCGCTGCTATATATTGATGATGCTCATTAAAATATTGAACAAGTGAAATCACATCTTGATTTTCTAATAAATTTTGACCACCAGGTCTTCCTCCAGGTAAAACAAGCATATCATAATGTTTAATTTCTTCATTAAACATTTTATCTGCTTTAATATACATATCATGCATTCCTCTAACAAATTCATTATTAAAACTAAATGTCTGACATTCTAATCCACCTCTTCGAAGTAAATCCACAATTGTTAATGTTTCTCCTTCTTCATATCCTTCAGCCATTAATACTGCAACACGTCCCATTTTATTCATCCTCCTTGACATCAAATGCATTAAAATAAACCATTCTCTTTTTAACTGCTAAAGCATCTCCACCTAATAATTCTACAAGTTTATAAGCAAAAGCATAAGCTGTTGCTGGTCCTCTACTTGTAACAATATTGCCATCAATGACCACTTTATCATTTAAATAAGTCCCTTGTTTTATTTTTTGATCATAGCCTTGATAAGCTGTAAATTTTTTATCAACTAATAAATTTGCTTTTTCTAAAACAATAGGTGCTGCACACATAGCACAAACATATTTACCTTTTTCATTAATTTGTTGTAAATATGAAATAAGTGTTGGGTTATTTTTCATCGCTTCTGCTCCACCATAACCCCCTGGTAAAATAACCATGTCATAATCAAGAAGTGTCTCATTTAAGATGTGATCACTTCTTACAATGATTTCATGTCCTCCTTTAACCTCTTGTTCAAAACCTACTAAATCACATTGAAGATGTGCTCTTTTTATAATATCTGCAATTGTTAGAGCTTCACCTTCTTCAAAACCTGATGCTATTATAATTGCTGCTTTTTTCATCATTATTCCTCCATTTCATCTTTACAATAATCTTTACAATGAAATGAAACAATGGATTTCCTAAATTAAGAAAAAAGCCTAAGAATTTCTTCTTAAGTTTTAAGATATTCAATAACATCTTTAGCATCTTTGGCTTCTAATAAAACTTGCATGGCTTTTTTATTATCCATAACTGCATAAAGATCTTTTAAAGTATTTTTAGTTACTTGAGGTTCTTTCATATTCATAGCAATTATAAATAATTGTTTCTTTATCTCCTGTTAAATCTAGTAAGATAAGATCTTTATCAATCACCATTTTCTATTTCTCTGTTCCTTACACCTATATATTAGTAAACCCCTCTATTCTTGAATATAACAAAGAATCGCAAAAAACATGCCTCTCTTGGTATACTATTTTTGCAAAAAAAATGCACATAAACCTGTAAAAAAAAAGACTTCACTACTCAGCAAATCCTTCTTCTAATAATTCTTTTTCAATCTTTTCTTCCTCAACACCATTTGTAGAAGAAAATAAAACTCTAAATAAATATCTCGCCATGGCTCCTACAATAAACAGTTGAACAGGTAAAGCTATCATAAAACTACGACAATATGTTATCAAATAATGAGGAATAAATTGAGTATCAAAACCATAACTATGATATACACCTAAAATACTAGCAAGTGACACTTGACTGATAACCGTAAATACTTGAATCATTAAAACAATAACAATTCCTCAATCTGTTGGCTGCACAATTTTAAAAGCAAAATACTTAGCAACTTTACTTGAAATAAAATAAGCACATAAAAAACAATCACAAACTCGATCCACATACTTTTTAAAACAATTAAAAAAGTACTATTGGTAAAAGATGATGTTGCAAGTACTGTATTGTAGAGTGTCATCACATAAACCACCATCCAAGCTGTAATAGCTGTAAAAACAATAGCTTCAAATTTTGTTTTGGGCATTTTTAATTTTTTTTCATAAATTTCCTCCTAAAAAAATAAATGCCACCTCGCCGTCTGACAGTAGCAAGGTGACATTTGGTATCTAGGTGTATTTTAGAGATATTTTATTTTAAAGACAAGAAAAAATATTTTTCTTGTGCATCTATCACAAAAAACAATCAAGCTTTATTTATGCTCTATGCACAACTGTGCTTTTTTTAATTGTTTCTTCAAAGAGATGATCTTTATAACTTTATAAACCAAAATTCCTAAAATAATCAAGCATAAACAACTTAATTGATTATATCCACCCAAATAATATTCATCAGTATTTCTAACAGGATAAATATCAATTTCTATACAAATCCAAATAAGTGCTAATACTCCTCCTGATAAATAATGCCAAAATAATTTATTTTCTATTTTCTCTTTCGTCATCATCTTTCTCCTTTATTTTAAATCTTCCAATTTATGAATTATTTCTTGGGAAATAATTTGTTAAAAAGGAATTATATTATTATACTGATTCATTTTTTCAAACTAAAATAACATAATAAATAATAAAAAACTTATTATCAAAATAACTATTTTTTCTATTTTATACTCTTCTATCAATGGATTATGTGAAAATTAATTTTTTTAATTATTTTGTTTTATTTATTCAATAAAATAGTTTATAATAACCATGTTGGAAGTGTAGTGTTTGTATAGAGATTGAGCATCCTTGATGGATGCTCATCTTTTTTATACCATTTTAATAACCATGATCTACATGTTTCCATTCACCCTGTTTATTTCTTACAAGTAACCAAATCCAATCTTTATAAGTACTATTAGGATTTAAAGAACCATCTCCACCACTTCCATCAACATCAAATGTTGATGTTAAAACAATAGCTTCATCTCCACCATATTGTTGTAGTATTTCTTTAAAATAATTTTCATTATCTCCCGCATAATAAATTTCTTTTAATGTACAGCCTTTAAAATTTTCATTAAAATACTCAATAACTGTATTAATTGCTGAAGTAATATCATCATAGCTATAAATATTTGAAGTGACTTCTTTTTCTACAATATCATTTTCTTCTCTTTTTTCTATACGAACAAGCATATTGATATCTGTTTGAATAACATATTGATAAGAATCATCAATATATGCTTTATAGTTTCCTCCACTATAATGACTAGGAAGGATGACTTCTGTAAGAGGAAGTTGTTGATTCATCAAAATATCTTGTGCATGTTTAATAATTTCTATTGGGTCTTTTTCAAGAGTTGATGTAATACTATCTGTAAAACCATATTCTTTTGAAACATATTGAATGATTTTGTTATTTTTATCATAACTAACATCAAGTCTTAAAGTTGGTTCATCTTTATCATTACTGAAATTAAAATAATTTTCTTTTTTATCTTCATAAACATAACCATTTTTCATCAATTCATCTATAACTTCTTGAGGAAGGAGTTCTTTTAATTCTTTGATTGTTTCTGATTCACTTAAAGTACTAAAACGTAAGTATTTATGTTTTGATTGCTTTAATTCGGTATTGATTTCTGTACGTTTTGTTTTTCTTTTTTGAACAAACATTTGTCCTTTTTGATTAAAAGAAAGTTCTACTTCAAAAAGTTTACTTGCTTTTGATTTATAGTTCACTTCAATTCTAAAATTATCAGAAATATCTTTTATCTTAGAGTTAAAAAGATAATCTTCTGGTTTCCAAATAACTTTTAAACCTTTTTTTGTATGATAATATTTTTTATAAAGATCATAAGAAATCGTAGTATCACTTTGATAGACTTTTCCACCTAGATGAATCTCTAAAGGATTTCCTCCTTGAACAATACGAATTGATTCTATTTTGTCACTTTGTACATCTACTGTAAAATAACTTGTTGTAAGATACCCATCTAAATAATATTTTCCATCATAATTTTTTAAATCTAATTGCGATTGTTTAAAATCTGTTTTTTTAGAAAAATACTTTTCTTCATATTTCTTTTTCAATTGCACTTTATCCATTATATCGACCTGATCATGAATTAAATAATAATCCATAGGTGTTGCTTGAGTAGTAATAGAATTATAGGTTTGATTATAAGCAAGAATTTCAAATGTATCTTTTGTTTCTTTGTTTTGAATACCTAATACAAATAAAAGAACTACACAAGAAATAATCAAAATAGGTTTATAGTAATGATGTTTTTTTATAGGAATTTGTTGAAGAAGATTTTCATCAACTTGAATTTCATCATAATAATTTTTAAATGATTTATTTTTCATCAGCCTCTATCTCCTTTCTTAATTGATTTCTTGCTCGGTTTAATAAAACACGAACATTATTTTCTTTGATATGTAATAATTCTGCCATTTCTTTTGTTGAATATCCTTCATAATAAAATAAATAAAGAACTACATTATACTTTTTAGAAAGCTTATTTAAATAAGGGGTCAAATCAATTTCTTGCTTTTCAAAAATATAAGTTTGTTCATCGATTTCATCTACTTTATTATGCCAAAAAGACTTCAAAGATGTTTTACTACAATTAAGTGTTACCCTTATAAATCAAGCTTTTTCATGTTCTAAAGATTCAAAAACAGGTTTTCTTTTCATATAACGATACATCACATTTTGAAAGATATCATCTGCTTGATCTTTTTGATGACATTGGCTAAAAGCAAGACGATAAACCAGATCTTTTTCACGTTGAATGACTTCTTCCATATTTAAAACCTCCCTTCATTAGTAATACTTTTTAAAGTAGTTATTTGTTACAAAAATTATAACATTTTCATAAAAAAAATACCTTGGTATTACCAAGGTAAGTGATCTATATTAAGTTTTTCATAATTTATATTTTGACTTTGATAATAGTGGACTTGATGATTCTCATCATCAAGGATTTTAATGATATTATTTTTAAGTATGACAATCGTTACTTTTATATCACCTTTTTGACTCATAATATAAAATTCATATTGTTTTTCTTGATTATCTTGATTAATATAAGAAATTGTAGGATTATTTGAAAATTCTGTTTTAATTGTTTTAATCTTTTTAAAATCATTAATATTTAAATAATCACAAAATTGAATAACTTTCTTTTGTGTCAAACCACCAGAATACATAACCACTAACGAAGCAGGTTCACGATAAGCTAAAGCCAATTGGTCACCTACATAATAATCACTGCATAATCTTTGGATGATATTATTATAATTATTTTCATATTTTTGTTGTTTTTGGACTTTATACATACCAATTAATGTAATTGCAAAAATAAAACAAACAATACTGATGATAAAAATATCTTTTCTTTTTTTCTTTCTTTTTTGAATAATATATTCATTGCTTTGAAGAAGTTCTTCATAGTCTAGTTTTAAAATAGATGTTATTTTAGCAAGTAAGGTAATATCAGGATAACCTCTCCCTGTTTCCCATTTACTAATTGTTTTGTTGCTGACTTTTAGTAAATCAGCAAGTTGACTTTGAGTGTACCCTTTTTTAAGTC
>ERZ791931.2471-NODE-2471-length-10501-cov-6.296764_pt1 | contig 10501 bp, 10 predicted proteins | sample MGYA00510127_ERZ791931 | MGnify/ENA primary metagenome ERZ791931 (study PRJEB30046, sample SAMN00792067) | human gut metagenome | study: EMG produced TPA metagenomics assembly of the A metagenome-wide association study of gut microbiota in type 2... | reverse complement strand
GCTGGCGGAAGTCCACCGTGCTCACCAGTCCGTTGCGCATCAGTGCAAACGCCTTTTCCTCCATCGCTTTCACTTCCTGCTCTCCGGCACCTGCCAGCTGCATTGTCCGTGCACGGAACATCGCATCACTGATACGCGTGAGCAGGGGAGTCGTCTCATCCAGTTCCGCCGGCAGTTCCAGTCCCAGACGGCTGTACTCTTCCGCCGCCTGCTGCAGGTCCAGCTGGTAGAACACACTCTTTCCGTGATTCTCCGCCAGCGTCTTCCAGTTTACCTTGCGGAACTCCTCACGCTGCTCGGTCAGTCTTCTCAGGTTGGCATACGCCGAGATTTCGTCCGCCGACATCTTCTCCGCCTTCAGCCATATATCCTTTCCCTCTTCCAGTTCCGGTTCCGCCGTCATCCAGCGCAGCACCGTACCCAGTTCCTCTACCGATTCGCACACCGGGAAGATTGCTGCCGCCTGCAGATCCTGATTTCCTCTGATCTCCTCCGGCTTCATTCCGCGGGCCTTCAGCCATTCCGCCGCCGGTACACCCTGATACAGCGTACCCTCCTTGTCCAGCGCTCCCTTGAACGCATCGTTGAATCCGTACGGTCTTGCCACAAAACCCCGTTCACCCATCGGCACCACATCGATGCAGACCCCTTCCGGCACCTCCATCTTCCATGCGTTGCAGGGTACACCGGTAATGATGTTGCGGCTGTTCAGTTTCCATTCCTTTCCCACGTGGCTGTTCTCGATCCATACCTCCGCATTCTCCGCAGTCAGCCTGCATTCCACCTTCGCGTTCTGCACGAAGATAGCCGGATGCGGTTTCACCTTATGATGCATGATGGCCCGCTGGTCCATCACACAGTTCTGCACGGCGAGGGTAGAGGAGATCATCTCCCGGCTCGTACCATAGTGGTGGAACTCCCCGCCCGGCAGCGGCAGAATCGCCACCTTCAGCTGCGCCAGCTCCTCGTCGTGCAGGCGCGGATGCGCTCCCAGTGCCGGTCCGAAGTCCGAGTACATATCATAGAATCCAATCTTTCCGTCCTTTTCCGAACGCTTCACCATCAGCTCTACAGCCCGGTCGCTCAGCAGCCAGATACCGATGTCCATCAGGAAAAGATAATCCTTCATCAGCGCTCCCAGCTCCTCCACGCTCGGCTTCTGCAGCATGAAGTCCAGCCGGTCCGGTTCCTTTCTCGATGAAACAAACACCCCGTGGTTCTTTGCCAGCTGCGGGTCCACCCACAGTCCGTAGCACACCACGTCCGCATCCGGAATCTCCTGCAGCGCTTCCGTCGCACGGATGTACACATCCCCGCTTGCCACCAGCGTATGCAGCCCTTCCGGAGCTTTTTCCATAATTCTTTCGTAAAGCGGCAGCTGCAGCGAGAGCAGGTTCTGTGTCAGTTTCTGTCCGCGTCCCCAGCGGAACACGGGAATCGGCGTAAGGATCTTACCCGAAGGTGCATAGGCAGGCAGACGCCGGCTCTGTCCTCCCGCATGCAGCAGGATACGCTTCTCCTTCGCCAGCCATCCGGCCAGATTCTCACTTGTATTCTCACTCTCCATGCACGCCCTGAGCAGCCAGGCCGTACCTCCTCCGGAACCCAGCTTGCTTCCTATCGGGTCCGACGTGCAGAACCACTCGTTGCGGTCTGCCTTTTCAATATCATGAAAGCACTCCACTAAGTTGGGAGGCAATGACAGTAGTTTCTTCATTGTAAGTTTTTTAGTTTTATTTTTCAGGTGACGAGGTATCAGGTGACGAGTTGACGAGGCTTTCCTTGTCCCCTTGTCAACTTGTCCCCTTGTCAACTACAATTTAAAAATTCTCTCCATCAGTTTCCATTTCTCGTTAGCGGCCTGTCCGGGTGCCGCCTTCTGGTACTTGGCCATGTGCGCTTCCCATTCCGCCTGGAGTGGCAGCGTAGCCAGCCGTGCATAGTCACGTTCCATATCAAACTCGTCTGTTGTATCCATAATCATGAACAGGCGGTTTCCGTGGATATAAATCTGCATATCCAGGATTCCCACTTCGCGGATTCCCGCCTTCACTTCCTCCCATACATGGGCATGCTCCTCCACGTACGCCGCTATCAGCTCCTTGTCGTCGTAGAGATCCAAAGTCTGGCAATATCTTTTCATTCTCTTTATATATAAATTAATTTATCATTTCCTTTACTACATTCTTCAGAAACAGCGTGTTTCCGATGATATACCGTCTCCACATCCGTTTCGGCTCCTTCAGCAAACGGTACAACCACTCCAGACCATGCTCCTGCCACCACAGCGGAGCACGTTCCACCGTACCCGCAAAGAAATCAAACACCGCCCCAATCGTTCCCACGTGGCAGTGAATATCCAGTTCCTTCCAGTGCGTATATGTCCATTTCTCCTGCTTCGGCGCCGTCATACCAATCCACAGCAAGTCCGGATTCGCCTTGTTAATCGCTTCAATAATCCCTTTATTGTCCTCTTCGCTAAACTCCGGCTTATACGGAGGCGAATACGTTTCCACCTTGATGTTCGGATAATCCACAGCCGCCCGCTTCCGGATCAGCTCCAGCACTTTCTCGCTGCTACCCATAAAGAAACACGTACCCCCTTTCCGGTTCAGTCTGTCCATTTCGTGAACAAACAAGTCCCATCCCGCAATACGTTCCGTAGGCTGCGATTTCGCCTTCAGCCACCGGCACGCCATCACCACGCTGGCCCCGTCGGGAATAAGTGCATCCCCTTTGGTCAGTGCTTCGGCAAACAGACTGTCTTTCAGTGCCGTATTATAAGAATGAGCATTAATCGTATTGATAAGTAACTTGCCATCAGGCAACGACGATAGCTCTCTTCTGGAAGTCAGAAGAGATAACTCTTTCAGTTTAAGCATATATAATAAGATTAAATATTATTTTTGCGTATCCAAGTCCAATATGTAAAGCATGATGAAATCTTACGACATAGATACCCTTTATCAGAAGTATAAATCGCTGAACAAGCGTCAGCGTGTGCGTTTATTGTCCCGTCTTCAGGCGCAGGGCATTGCCATTGTCCGTATTCAACCTTATGCCTATTCCGAGGCATCCGGTATCAAGCATTTATTCTTTTATTTTGAGGGGAGTCGGGAAGCTGTGCCTTATTTTCTGTTGGAACCCTCTGTGTGGCAGGCGGTGCAGAGGGGGTTGATGGAGGAGGAGTGAACCAGATACTCCGGTTTATGGTATAAAATAAGGAGACCCGTTCCCAGGCCTCCTGCATATCTTTTAAAATTTTCTAAACTCCAGTTAGTTATCTTTTACTTGGCTGTCAATGATTTTTTTCAATCCTTCTTTCAGATTATCATATTGCAATAATTGCGACATTGCCACATTATCTATGATAATGACCTTTTTGTTCGATTTAGAATTTCTTGCCGCCTCTATATACGTATTTCGTGTTACAGATGAGGTTGTAAACAAGAAACCCAGTTCAGCCATATTCGAAGCATTTTCCAGTTTACTGTGGAAGACAATATAATCATTCTTATCCGTTTTCGTATCCGGCTTATTTTTACATTCAATCAATATATACTTTCCGAATTTAGAAAGGAATTCATCTTTTATATCATTTCGGATCACTAAATCCACCTCGTTCAGCGATTCGTCCTTCACCCTTTTCATGATTTCCTGAAATCCGATACTTCTGAAAAGAATAGCAATAAAATCTTCGTATTTCTTTCCCTTCTTAAACGCATCGTTTTCATTTTTCAGGTCCATATAGTAGGAGAGAAGTGCTGCATTCACTTTCGAAGGTTCATTTTCTATCGAAAAATAATACTCTTCTATAATATTTTTCAGTTCCGGTTTCCATTCATCATATGTTCTTTTTTCCGAGAATCCGATAACTTCCCCTCTTGCCAGCATTTTAGACAATTGAGGCATATATTCCGCAATAAACTTTGATACAAATAAAATTTTGGAAAACGGATTGATTTCGATGATTCTTTGAGCCAGCGACATCCCGTCAAATTCATAGCAATCCATTCTCAGGTCGAGCAATACCAGATTATAGAATTTATTTTCTATGCAGTATTCAATATCCTCCTTGCCCGATGCAAAAAAGACATTCGCTTCCGGAAATATCTCTTTTATCGTTGCAGTCAAAGCTTGTGCCTGAACAGCTTCATCATCTATTATTAAAATCTGCTTGACATCCATCCGTATTAAATGTTAAAGTGAATATTGTTGAAAAGCCATCTGTATTTCTGTCGAATGTAATTGTGCCACCAATCTGTTCGCAGACATACCGGGCGTGATACAATCCGATTCCACAACCATCCGTTGTTGTGAATTTATAATCAAATACATGTTTGGCATCCTCATCTTTAATTCCGCAACCCGTATCTTTTACTCTGATAGTACAAAGATTATTGTTTACCACAGCTTCCACTTCCAATAATTTATCTCCATTACATTCTTTAAACGATTTAATGGAATTAGATGTCAGGTTCTGCAGCAGTTGAAGTAAAGCCTGATACGGTTGGTTTATCGGTAAATTACTTTCACGGTCATAAATAAACCTATAGATAATCCCTTGTGCTCCGACTTGAAACCGTGTTAACGATTCCAGTGCAGCCATCAGCTTCTTTAGAGGAAAACTGTTCGTTTTAGAATAAGGAACCATATTCTCAAAACTATCCAGTGCATTTTGCATATTGTCTATACTTGTTTTCAAAGCCAGAGAATCTTCCGGTTGTAATTTCTTATCAAGTATTTTTAATATAGCATACATAGACTGCACAGCATTCCCCATGTCATGCTTGGCAAATGCAGACAGATGCTCCATGTGTCTGTCATACGATGTAGTAACACTCTTCAAAACCTTATTTAGCTGTGCTACTTCTTCGCTGAGCCTGTCTATACGCCGGGCTTGCACTTCCGGGTTATGCCTGGGGTTTGGAATATAATTTTTCCTTTTGCTATTCATTGGGTGCTAAGTAACTGTATTTGCAAATATAGAAAGAATATGATTTCAATCAACAATTTAGCTGCTTTTTATTTTAGATAAGAATTTTAGACCTTTATGCAAGCTTTCAAAATCGATGCAATACGTTGTTCAAATGCCTCTAGCGTAAAGAGCTGTTTGTATCGTTCCAATCCTTTATTCCCCATTTCAAGACGCAAGGAAGTATCTTTTAATAAAATCTCTATTTTATCAGCCAAATCCTGTGCTGACTTTTTGGGTACAATATACCCTGTTTCATTGGGGATAATAATATCCGCAATTCCCCCTTCATTGGTACTGATACAAGGAAGTCCCTGCTGCATAGCTTCCAGTAATACAAGAGGAAAACATTCATTCGAATAATAAGTCGGGAAAACAAACAAATCTGCATTTTTCAATATTTCTTCTTTTTCTACTCCGTATTTTTTCCCTTTATAGCATACTTGTTCATTCACTCCTCGTATTGCAACCTCCTGATTAAAACGTTCCGCATTGATATCAGCCGTTTCGCTTCCCACGAAATCACAGGTAAACTGATATCCTTTTTCTTTCAAAATCTTGCAAGCATCCAGTAAGGTAAATACCCCTTTATCAATCAGCAAGTTTGATAAAAATAAAAGTTTAGGAATTGCATTATGTTTTCCTGCAGAAGGTTCGGCTGTCAATGCTTCCGGAATCCCATTCGGACAGATAAATACATCTTTACGTGGTACATACTTTTGTACATCTGTATAAAGAGCTTCCGCCAGTAAAATAACTTTCTGTTTCTTGAAAAAACTACGATACAGTAGATTGTCTATTATCTTATCTTGTCTTAGCGATACCCCTTTATTATGATAATGTACTACCACCTTGCATCCCATGCTTTTTAGCATCTGCATCACGATAAAGTCCTTGTAGAAAGCCCCTCCCTTAGCATTAGGAGTTACATATACTAGCTCCGGCTGGATACGTTTTACTTCTTTCCGAATCTTATTAAGTAATTGATAAAACTGCGTAAACTTTTGCAGTCGTATCTTTCCTATATCGGCCAAGTCTTTTGCTGTGGCAAGATTAATGTAGTGGCAATCAAATGTTTCATTCACTACACGACTGTCGTGAATATATTTTCCCATCATAGCTGCTCCATGAACAGGAGGGGGCATGTGCATGATAAATAGAATACTTGGTTTCATTATTTTGTAGAACCTATATTTATATAATCATAAGAAATAACTTATTTATGTTTTTATAGAAATACAAATCTTTGAAATATTATTGTTACATCATAGTAAATATAGATAATTAAATAGTGTCTGTACTAAACAAGAGATTTTTTACTTTCTATGAAATTCTCGATATTGTAAAAAACGAGATAGAATCCACCAAGTAAAAGAATTATATTTTGCTATATTCATTAAAAATCCAATAATATCTTTATCAAAATAACTTCCGTATTTGAGTGCTTCTTTACGACTTAATGACAATCGTCCTGATAATATTTGGCAATAAGTTAAGTTACGAGAAATTCGTCCACGGGCTCTTAAATAATTTAAGGGGAGTTCTTTGGGTAGATGTCTTATAATTCTTTTTTCCCATACTTCAATATTGGGTGCATTCTTCCAACGGATTTTCATCTTATTTAACCATCCTATTGAGCGGGTTGTGTCACCACCATCACTTACAAATAATATTTCTGGAATAAATCCCCATTGGCCATATGTTGAGATAAGTGCCCACAATTCAAGATCTTCTGTTATACGAAGATCTGTACGCATACCACCTATATCTTTTAATTTATCATTTCGTATAACTACACTACCTGTACATACATGCATATAATCAGCCCAAAAAGAGAAAAAATCTGTTAGAATGAAGGGCATTGAATATTGACTATAACATGAAGGGATTAATGAATTACCTGATATTGTAAGATGTTTTTGTGCAACATTAACAGCAATACATTCTGGATGAAAATCTAAAAAATTTATAGTTTTTTCAATAAAGCCATTTATCCAATAATCATCGGCATCAAGAAATGCACAATATCGTCCCTTGGATAACTCAATACCTTTATTTCTTGCTACAGAAGGGCCAGCGTTATTTTGTTGATGTAGTATTATATTTTTTTTACTTATTTTTTTTATGATATTTACTGAATCATCCTTACTTCCATCATCAATTAGAATAATTTCATAAGTATATTGAGTGTCTTGTTTAAAGATTGAGTTCAGGCATCTTTCGATTGATAAAGCAGCGTTATAGACTGGTATAATAATAGATAAATCTATAGTTTTCATACGATATATGTTATAATTAATTTCATGTCTTATGAAACTTAATTTTGTTTTTTGATATATTTCCTTTTGTAGTTCATCCAAGTATTGGTCATCCATTTAGGCATGTGGTTTTTAAAAGGTTGAACCCATCCATATCTAAGATATACCCATATAATTGAAAATGGATAGTACCATTTTTCTGTTATGTGATGTGCTCTTAGTCTTTCTTTATGTAATAAAAGTGGATGGGTTGCAGATAAACCATATTGTCCATTATATTTTGATATAACAATTGGAATATATTGGAATTTTATATTTGAAGTTCTTAATTGATAAAATAGATTATGATCTGCTATTATACGGTATGATAAATCAAATGGATACTTTAAAAGTAATTCTTTTTTTACAAAAGAAGATTGGTGACAGAAGGGCATTATTTTACTATCCTTTAAGTAGTCTTTTTCTTGAGCTATTCCGGAACCGAAATCAAAACATTGAAATGTATCTCCATATATAACTCCGATTTCTTTATCAATTTCGTGAGAGAATAATTCAGATAGAACATTGGAACTGTAAAAACTATCACCTGCATTCATGAAATTAATCCAATCTCCTTTAGACTTTAAGACTCCTTTGTTCATAGCATCATAAGTGCCTTTATCTTTTTCGGAAATATATTGAAATTTAATTTGTTTTTGTTGAAAGTATAGTGAGTATTTATCAAGAAGCTCTTTTGTTCCATCTAAACTACCTCCATCAATAATGATATATTCAAAATCAATGAAATCTATGTGAAGTATAGAATCCATTGTTTTTTGTAAATCTTTATAGGCATTGAAACAAACTGTAATGATAGAAACTTTCATCTTGAATAATTATTGATTGTTTGACAGAATCGTTTTGCACAATTTTCTGTATTAAATGGAATTTCTAATTCTTTTGATTTTTTCCCCATTTGAATTAGGTCCTGATGGTGAAAATATTCTAAAGCGTTTATTAATGATTCTTGTGAAAGAGGATCAAAAACTATTCCATTTATATCTTTTTTTACTAACTCTGGAGCACATCCGTTATAGATAGATGTAGCTATTGGTAGACCACATGACATTGCTTCAGGAACAACAAGACTCCAGTTATCTTCCAATGTTGGAAGAATGAAAATATCTGCTATTGCATAATATTTATATACTGAATTATAGTCTATAAATCCTTTAAAAATGATAGACTCTTCATTATATTGTTGGGTTAAGGCTGTATAATCTTCTCCAGTTCCAATAAGAATCAGTTTATCATAGGGGTGTTGTTTTATGTGAGATAACCATGCTGTCAGTAAATAAGGAACTCCTTTTTTTATAGTTATTCTCCCAGAGAAAAGGTATAAAAGGCCATTCTTTGAAATATATTGAGATTTTATTGTTTGTTTTTCAAGTAGAGACATATTTTGTATACTACTTGATAATCCTTTACTGTCAGCATTCATTCCAACTATGTGAATTTTTTTCTCAGATATTCCTAAAGATGTTAGATATTTCAAGGTTTCATTACCATTTACGAGGTACCCAGTTACAAATTTATTTGTTAATTTACGATGCCAAACTTTAATTTTGCTTGTATTACGTTCTGTATGGCAAGTTCTTTCGTAGCCTATAAAAACTGGCTTTTTGAATAATATGGAATATAGAAGAATTAAAGGAGTCCATTGAAAGAACCCTTCTGTAATTAAAATATCAGGTTTTATTTTATATATTTTTCTGATTAATCCAAAAGTAAAAGGTATATGATGACCTTTCTCAATATTTGACATTCTGAATGACATAGAATTTGTATCAAATAGATAGTCTGTGGTTAATGGGTGTGCATTTTCTCCTAGTTCAGTTTTAATTTTGTTATATAAATCTATTTTATTTAATATTAAATATCTTTGTTTAGAGTATAAAACATGGAAATTCCCTTTAAGTATTTTATTAATTTCACAATAGAAAGGAAGTCTATAATCTAAAAAAACCGGATTACAATATAAAACCTTCATAATATTAACAATATTTTTTTATGTTATAAATAGATAAATGATATAGCAATAAGGCAATACATACAGGATGCTACATATCCCCAATCTGTTCCTAATGCTGGACAGGCGTTGCAGTTCACCATAGCTGCAATCATTGCCGGAAATAGTGCATTTGCATATATATTTTTTTTCCCTGAATTATATACTTTCCAAAACCATTTTATTAAAAAAAGAAGAAAAAAGAATATACCTATTAGACCAGTATTGACTAAAACGGACATAAACGAGTTATGAGCAGATAAGGCGTTGTGGCCAAGACCAAAATTGCCTAGATCTCTTTCTCCTATAATGAAACCTTTACCTAAAATTGGACTTTGTTCCCATGATCTGAAGCAAGCTTCCCATATTTTACTTCTTCCTGTTCCACTTTCAATAGATTCAAGACTTCTACCTGGAAATAGGATATGGATAATATCTTCTGAAAATGCATCATATATGTAATAAAGTATTAATGAAAATAGTGTTACTCCAATGATACTAACTCCTTTTTTATTTGTTGCAAGCAGGAATAATATACCTATGATAGTTGAAATGTAGGAGGCTCCACTAGTTCCCATGATAATCATAACTCCATTAAAAACGATGATATATTTTAGAAATTTGAAAGAGAATATATTAAGTTTTATACATGTGAGAGATAATAATAATGCTATCATTGCACTCATTGTATATGCATTTGTGTGTAATGCATTTATTCCTAGTTTTATGATTGTATTAATAAAATCTGTAGCAGAAACTGCTGTAGAAAAAAATATAGTATAAAGTATTGCTTTATTTATATTATTTATGCGATATATTATTAAGCAAATGAGGTAAAAACAGATTAAAACTTCAACAGCTTTGAATAATATAATACTTGCATTTCCTGCCCATAAAATACTACAAATAGCTAAAATATAATATGCAGTATAAATGGATACTTTATTTTGAAGTTGTTTTATACAAGAACTATAATAGATAATAGCTATTAAACCTGCAAATATTCCTATTAAGGCGAGAGACGTAGAGGAGTCAACTGTTGCCGTATAATCTCCAACTTGCCTGGAGACAACAAAGATTGTTTTACGAGCAACAAAAATAAAAGATATCAAGGTTAATACCCAGATATCTTTGGAATATAATTTAAAATATTTTAATAAGTTCATTTTTATTTTAGATTTTTCTTGGTTTGACTTAACCGATTGAAGAATAAACTTTTAG
>ERZ791931.2468-NODE-2468-length-10512-cov-2.587453_pt1 | contig 10512 bp, 9 predicted proteins | sample MGYA00510127_ERZ791931 | MGnify/ENA primary metagenome ERZ791931 (study PRJEB30046, sample SAMN00792067) | human gut metagenome | study: EMG produced TPA metagenomics assembly of the A metagenome-wide association study of gut microbiota in type 2... | reverse complement strand
TATAAGGATAATGCACCACATAAGATATGCCAGTTTATATATGAGGTATCTAATGCATTTAACGGCTTTTATCATAACAATAAGATACTTTCAGAACCTGATGAGGCTAAGAAAGCAAGCTATATTGCACTTATAAGCCTTACGAAGAGCATTCTGGAGCAGTGTATTGACCTGCTTGCAATTGAATGTCCTGACAGAATGTAAAGGAGAAATATGATGGGTAAATTATTATCATTTGCAATACCATGTTACAACTCCGCAGAGTATATGGAACATTGTATTAATACAGTGCTTGCCGGTGGGGATGAAGTTGAGGTTATTATAGTTGATGATGGTTCAACAAAGGATAATACATATGAAATAGCCAAAAGATATGAGAAGGAATATCCGGATATTGTCAAAGCTGTACATCAGGAGAATGGTGGACATGGTGAGGCTGTAAATACAGGTCTTAAGCATGCAACAGGAAGGTTCTTTAAGGTTGTTGACAGTGATGACTGGGTAGATGGCAAAAGTTACAAAAGAATGCTTGCTACATTAAGAAGCTTTGAAGAGGGCAGTGAGCCGGATATGGTTATTGCAAACTATGTATATGAAAAGGTCGGAGCCAAGAGAAAGAAAGTTATCCACTACGAGAATGTATTTCCTGTAGAGCAGATGTTTACATGGGATGATATTAATATAGGCGATTTTAAGGTTGACCAGTATATTCTTATGCATACTGTTGTATATAGAACACAGCTTTTAAAGGATTGTGGATTAGAGCTTCCTAAGCATACATTTTATGTTGATAACATATTTGTGTTCGAGCCACTTCCGTATGTTAAGAATATGTATTACATAAATACTAATTTCTACAGATATTTTATTGGACGAGAAGATCAGTCTGTTAATGAGAGTGTTATGATTTCAAGAATTGACCAGCAGCTTTCTGTTAATAAGAGAATGATTGATTCGTTTCTTTCAGAAAATCCTCAGAATATTAACTGTAGAAAATATATGATTAACTATTTAAGAATTATGATGGAGGTATCATCTATATTCCTGATTGTATCAGGGACAAAGGAACATCTTGCGAAGAAAAAAGCTCTCTGGCAGTATGCAAAGGATAAGGATGAAGTGCTTTATAAGAAGTTACGACACAGTCTTTTAGGCTGGTCTGTTAATATTCCTACATCTGCAGGAAGATGGATATCTAAGCAGGGGTACAAGATTGCTAATAATATAATAGGTTTTAATTAAATGGATTTAGAAGGAGAAGAATATATGTCTATAATTGATGCATTCAGACTAGATGGAAAGGTTGCAGTAGTTACAGGCGCCAATACAGGCCTTGGACAGGGAATGTCCGTTGCACTTGCACAGGCAGGTGCTAAGGTTGTAGGTGTTGCAAGAAGATCCTGCGAGGATACTAAGAAGCTTATTGAAGCTGATGGAGGAGAATTTGCGGAGGTTATAGCAGACCTTTCAGATATGTCAGCTATAGAGGTTATTGTGAATGGTGCACTTGCAGCTTTTGGAAAGGTTGACATTCTTGTTAATAATGCAGGACTTATTAAGAGGAATGATGCTATTGATTTCACTGAAGATGAATGGGATAGTGTTATTCAGGTTAATCAGAAGATGGTATTCTTCTTAAGCCAGGCATTTGCAAAGCAGTATATTAAGCAGGGACATGGTGGTAAGATTATTAATATCAATTCCATGCTTTCATATCAGGGGGGCATAAGAGTTCCTTCTTATACAGCAAGTAAGAGTGCTGGTATGGGACTTACAAAAGCTATGTGTAATGAGTGGGCATGCCATAACATTAATGTTAATGCTATTGCACCAGGATATATGGCTACTAATAATACGGCACAGTTAAGGAGCGATTCTGACAGAAGTGAAGCTATTATAGACAGAATTCCGGCAGGACGCTGGGGAACTCCTGATGATATGAAGGGAGCGGTTGTGTTTCTTGCATCAGCTGCATCGGATTATGTTAATGGATTTACACTGGCTGTTGATGGCGGATGGCTTGCAAGATAACTTAAAAGAGTATGATAAAAGGCGTTTCAGATGTAATTGTTTGAAACGCCTTTTGTGTATAGTTTTTAGAAATTGATTTTGCAAATGTTTCTGTCAACATGTGACTTGATATAGGCAGGAACAGCAGCTTTGATATCATCTGACATGTCCTTCTGACTTAACATGACAATCATACGTCCTTTGTTAAATAACATGTAATAGCCGAATTTGTTGTAAACATTAGTGAACTGATTCCACTCATATGTGTATACAAGATTATGCTCTGGAATATCTGCCATAATAGCATTATTCATAAGAGTAATTGTACATGGGGCTTCTTCTGATGGATCTCTGTGCTTTAAATGATAGTTAACACTTGATCTGAACTGGTATCCAAAAATATATATTGGGTAAAACCAGCATACAGCATAAAGAATCAGTAAAAAGCTGGAATAATAATGCAGGCACAAAAGTACGAGTGAAATTACGGCAGGAAGCCATGACAGAATAAGTTCAATTGGGTTTCTTATAAATCTGTTCCAAAATACAATCTTGAAATAATCCTTTCCAGAAGCTTTTAATGTTGTGTTGAATTTAATAATATCCATAATAATCCTCATAAATAAATTGATATAGAGATATAATAACACCCTCAAAAAGATAAAACAATTAATTATCTGTTAAATTAAAAATGTATATTGAAATGATTGTAAAATCATGCAAAAATCAGTTTCCAAAAAGATTGTAATAGGCTATAATATTATTAGATTTGTGTATTGCTGGAGGAATATTTTGGGTAGTGATAATAACAGAAATATAGGGCTTTCAGAGATTATACGTATGCTTGAAAATAATGTTACATTTACTCAGGCAGCAGATAGTGTTCTTGAATGCATAACTGACAGCATGGATATATGTGATGCTGTTGTAATGCAGATAGACAGGGAAAGTGACACTATGCATGTGATATCTGAAACCGGAAATTGTTTTAAAGATGAATCAGGCACGGTTAAACGGTCAGAGTTTGTATTATGTTCAGATGCAATTAAGATTACATACGAAGGAAATGCGGATACAGCACAGAAAGGGCTTCTGGACAGACTTGGAGTAAAACTGAGCATAACAGTACCGATTTTAATTAATAATGTAAAAGCAATGTATCTTATAGTTCTTAGTAATGATGTACAGGCAGTATCAGATAATAAGATTAAGGAATACATAAGCGACATGGCACTGGTACTTCATGGTATAGCACAGAGCAAGGTAATTAATAATTCACTTATATCATCTTATGATGTTTTACAGAAGATTCTTGATAATATAGGCTCTGGAATTATTGTGTGCAGCAGGTATTCTGGCAATATATTGTTTGAGAATGAGATGGCAGCTAATGTACAGGAGGTTCGGGATACAATAAGGGAATGTCTGGAGGATGTGTTTACATGCGAAGATGTACATAGAAGCATCGGAGCATCCATGGAACGCTATAATACAGAGTCAGGATTGTGGTTTGAGGTGAGGTTTTCTGAATTGGAGTGGATTGACGGAAGTGAGGTTATTGTTGTGACCGCCGTAGATATTACCCAGAAGAAAAAGAAACAGCAGAAGATTGAATATCAGGCACATAATGATTTTCTTACAGGTCTGTATAACCGTATGAAATGTGAAGTCGATTTAAGAAAAGTTATAAGAAGAACGGAAAAGGCAGGACTTAAAGGAGCGGTACTGTTTATTGATCTTGATGATTTCAAGCATATTAATGATGGACTTGGCCATCAGTATGGGGATATACTTCTTCAGCAGATTGCGGCAGGACTTACGGGAATTCCAGGTTTGCGTGGACATTGTTACAGAATGGGTGGAGATGAATTTGTAATAATAGTTGAACCTGAAATATTTGGAGACATAAATAATATTATTGGCAATATAACTGCTTTGTTTAATAAGCCGTGGTATCTTATGGAAACTGAATATTTCTGTACAATGAGTATGGGAGTTGCTGTGTTCCCGGATAACAGTGTTGATGTTCATGAAATAACAAGAATGGCAGATGTTGCGATGTATGAGGCAAAGAGGTCAGGAAAGAACGGCTATACTTATTACAGCAGTGAGGTTGAGAATTCGACAGCCAAGAGACTTGATATCGAGAATAATATGAGACAGGCAGTTTCTACAGGAATTGACGAATTCGTAGTATTCTATCAGCCTGTTGTAAATGTCAATACACAGATGTGTACTTCCTGTGAGGCACTTGTAAGATGGGACAGCAAGGCACTGGGATTTATGGGACCAGGTGAGTTTATACCGCTGGCAGAATATCTTGGACTTATTACTTCGATTGGTGACTATGTTCTAGAAGAGGCATGCAGAAGATGTAAGCTATGGAATGATAACGGACATCCGGATTTCTATATTAATGTGAATCTGTCGGTAGTGCAGCTTTTACAGAAGAATGTGGTTGAGAATATTAAAAGAATTCTTGATAAGACAGGTGTTAATCCTAAGAATATAGTACTTGAGATTACAGAATCATTTGCAATTAATGATATGCAGAGAGTTATGGATATTATTACAGGACTTAAGAAGTTAGGACCTAGGATTGCACTTGATGATTTTGGTACAGGTTATTCTTCACTTAACTATATAAAGCAACTTCCTCTTGATATCATTAAGGTTGATAAGACATTTATTGATGATATTGTTGAAGATGATTATGCACAGGCATTTATTAAGCTTATAGTTGACCTTTCCAAGACTATCGGTACTAAGATTGTTGTCGAAGGTGTTGAACATAAGGAGCAGTTTGAACTGCTTAAAAGTCTTGGCGTGGATTATATACAGGGATATTATTTTGGAAAGCCTGTACCAGCCAATATTTTTGAAGAGAAAAACTTAGAGGGGAGATTGGGCAAATGAACATACTGATTAAAGAAGGCAGAGTACTTGATCCTGCAAGTAAAACAGACAAAGTTATTGATGTTCTTATTAAGGACGGATTTATTGCAGCAATGGAAGAGAATATTGATGAGTCACAGGCTGATGAAGTGATTGATGCATCAGGCTGTATGGTTATGCCTGGACTGGTTGACCTTAATGCACATTTCAGGGAACCAGGACTTGAGCATAAGGAAACAATCAGAACAGGCTCAAGAGCAGCAGCAAGAGGCGGATATACAACAGTCTGCATGATGCCTAATACGAAACCTGTAATTGATAATGTTGATATGCTGCAATATGTAACAGATAAGGCAGAAGAGGTTACTGACATTAATCTGTATACAATAGCTGCCATGACAGCAGGTCAGGAGGGTGAGTATCTTACTGATTTTGAGGCCCTTAAGGATGCAGGTGCTGTTGCAGTCAGTGACAATGGCGGAACTATTATGAATGCAAGAACTGCAAGGCAGGCTATGAGGCAGGCGGCAGAGGTTGATATTCCGGTATTTGCACATTGTGAAGATACTAACCTGGCTGCAAGAGGTGTTATGAATGCCGGAGAGAGAGCCAAGGAACTTGGTCTTTTCGGAATAATGGATGCCGTTGAGGATGTTATTGTTGCAAGAGATATTCTTCTTGCAAAGAATACAGGCGCAAAACTGCATATAAGTCATGTGTCTAATAAGGAATCAGCATTTATTATAAAGATTGCCAAGGAGCAGGGGATTCCAGTGACAGCAGAGGTTGCCCCACATCATTTCACGCTGACAGAGGATGCGGTGAACGGGGATGATGCAAACTTTAAGATTAACCCTCCTTTAAGAAAGGCAGATGATGTAAAGGCTCTTAAAGAAGCGCTTGCATCAGGGGTTATTGATGTTATTGCAACAGACCATGCTCCACATCATCCTACTGAGAAGGAAAGACCTTTTGACGAAGCACCGTTTGGTGTAGTAGGTCTTGAAACAGCAGTTCCGGTTACTATTACTGAGCTTGTAAGAACAGGAGTGCTTACTCCGTTACAGATGGTTGAGAAAATGAGTTATAATCCGGCTAAGATACTTGGAATTGACAGAGGAGTTCTTGCACCGGGAAAAGTTGCTGATATAACAGTTGTTAATCCTACAGAAGAGTATGATATTGACAGCAACAGATTTGCTTCAAAGGGAAAGAATACTCCATTTGAAGGAATGCATGTGTATGGAAAGGTTTTATATACGCTTGTTAATGGAAGAGTTGTGTATTCAGACCATAATGGAACAGAAATTCTTATTGAAAGAGAAGTTCCAAAGTTGTAGAATAAAGTGATTTTGCGTATGAATTAAGGAGGCTAAAGTAGATTAATGATTAAGAAGCTTGTTGATAAGATTGTAGAGACTAATGCACCAATAGTTGTAGGACTTGATCCGATGATGAAGTATCTTCCAAAGCATCTTGCAGATGCTGCATTTGAGCAGTATGGTGAGACACTTGAGGGAGCAGCAGAGGCTATATGGCAGTATAACAAAGGTATTATAGATAATATATATGACATTGTTCCAGCTGTTAAACCACAGATTGCAATGTATGAGCAGTTTGGAATTGAAGGACTTAAGGCATTCAAGAAAACAGTTGATTACTGTCACGAGAAAGGCATGATTGTTATCGGTGATGTTAAGAGAGGTGATATTGGTTCAACTTCTGAGGCTTATGCGGTAGCACATCTTGGAAAGGTAAATGTTGGATCTAAGGCAATTACACCTTTTGACGAAGATTTTGCAACTGTTAATCCATATCTTGGCTCTGATGGAATCAATCCATTTATTAAGGTTTGTAATGAGCAGGACAGAGGTATATTTATACTTGTTAAGACTTCTAATCCTTCAAGCGGAGAATTCCAGGATCAGCTTATCAACGGAAGACCATTATATGAGTTAGTTGGTGAGAAGGTTAATGAGTGGGGAGCTTCAAGCATGGACGGAGATTACAGCAATGTCGGTGCGGTTGTTGGAGCTACTTACCCAGAGATGGGAAGAGTATTAAGAAAGGTTATGCCTAAGGCGTATATCCTTGTACCAGGATATGGTGCACAGGGCGGACAGGGCAAGGATCTTGTTGATTTCTTTAATCCTGACGGACTTGGAGCTATTGTAAACAGCTCAAGAGGAATTATTGCAGCATATACTAAGGAGCAGTATGCGAAGTTTGGTGAGAAGAACTTCGGAGAAGCTTCAAGACAGGCTGCTCTTGATATGATTGCTGATATCAACGGAGCACTTGGCAAGTAATTATACATATTTACACACAGGTTAATAATGGAGATTATTATGGCGTACAGAGAAAATGCGAAGATTCTTAAGGCGGATTGTCTTGCTGACGGAGTCTATGAAATATGGTTTGAAACAAAGAATATTGCTAAGGACGCTAAGGCAGGACAGTTTATATCAGTATATTCTAATGATGGTTCAAGAATGTTACCAAGACCTATCAGTATATGTAAGGTTGAGAATAATAATTTAAGAATTGTATTCAGAGTTGCCGGCAAGGGAACAGAAGAGTTTTCTAAGATGAAGGCGGGAGAATATCTTGATATTCAGGGACCTCTTGGCAATGGTTATGATCTGGGAAAAATTGCTACAGAGATTAAGGCAGAAGGCAGAAGTTTTGATAAGGCTATTCTTTTCGGTGGCGGAATAGGTGTTCCTCCTATGCTTGAGCTTGCAAGAAGATTAGACTGCCACAAGAATGTTGTAGTCGGTTACAGAAACAGCCAGACTTTCCTTAAGGAAGATTTTGAAGCAGTTGCTGATACAGATGTGTATATTGCAACTGAAGATGGAAGCGTTGGAGCAAAGGGTAATGTATTAGATGCTGTAAAACAGGAAAAGGTTGAGGCAGATGTTATATTTGCATGTGGACCAACTCCTATGCTTCGTGCAATTAAGGCATATGCACTTGAGAATGATATTCCGTGTTATGTTTCATTAGAAGAGAAGATGGCATGCGGAATTGGTGCATGTCTTGCATGTGTATGTAAATCAACAGAGATTGACGACCATTCTCAGGTTAAGAATAAGAGAGTGTGCAAGGAAGGTCCGGTATTTAATGTTAAGGAGGTAGAACTGTAATGAGCGATATTAATATGTCAGTCAATATTGCAGGAGTTGAATTAAAGAATCCTGTGACAGTTGCTTCCGGAACATTCGGTTCAGGCATGGAGTACGGAGAATATGTTGATCTTAACAGACTCGGTGCAGTGACAACCAAGGGTGTTGCCAATATTCCGTGGCCGGGCAATCCTACACCAAGAATTGCTGAGACTTATGGTGGGATGATGAATGCTATCGGATTACAGAATCCGGGACTTGATACATTTGTAAAAAGAGATATTCCATTTCTTAAACAGTACGATACTAAGATTATTGTTAATGTTTGTGGAAAATCTGAGGCAGATTATGTGGATGCTGTTGAAAAGCTTGGCGAACAGCCAGTTGACCTTCTTGAAATCAATATCTCATGCCCTAATGTCAAAGAGGGGGGAATTGCTTTCGGACAGGTTCCATCTTCTGCAGAAGCTATTACTAAGGCGGTTAAGAAGGTAGCAAAGCAGCCGGTTATTATGAAGTTAAGCCCTAATGTTACTGATATTACAGAGATGGCAAAGGCTGTAGAGGCAGGTGGTGCTGACGCAGTTTCGCTTATTAATACTCTTACAGGTATGAAGATTGATGTGAACAGAAGAACATTTGCAGTAGCTAACAAGACTGCGGGTGTATCAGGACCTGCTATTCATCCAATCGCAGTAAGAATGGTTTATCAGGTTGCCAATGCAATTAACCTTCCTATAATCGGAATGGGTGGAATCAGAACAGCAGAGGATGCACTTGAAATGATTATGGTTGGTGCAAGTGCAGTTGCTGTCGGAACAGCGAATTTTAATGATCCATATACAACTATTAAGGTTATTGATGGAATCAGGGAATATATGGAAAAGAATAATGTAGCAGATATTAAGGAGCTGATTGGTTGTGTCAGATAGAATACTTTTCTTAAGTAATGGTTCTATATGCTATGACTCAACAACTTACTTTATTGACTGTATAAGTGAAGAATTAAAAGCTATGGGCTGGGAAGTCATGCATATCAGATTAGATAAAGCCACACAGAAGGATAAGCTGTGTGTGCTGGCTGATGAGTATGACTCCCAGCCTTTTGATTATGTGTTTGATATTAATACAAAGCTGGACGCAGTATGTGATGATTCAGGAAGATACTGTTTTGACAGGCTTGGAAAATCTGTCTGGCATTATATTCTTGACCATCCGTTCTATCATCATGACAGTCTCAAAGTGCCTTTAAAGAACATGAATGTAATATGTCTTGATGAGATGCATAAAAAGTTTATTGATGAAACCTATCCTCATATTAACAGATGTATTGTTCTTCCGCTTGCTGCAAAGCAGGCAGAGAGCGGTCTGAAGCCATATGATATGCGTGATAATGACCTGATATTCACAGCGTCTTATACTGACCCTGATATGGTGTATTTTAAGGCAAAGAAGCAGGATAGTGAAAATGTTTATTTTTTTAATACATTTACACAAAGACTGTTTGATAATCCAGAGCTTACGCAGGAGGAAGCCATAAGGCAGATGTATCCGGGTATTAGTGGAGTTCAGACAGCGGAGAAGCTGCAGGAGAATTTCATGGCGGATGTTTATATTCAGGCGGCCATAAGACAGGAGATTGTGGTTCAACTTATAAGAAATCATGTGCCTGTGAAGCTGTATGGACATAACTGGGATACTTTTCTTACGAAGGCAGAGGTTCTTATGAAAGAGGATTTGCCATTTATTAAAGAGTTTGTTAAGGACTGTGGAGAGGTAATGTATGGAGAGCTTCCAAATATATATAATAATGCCCGTCTGTCGATTAACCAGCTTCCGTGGTTTAAGGCAGGAATACATGACAGGACGCCGCTTGCGTTAATGAATGGCTGTGTTAGTATTACAGACGGAAGTACTTATATGCGGCGTGAGATTCCTATGGATTCAGGAGTTGAATATTATTCTCTTGATGAACTGGAAAATGTTGGAGAGAAGATTAAAAGCCTTGTGGCTGATGTGGGGTCTATGAAGGAGAAAGTGGCAAGAGGCGTTCAGTATGCCAAAGTCAGGTGGTCGTGGAAGCACTGGGCTGAGGAGTTTGTGGAGGCTGCTAAGGAATGTTGAGACGTGCTGAGGCGTGGCGCTTGAGACTGTTGGTGAGATAACTGTAATGTGGCACTCAGGCTGGCGCGTCCTATAAGATTGTTTTTTATAGAGGTTTTATAGGCTGTTTTCAGACAGAAAAAGTGTTTTCGGTGTGGAATTACCTATAAGGTTGGCACGAGGAAGCTTTTGATAGGTGGATTGAGAGATAAAATGGCTGGTTTAGCAGGCATTTTGCTGAAATTGTCCTATAAGAACTTGACTAATGCGACTATCTATAGGTATCACGTCAAATATGCATGTATTTAATCATGCCACAGCCATTATGGAAACTAAAGACAGGGATAAATTCTAAAAAGACATGACAGTCATTGAT
>ERZ791931.2465-NODE-2465-length-10528-cov-2.140170_pt1 | contig 10528 bp, 10 predicted proteins | sample MGYA00510127_ERZ791931 | MGnify/ENA primary metagenome ERZ791931 (study PRJEB30046, sample SAMN00792067) | human gut metagenome | study: EMG produced TPA metagenomics assembly of the A metagenome-wide association study of gut microbiota in type 2... | reverse complement strand
TCTCTACATATAATGCGATCCGTGACGGTGGAACTTTTATGGATCTGTCAGAGTATATGAGTGATGATCTGAAGAAAAAGCTTGTTGGACAGGAAATGTGTGATGTTGATGGACAGACATTGGCAATTTCCAGTTATGCATGGGGAACAACCGGAATCTTTTACCGTAAATCAATGTTAAAAGAAGCGGGTGTAAATCCGGATGATATCAAGACTCAGGAAGATTTCAGAGAAGCTTGTAAGAAGTTTACATCAAAAGATAAATATGCAATGGGCGTTGTATCTGGAACACATGCATTTACAGTAAGTGAGTGGAACAGATTGATTGCAAGACCTGTATCAAACGGACTTTATTTCCCAAACGGAGAGTCTGAGCCGTATACAGCAGATAATGTAAATATCAATGCACCTGAAAATGTATGGGCAGCACAGTGGTGGCAGGATTTTATCTTAAAGGATAAAGCGGCAAAACTGGTAACAGACAAAAAAGATTCCAGAGAAATGTTCTGGAACGGAGATGTTCCATTTAACATGGACGGACCGTAGTTTGTGGGAATGTGCAAAGAAAGAGACGAGTCTATGATGGACGATATCGGAATCATTCCACAGTTTGACGTTGTTTATAATGGAAAGACGTACAAACCAAATCCGACAAATTATCCACTGGTAACTATGATCAGTAAAAACTGTAAACATCCAAAAGAAGCATATGCATTCCTTGAGTGGATGACAACAGATGAAGCACAGAAGATTATCGCTGACTGCGGTATGATTCCAAGTAATACAGATTACTCTACAAGTGATGAATATATTAAGAACCATGAATTAGAGCATAAGATTGTTGAGTTCATGCAGAACAATTACACAGATCTTGTGGCAGACCCTAACATCTCACAGCTTGGAGAAATCTCACAGATCATGCTGGATGCAGCACAGAAGATGTTCTCAGAGCAGGCAGCAGATGTACAGACGGAGATGGATTCTGCACAGAAACAGGTAGAAGACGTTATGAGCAGAGATGCTGAATAGAAAATAATAAGTAAGGAGTGGTCCATAAATGAATCAGACAAAGAAAAATGGTAAATGGAAAAGAAAAATGGAACCATATGCCTTCCTTGTTCCACTGGTACTGATATTATTCCTGTTCCTGGTTATTCCACTGGTGAAAGCGGCGATCATGAGTTTTCAATATTATTATGTGACCAAACCATCACCAAACGGACATTATTTTGTAGGGCTTGAGAATTACGGAAAAGTTCTGAAAGATGAATACTTCTTTAATTCTGTAAAAGTTACACTGATTTATATCGTGGTAACTGTTGCGGGAAGATATATTATCGGATTTATCACAGCATTGTTGTTAAATACAAAGTTTTTGGGACGTGGTCTGGCAAGAGCACTGATCATTATTCCATGGGCTGTTCCTGAAGTTGTAGCGTGTCTGGTATGGATCTTGATGTATGACAAGGATTATGGAATCATCAACTTCTTGCTGAACAATGCTGGAATTTTATCACACAATATCGCATATCTGCAGGATGTGTCGGTTGCTCTTCCGGCGGCAATGGTTGTCAACATATGGAAAGGTTTTCCATATGTTGCGATCATGCTGCTGGCGGGCATGCAGAGTGTATCCACAGATCTGTATGAAGCAGCAGATATTGACGGTGCAACAACATTTCAGAAAATCCGTTACATTACAGTTCCGGCAATCCGTTCGGTATCGACAACAGTATTTTTACTGCTGATTATCTGGACGATCAAGGATTATGCAATCGCTTATGTACTGACCAAGGGAGGTCCGTCAAGAGCAACAGAACTTCTGACTATTTATATACAGCAGACAGGATTTAAATATTTTGACTTTGGAAAGGCCTCTGCAGCCGGTATGCTGATGCTTCTGGTAGCGCTGGCATTCACATTCTTCTATTTCAAGGTCCTGAATAAGGAGGAGGAATAGATATGAAAAAAAAGACAGGTAAAAAAGTAATTACAGTGATTCTGGTTGTGATTGTGTGTATGTTCGCACTATTCCCGTTTGTATGGATGATTTCCACATCATTTAAAACTGCAGGAGAAGTATACAGTAAAACACCGTCATTCATTCCGAAAGAAGCAACTATACAGGGATATAAGGAAATGCTGACCACTCATTCCACGACATTTAACTTTATGCAGTGGCTGGGCAACAGTGTAATTGTATCATTGCTGACAACAGTATTTTCGATGGTCATTGCAACACTTGGCGGCTATGGAATCTCCAGATTTCGTTTCCGTGGAAGAGGATTTTTATCTTATTTCATATTAACCACACAGGTGCTTCCCGGATCACTGTTGATTATCCCGTTATACGTAATTATGGGTAATCTTCAGCTTTTGGATACAAAGATTGGACTTGTAGCAGCATATTGTACGTTCTCAATTCCGTTCTGTACATGGATGATGAAAGGATTCTTTGACACAATACCGATTTCTCTGGAAGAAGCAGCAAGAGTAGACGGTGCAGGAAGATTCCGAATCTTTTCGACAGTCATTTTACCGCTGACTGTACCAGGTCTGGTGGCAACCGGTATCTTCTCGTTCATCAATGGATGGAATGAATACCTGTTCGCAAGTACATTTATGAAGAGTTATGAAAACTGGACACTGCCAATTGGAATTGCAAGTTTCTCTGGTCAGTATGCAACGAACTGGGGAACACTGATGGCTGGAGCTGTTCTGATTACGTTACCGGTTGTACTGATGTTCTTATTACTGCAGAAACATCTGGTAAGCGGTATGACAGCCGGGGCCGTAAAACAGTAAACAATAGACATATAACATTATAGAAGAAAGTAGGAGGATGCAACTATGGAAATTAAACAGATCAGAATGGGTATTGTTGGAGCTGGTACCTGGGGACGCACACATGCGTCTATCTATGCAGAACATCTTTTTGCGGATCCGGTAGCAATTTGCGATATGAATGAAGCAAGAGCCAGAGAGATTGCGGATGAATTTGGAATCCGTAAAGTATATACAGACTATCATGATATGGCAGCCGATGAGGAAATCGATGCAGTAGCGATTGTAACACCAGATTTTGCACACGCAGATATCGCATGCGCAATGGCAGATGCCAAGAAAGATATCTTGATCGAAAAACCGCTGGCAACAACGAAGGAAGATATTGCAAGAATCTGTGAAGCTGTTGAGAGAAACGGTGTACGTTGTATGGTAGACCTTCACAACCGCTGGAATCCACCATTTAATACAGCAAAACAGGAGATTTCTTCAGGAAAACTTGGAAAACCATATACAGCATATATCCGTCATAGTGATGTAAAGTGGGTGGCAACAGATATGCTCTCATGGGCTTCAAAATCTTCTATCTTATGGTTCCTTGGAAGCCACAGTCTTGACTCACTGAGATGGCTGGTCGGCTCAGAAGCAAAACGTGTATATTCCGTAAAGAAGGAAGGTATCTTAAAAGGTCTTGGCGTAGATGTGCCGGATATCTATCTGACAACAATTGAATTTGAAAACGGTGTTGTAGCTCACATGGAAAATGGCTGGGTAACGCCAAATGGAAACCGCAATATCAATGATTTCAGATGTAGCGTAATGTGTACAGAAGGAATGATCAGTCTGGATCTTTCCAGCCATAACCTGATCGAAGAGGTAACCGAAGAAAAAGCAACTGTGCCTGATATCCTGGTATCTAATATGGTATTTGACCGTTGTAAAGGATTGTCTTATGAAAGCATCAGAGACTTCGTAGACCGTCTGGTGGATGGAAAAGAATTCAGAGTAACGCTGGAAGATTCCAGAAGAACAGCACTTGCAATCATTGCAATCCTTGAATCTGCAGAGACTGGAATGCCGGTAGAGGTTGAATATTAATTGTATTAATGAAAAAAGAATGCGGAGGGGAACAGGAATCTGTTCTCTTCCGCTTATTTTAGTTCAGAAGTATGCTATAATGAAAAACAGTGATAAAAGACAAGGAGGAAGTATATTTGGACAAAAATTTTGGTTCAATGCCGTTGGGAAAAAAGGTAGAATATCTGTGGATGTACTATAAGATATGGCTGGTTATACTTGCAGTGGTAATCGGTGTTATCTACCTTGGCTGTATGATGTACAAGGGCAGACATACGACAGTTCTTCTGAATGTAGCGGTCACAGGGGGCGATTCGCAGAAGGCAGAAGAATTGAACAAAGATTTCTGTAAATACGCAGGCATTGACGAAAAGGACGGGATCATCCGGATACAGGCGAACATTCCGGAAGATGGAGGAAGCCTGTCCTCAAAGACAGCGCTGACAACGCTGTTAGGCGCAGATGCAGTGGATGTACTGATCTGTAGAGAAGATGTATATCAAGAGTACAAAAAACAGGACGGTTTTCAAGAAACCATTGATTTTCCGGAAGATAATATGCTTAAAAAGAAGAAAATTATTTCTTATGATGATGCGCATGCGGCTATCATGGTGAATGCACAGAATCAGAAAATGGCAGAAAAATTCATCAGCTATCTGGAACAATTAAACCACATAAATAATGCAAATTAAGAAAATAATAGGACAAAGATTTCTGGAAACAGTTATACTACAATGAATCTAGAAACGAAAGATCCTAAAGACATGGAGGTAATTATAATGAATAAACCAGTATTAGTGATCATGGCAGCAGGAATGGGAAGCAGATACGGAGGTCTGAAGCAGTTAGATCCTGTAGACAATGACGGACATATTATCATGGATTTTTCCATGTATGATGCAAAGAGAGCCGGCTTTGAGAAGGTCGTATTCATAATCAAACACGAGATCGAAGAAGAGTTCAAAGAGCATGTGGGAAAACGTATGGAAAAATACATGGACGTAGCATATGCTTATCAGAATATCGACAACATTCCGGAAGGCTATGAAGTACCGGAAGGACGTGTAAAACCTTGGGGAACAGCACATGCTGTATATAGCTGTATGGATGAGATTGACGGACCGTTCGCAGTGATCAATGCAGATGACTATTATGGAGTAGAAGCATTCAAGCTTATCTATGATTATCTGTCTACACATGCAGATGATGATAAGTACAGATATACAATGGTCGGATATCATCTTGCCAATACGGTAACGGACAACGGATATGTATCCAGAGGTGTATGTGAGACGAATGAGAATGGAGAACTGGTATCCGTAACAGAACGTACCAGAATCGAAAAGTACAACGGCGGCGTTGCATACACAGAAGACGACGGTAATACATGGGTACAGGTACCGGATGATACAACGGTATCTATGAACATGTGGGGATTTACAAAGAGTATCTTAGAAGAGATCAAAGCAGGATTCCCGGCATTTCTTGACAAAGGACTGCAGGAGAATCCTATGAAATGCGAGTATTTCCTGCCAACTGTAGTAAGTAATCTTCTTGCGGAAGACAAAGCAACAGTATCGGTACTGAAATCCGCAGATAAATGGTATGGAGTAACTTATAAAGAAGATAAACCGGTTGTGGTTGCAGCCATTCAGAGAATGAAAGACGAAGGACTGTACCCGCAGCATCTTTGGGAGGGAAAATAAATGAATCCTGTAACACGGGAACAAAGAGATGAAGCGATTGCACATTTTAAATATGAAGGAACATTAGTAAAGGACTGTCCATACGGAAGCGGACACATCAATGATACATTTCTTCTGGTATTCGAGATTGCCGAGATGGGAAGAATCAAAGTCATTCTTCAGAGAATGAATTCTACGGCATTTCCAAAACCGGTAGAAGTCATGGAGAATATCACAGGAGTGACATCATTTCTGAAAAAGAAGATTATAGAAAATGGTGGAGATCCGGAACGTGAGACATTGAATGTGATCCCGGCGGTTGATGGGAAACCATATTACATAGATTCTACGGGAGATTACTGGAGATCCTATAAATTTATTACCAATGCAAGTACCTATGATCTGGTAGAGAAGCCGGAGCAGTTTTATGAAAGTGCGGTGGCATTCGGGAATTTCCAGAGTCTGCTGTCTGACTATCCGGCGGAGACACTGCATGAGACGATAGAAAAGTTCCATGATACGAGAAACCGGTTTGCGCTGTTTAAGAAAGCAGTGGAAGAAGATGTTATGGGAAGAGCAGCTTCTGTAGAGAAAGAGATCCGGTTCGTTCTCGAAAGAGAAGAGATTGCTAATTGTTTTGCAGAAATGCTGGACAGGCATGAGCTTCCACTTCGTGTTACACACAATGATACAAAATTGAATAATGTTATGCTGGACGATAAGACCGGGAAAGGAATCTGTGTGATCGATCTGGACACAGTTATGCCGGGGCTTGCGATGAATGATTTCGGGGATTCCATCCGTTTCGGTGCAAGTACGGCACTTGAGGATGAGACAGACCTTACGAAAGTATCCTGCAGTATGGAATTATTTGAATTGTATACGAAAGGATTTTTAAAAGGATGTGACGGAAAGCTGACAGCTAAGGAGATCGAGCTGATGCCGATGGGCGCAAAGACGATGACATTTGAATGTGGTATGCGTTTCCTTACAGATTATCTGCAGGGAGATAAATATTTCAGGATACACAGAGAAGGTCATAATCTTGACAGATGCCGTACCCAGTTCAAGCTTGTTGAAGATATGGAACAAAAGTGGTATACTATGAACGAAATCGTGAAAAAGTATAGTAACAACTAGGAGGTACTATTGTGGCCAAGAAAATATTAATTACCGGAGGAGCCGGTTATATCGGAAGTCATACGGCACTGGAACTTTTGAATGAAGGATATGAAGTGGTTGTATATGACAATCTTTGTAATTCATCTAAAGAATCTTTAAAAAGGGTAGAAGAGCTTACCGGAAAGACGATTACATTTTATGAAGGGGATGTAATGGATGAAGCTGCATTGAAGGCAATGCTGGAAAAAGAAGGCGTAGATGCGGTTATCCATTGTGCAGCACTGAAAGCAGTCGGAGAATCCGTACAGAAGCCATTAGAGTACTACCGTAATAATATAACAGGAACTCTGACACTGATGGATGTTATGAAACAGACCGGTGTTAAGAATATTGTATTCAGTTCTTCTGCAACTGTATACGGAAGTCCGGAAGAGATGCCGATCACAGAGGAGTGTCCGAAGGGACAGTGCACGAATCCTTATGGATGGACAAAGTCTATGATGGAACAGATCATGACAGATGTACAGAAGGCAAATCCGGATATGAATGTCATCCTGCTTCGTTATTTCAACCCGGTCGGAGCGCATGAAAGCGGACGTATCGGAGAAGATCCAAAGGGAATTCCGAATAATCTGATGCCATACATTTCACAGGTGGCAGTAGGAAAGCTTGAAAAACTGGGTGTGTTCGGGGACGATTATGATACACCGGACGGAACAGGAGTCCGTGATTATATTCATGTAGTGGACCTTGCAAAAGGACATGTGAAAGCAATTGATTATATCTTCAGCAATCCTGGACTTGACGTGATCAATCTTGGAACAGGTGTGGGATATTCCGTACTTGATATGGTAAAAGCATTTGGAAAAGCATGTGGTAAGGAGATTCCTTACGAGATCAAGCCGAGAAGAGCAGGAGATATCGCAATGTGTTATGCAGATCCTGCAAAAGCAGCGAAAGTTCTTGGATGGAAAGCAGAAAAAGGTCTGGACGAGATGTGCGCAGACACATGGAGATGGCAGTCACAGAATCCTAACGGATATGAAGCATAAATGAAAAAGGAACTTAAGAAATAAAAACATAGAAAGATGGGGAACACTTAACAGAACGTTAAGATTTCCCATCTTTCTTTTTATGATAAGAAATGGTATAATCATCACGTATGTAAAGTGTAGTGTGAGATGCCATCGGCATTTTGTAGTGCAAAAGTAGTGAGTAAGACTCACGAACAGAGGCGAGAATCATGGAAAAAAAGAATGAAAATGGAAAGGTGCAGCTGAAAGGCCAGTTGAAGCTTTATATTCAGTGGCCGGCAATCATGGCATTGCTCCTGATCGCAATGGATCTGTGGGTGTATAAGATGGATCACAGAGCGGGAATCCTGATGGCCGTATTCGTGCTGATATATATCATCATGGTAGGCGGACTGTATTTTTACAGTAAGAATATCATCATGAAGGATCTCGTGGAATTTGCTGCACAGTATGGCATTGTCCAGAATACGCTGCTGAGGGAACTGTCGATTCCCTATGCAATCCTGTTAGATGATGGGAAAGCAGTCTGGATGAATGACGAATTCGAAGCAATTCTGGGCGGAAAGCCAAAAGGAGAAGCTTACATCAGTAAATACATTCCGGAATTGAACCGGAGTATATTTCCAAAAGAGGATCAGCAGAAGGTCACGATGGAAGTATATTATGATGATAAGGAATACCAGGCAGAACTGCGCAGAGTATCGGTAGAGGGATTCAGCGATACGGAACAGCTTATGGAATTGCCAAAGGAGAAGGAATATTTCATTGCGGTATATCTTCAGGATGTTACAGAACTGAACCGTACGATTAGGGAAAATGAAGAACAGAGAATGGTTGCAGGCCTGGTATACATTGATAACTACGATGAAGTGATCGACAGTGTGGAAGAGGTCAGACAGTCACTTCTGATGGCTCTGGTAGACCGTAAGATCAATCAGTATATTGCAAAAGTTGACGGAATCGTCAAGAAGCTGGAGAATGATAAGTATTTCATTATCATCCGAAAGTCTTATTTTAAACAGCTGGAAGAAGATAAGTTCTCCCTGCTGGATGATGTAAAGTCCGTAAATATCGGAAATGGGATTCCGGCAACACTTAGTATCGGTCTGGGACTGAGTTCCGATTCTTATGCACAGAGTTATAACTATGCGCGTGTAGCGATCGATCTCGCACTTGCAAGAGGCGGCGACCAGGCTGTGATCAAGGACTGTCACGGTGTTACCTATTATGGCGGAAAGCGAGAACAGACAGCGAAGAATACCCGTGTAAAGGCGCGTGTAAAAGCCGAGGCACTGCGTGAATTTATCACGGTCAAAGATAAGATATTCGTTATGGGGCATAAGCTGACAGATGTGGATGCGTTCGGTGCGGCAATGGGAATCTATCGTGCGGCACTGGCACTGGAGAAACGTGCTTATATTGTGATCAATGAAGTGTCAGCATCGCTCAGGCCTTTATATGAATTATTCGAACAAGATCCGGCTTACCCGGATGATCTGTTTTTGACATCGTCACAGGCGATGAATATGGCAGACGAGAATTCAATGGTAGTCGTTGTAGATACGAACCGTCCGATGATGACAGAGTGTGAGGACCTTCTGAAGACAACGAAGACGATCGTGGTATTGGATCATCACAGACAGAGCAGTGACAATATTGATAATGCGCTGTTATCTTATATTGAGCCATATGCCTCATCGGCTTGTGAGATGGTATCAGAGGTATTGCAGTATATTGTAGATGGGATCAAGATCCCGAAGATTGAGGCGAGCAGCCTGTATGCCGGCATCATGATCGATACCAACAACTTTGTGAACAGTACCGGAGTCCGTACTTTTGAAGCGGCAGCATTCCTGAGAAGGTCCGGTGCAGATATTACGCTGGTAAGAAAGTTGTTCCGTGACGATATGGAATCTTACAGGGCAAAAGCGGAGATCATCAGCAGTGCAGAAGTGTACCGTAACAAATTTGCCATTGCAAGGGGTGTGGATCTTCACATTGAAAGCCCGACGATCATCGGGGCACAGGCGGCAAATGAATTATTGGACATCAGTGCGATCAAGGCATCATTTGTATTAACAGAATATAATGGAAGAATATACGTCAGCGCACGTTCGATCGATGAAGTTAACGTACAGATCATCATGGAACGTCTGGGCGGAGGCGGTCATATGAACGCTTCAGGTGCACAGTTTAACCATACTGATATGGATGAAGCGGTAGCCTGCTTAAAACAGGTGATTGACGAAATGATAGAAGGAGGAGACTTGTAATGAAAGTTATTTTGACAGAAGACGTAAAGTCACTTGGTAAAAAGGGAGAGATCGTAAACGTCAGCGACGGATACGCAAGAAACTTCATCTTAAAGAAAAATAAAGGTGTAGAAGCTAACGGAAAGAATTTAAATGACCTGAAATTAAAGAAAGCGAACGATGACAAGATCGCTCAGCAGCAGTATGAAGATGCCCAGGAACTTGGCGGAAAGATCGAAGCAGGAAAGATTGAAGTTGCGATCAAGATGGGTGAAGGCGGCAGAGCGTTCGGCTCTGTATCTTCAAAGGAGATTGCAGAAGAAGTCAAAAAACAGATGGATCTTACAATTGATAAGAAGAAAGTTCAGTTAAAAGAAGCGATCAGAACACTGGGAACACATACGGTTCCGGTTAAGCTGCATCCAAAGGTAACGGCTGAGCTGAAAGTTGTTGTAAAAGAAGAAGCATAGGAGGAATTCAGGCGTGGAAGAAGCACTCATCAAACGAGTCATGCCACACAGCATCGAAGCAGAACAGTCTGTTGTCGGCGCCATGCTCATGGATAAAGATGCCAT
>ERZ791931.2424-NODE-2424-length-10684-cov-2.220058_pt1 | contig 10684 bp, 8 predicted proteins | sample MGYA00510127_ERZ791931 | MGnify/ENA primary metagenome ERZ791931 (study PRJEB30046, sample SAMN00792067) | human gut metagenome | study: EMG produced TPA metagenomics assembly of the A metagenome-wide association study of gut microbiota in type 2... | reverse complement strand
ATAATTTTTTTTGATATATTTCCAAAATCTACAATGATATAACTTTTATATTCATTTTTTCCAAACTCTTCACATAAATAACTTCCTTTATCCTTATTTTTCCATTCCTTTAAATTCTTATATAATTTTCTTTTTAACATCTTGTACCTCTCATTTTCACGAAATCGAACTTTAATTTTTATTATTTTATCACGAAATCATATCTATTAGGTTCGTTCTCATAAAAATATTTCATTCAATTAAGAAAAATCAAAATAAAAGAGGCTGCACAAATTAATGATTAAAAATCATCAATTTGTAGCAACCCCTATAATTAATTATTTATCAAATCTTATTTTAGCTTCATCAACAATGATATCTAAAAACTCGTCCAGCTTCATAGACTCTTGCTGCTGAGAACCAAATTTTCTTATATTTACTTCTCTGTTTTCAACTTCATTTTTACCTAGAATAAGTTGTACAGGAATTTTATATTTTCCATTAGCTTCTCTGATTTTATATCCAATAGATTCTGCTCTATCATCAATCTCTGCTCTGATTCCTCTTTCTTGAAGAGCTTTAAATATCTCTTTAGCATAAGGCACTACTTCATCATTAATAGTCAATATTTTAACTTGAGTAGGTGCTAACCATAATGGGAATGCTCCTGCAAAGTGTTCTATAAGAATTCCTATAAATCTTTCTATTGAACCATAAACAACTCTATGAATCATTACAGGTCTATGCTTCTCTCCATCTTCCCCTATATAACTGATATCAAATCTTTCAGGAAGATTAAAGTCTAATTGAATAGTTCCACACTGCCAAGTTCTTCCAATAGCATCTTTAATTTTAAAGTCTAATTTAGGTCCATAGAAAGCTCCATCACCAGGATTTAATTTATATGGTTTCCCTATTTTATCAAGAGCCCCTGCAAGTGCAGCTTCTGCCTTTTCCCATATTTCATTTGAACCAATTGCTTTTTCCGGTTTAGTTGATAATTCAATATGATATTCAAAACCAAATAATTTGCTGTAGAATTTATCTATTAATTCAACTACCCCTATGATTTCTTCTTCTATTTGATCTGGAGTCATAAATATATGAGCATCATCTTGAGTAAATGATCTTACTCTCATAAGTCCATGTAAAGCTCCAGAAAATTCATGTCTATGAACTGTTCCTAGTTCTCCACATCTGATTGGAAAATCTTTATATGAATGCAGTTGATATTTATATGCTAAAATACCTCCTGGGCAGTTCATAGGTTTTATAGCAAATTCAGTGTCATCTATTGTTGAAGTATACATATTTTCTCTATAGTTGAACCAGTGTCCTGAAATTTCCCATAGTTCTTTATTCAACATTATTGGAGTAGTAATTTCCTGATATCCAGCAAGAGTATGCTCTCTTCTCCAAAGGTCTATAAGAGTATTTCTGATAACCATTCCTTTTGGAAGGAATATTGGAAATCCTGGTCCATATTCACTTACAAAGAATAAATCTAATTCTTTTCCTAATTTTCTATGATCTCTTCTTTCAGCTTCTTCCAAAAGAGTTAAATATGCTTTTAATTTAGCTTCATCAGAGAAAGCAAATCCATATATTCTCTGAAGCATCTTATTATTAGAATCTCCTCTCCAATAAGCTCCTGCAACTGATTTTAATTTAAAAGCTTTTAAATATGATGTAGATGGCACATGAGGTCCTCTACATAAATCCATAAATTCTCCCTGTTTATAAAAAGAAAGCATTTCTCCTTGAGCTATCTCTTTTATGATTTCTACTTTATAGATTTCACCTAATTTTTCAAAGTGTTCTATAGCTTCCTCTCTAGTCATCATAACTCTTTCAATTTTTTCATTTTCTTTTACTATTTTTTTCATTTCAGCTTCAATTTTTGCTAAATCTTCTTCTGTAAACTGTTCTTTTGGATCAAAGTCGTAATAGAACCCATTTTCTATTGCTGGTCCTATTGCTACTTTTGTTCCTGGAAATAATCTTATAACAGCTTGTGCCATTAAATGAGCTGTTGAGTGTCTTATTATCTCTTCTCCCTCTTCACTGTCAGCAGGTATAAATTCTACTTTTGCATCTCTGTCTAAAATTGTTGCCATATCCATTGGTACTCCATCTATTTTAACAGCCACTGCTTTTTTAGCTAAAGAGTTGCTTATACTCTTTGCTATTTCAAACATATTTGCTTGTCCTTCAAATTCTTTTATATCTTCGCTTGGTAATTCTACTTTCATAATTTCCTCCTATATACATTTAAATTTTAATCTACTATATCTTGTGGTTTCAGCCCATCAAATAAATAAGTTTGAGGGGTTGTTTTTTTCTTGGCATCTGTATCTGCTCCAAGACCAAATATAGGTTTGTCTGGGAATGCAAGCAATGTAAATTGAAGGGATACTCTCCACTCATAATCCCTTGTACCTAGGTCATATTCTCTTTCATAAGCCACTGCCCATTCATAATAACCAAACTCTTTACCTATCTCCACTCCTAAACCATCAAGTGAACTTTTTCTTCTATTCTTATTAGAAGTATCTTTAAAGTTTTCATAGAATTTAGCATAAGTTTTTACATTCCAACCTTCACTTGGTTTTCCAACTTTTGCCATCAGGCTAACTTTATGTTCCCTATTTAGCTTATCCCAGCTTCCACTACTCCAACCTGAATTTTCCTCTATTTCATATCCTACTCCAACTCTATTTTGTGAATAGAAGAATCTCGCTTTTACTTCCTCTAATGAATCCCACAAATCTCCAGTTTTATCATATCTTGCTTCATTTCTCTGCATCATAAAGTGAATCTTAAAGTTACGTTTATAATCTCCTAGAGTATTAAATCTATCATACATTATACTGTTAAGATTGAAATTTACACTATTTCTCTCTCTATCTCTTAAGATATCTCTTACTCTGTAAAGTTCTGCCTGGGTCAACTGATTAGAATCTTTATTAAATTCAAGTTCAGCATATTTTTTCAACTCTTCATCTGTAAATCTTTTATCTCTATATTCATAAGTAAATGATAATACATCAGAGTTATTAATATTTTTAACCCTTCCATCTGTTAAGGTAACTTTAGCCCCATTTTCTTTATGTTTATAATCCTCATAAGTGACTCTGTAATAATTTTCTACATCTCCACCATCTAAAAATGAAATTCCATAGATTTTATTATCTACATCTATCTCTTTAAGATCCATTGTATAATTTTTTCTCACATCTGTACCTTGACTGAAATCAAGCCCTAATCTATTATCACCAAAAGAATATTGATAAGCATATGTATTTGCTCTGATTTTTTCTTTAGCATTATCTACATTTTTCATGTCCCATATCTTAGAATCTATACCTTGATTTTGATAAGATAATCTATGTCCTTCATAATTATAGACTGCCCCATAATTTATAAAGGTCAAGTCATTGTAGTTTCTATCTCTTTCATTCTCACTTGTATATTGTCTATCTTGTCCATAATTCAATGTTAAAGACTGCTTGTCATCAATTTTAAAATTCACATCATTTTTAAATGTCTGTCCAGTAAGATCACTTGTATCAGCTGGATTTTCTCTTCTTTTATACTCAATATTATATGCTGTTTCAGTATTACCTATCATTGCATTAATTGTATCTTTAATTTCATAAATATTATCTTTATTTTTTAATCTGATCTCTTCAGAACTCATAGTTTTCTTTCTAATATCATTGTAGGCATTTCCAAATTTAACATCTCCAGAATCATAATCATATCTTTGATAGAAAAGACTCAAATCATTGCTCAATGCAAAGTCAATACTTCTATCCTTATTATCTGTATTGTCAAAAAGTTGTATTGTATGATTAAGTTTCAACTGAGTTCTCAGAGTTGAATCTTCACCACTTGCATAATGTCTTGTATATGGGTTATACCCCTTATCATATTTATCATATCTTACTCCACCAAATAATGCTAATTGTCCAAAAACTCCAAGAGGTATTTCATTTCTCTCAGCTCCAAATTCATAGAACTTAGACTCATTTATATATTGTCTATAAGAATTAAGTGAGAAAGCCGGTTCAGAATATATTCCCTCTCTATCCCAGAATTTTTCTTTTGTTTGTCCAGCTGCAAAGGTAAACTTAGTAGTATCATTATAAAAATCTACATATGCTCTCTCTTCTCTAAAATCGCTGTATATTATATTTTCAAATCTATTATACTCTTTATCTCTTTCATTAGATCCTTTTACAACATTTTTTCTTAAAGGATCGTCCATCAAGTCAAGCTTTCTTTCATGTTCATTAATATTGTACCCAGCTTTTACTCTGTAATCTCCCCAGAAATCATAGTCACCAAAAGATACTCTCAAATCTCTGCTGTCATATTGAGAATATTCCCTTATTGTACTTGGATTATATTTGTAATAGAAATTTCCTCCTAAAAGACTATTATATTGGATCATAGAATCAAGATTTGGATCTCTTTCCCATAATCCCAGTCTTCTAAATTTATCTCCATTCTTTTCATCATAGCTGAATCCTATATTATTTTTCTTTTCAAAAAATTCAAATCCGAAATCTTCAGCTCTTGATTGTGTATCATTTAAAGTAGAACCTGGATCCATATCATATAAATAATTATAATAACCTCCGATTCTATATCTACTGTTATCTTTATATAACTCAATTTGTGAATAAAGATCATTGTCTATATTGCTTCCATAATCAATATCATCAATATCATCATATACCATAAGAGCATAAGCTTCTTTATCATCAGTTAATTTTAATCTGGTTTTTAAGGTTATATCTTTATCTGGTCCTAATTCTTTTAAGTCTGAATTCATTGAGAAGAAACTTATTGTAGAGTCAAGCTTTGGTCTAGTGTTATTTGCAAATCTTCCATTTCTTTCATAATCTGTTATTATGTCTTCTAACTTAGGAATCATATTATATGTTCCATTGATAGCATTAAACTGTAAAATACCTTTTTCTCCACTATATTCATGAGTATAGTTTAATCTATATCTTTTATTTCTTTCTTCATAATCAACAGGATCACTGTACTTCTCTTTTTTATCAGCTTTTGACCATATCAAAGCATCATCTACGTTTAGTTTTGCCGTACCAAATTTATCAGTTTTATACCAGTTTTCCCATCTTCCTATTAATAGTCCCATTTGATCAGCAAACTTAGGAGCAAATCCTCCTTTAAATTTACTGTCTTTATCTCCATAAAGAACTCCCCATGAAGTCTGCCACCCATAATAGTCTTTTGTTCCCCATTCTGGAAACAGAGGCACTTCAGAATCTTGTCTTATATTAACTCTATACCATGGAATACTGAAAGGAAAAATATCTCTATCTCCTAGATACAAATCACTTCCTTTTAAAGTAAGCTGTTTATCAGGTTCAACTATTATTTCCTTAGAAAGAAAATGGTACCCTGTTTGCTCTGGATCACCTGTTTCAGCTACATTATAATCAGTTGTCAACCATCCATTATTTATATAGAGGTTTCCATTTTCATATTCAAATATTTTTCCACCAAAATATATTTTATCATTTGGAGCTTCTCCTCCAGTTACCTTTCCTATTTCAAGATATCCAAAGTTATTATAAAAAACTCCTTGATCTCCATCTAAAGATACATCTCCATTAGTTGATTCCAATTTAAGAATTCCTGTAGGCTGATCCACTTGTGTTATTATATTTCCCTTAAGATATGCCCTGTTTTTTTCCTTATCTCTCTGCATATCAAAAACTTTTAACTTTAAATCTCCATATTTTACATTCACACCATTTTGAGAAGTAACTGTATCACTAAGAAGATCTACTTCTATCTCATCAGCTCCACCTAATATTCTGTCACTGGTGTTCTCAATATTTCCCGTGGGAACACTGCTCATTCCCAGAATATTTAAAGAAATTATAATATACGCTGCTGCAAGATAAATTTTTCTTCTCATAATCTCAATCCTTCTCCTTAATTAATGTTTGAAATAATTATAACACAAATATGAACAAATTAGAATAACAGAGCAATATTTTCTTTAAACAAAAAAAAGACTGCTCTTCTTTTAGAAAGCAGCAGTCTTTTTAAAATTTCTAATTAATACGCAGCTAATTTTTCCTTTATCTCTTCCTTAGGTCTTAATCCAACTACTTGGTCTACTCTTATTCCATTTTCAAAAACTACCATAGTTGGAATACTTTTTATTCCAAACTGGCCTGCCAGACTTGGATTTTCATCAACATTGACTTTGTATATTTTTACTTTTCTCTCTTCAGAAATTTCTTCTAAAATTGGAGCAAGTACTTTGCAAGGTCCACACCATTCAGCCCAAAAATCCACAATTACAATACCTTTATTATTTATAACTTCTTTTTCAAAAGTAATCTCATCTAGATTAATTAAACTGTTCACTACTTATCCTCCCTGCTTTAAGAAAATTCTTATCTGCAAATCCATACTATTATATCATACATATTTAATATATTGTACAAATTTATTGAGAAAAAATCAAGTTTTTTTAAGAGTAAATTTTTCCTAAAACAACGTCTTTTTCAGCGTTTTCCCTTACACTCTTTATTAGTGTGATACCTTTTGAAACATCTCCTATTAATATAGCACCTTTTAGCTTATTTTCTTCAAAATATAATTTTTTATAAATACTTTTTTTAGTGTCTATATCTTCAATAAATTCTTCACATTCTTTTCCATTTCCAATCATACCAATAGAAATAAGTTTAATATTCATTCCGTCAAAATTAAGTGGTTGAATTTGCTCCTTATAAACAGCATTATCTCCACTTGCATTTAATCCTGCTGTTTTTCCCTGTTCCATAGCTACCTGCCAAAGTCCTATTACTTTACCTTCATACTCGGCTGCATCACCACAAGCATAAATATCTTTTTCTGATGTTTCCATTTTTTCATTTACAATTATTCCTCTTCCTGTATGAATTCCAATATCTACAGCAAGTTGCTTATTCGGAAGTATTCCTGCACTTATAACTACTAAATCAGCCATAATATGTTCTCCTTTTTCAAGAACAACAGATGATACTTTTTTATCTCCTTCTAAATGATCTACAACAACACCTTTATATACCTTTACTCCAGAACGAACTATAGCTTGCTCTAACATTTTAGAACCTTTTTCATCTAATTGTTTAGGTAAAATTCTTTGCATCATCTCTATTACAGAAACATCTAATCCTAATTCTTTTAATCCCCATGCTGCCTCTAGTCCAAGAACTCCTCCACCTATAACAACTGCTCTCTTACATTTTTTTACATATTCCTTTACATTTTCTGTATCTTTCATACTTCTTATAGTAAAAACTCCATCTAAAGCTGCATTCTTTATAGGAGGCACAAAACATTCTGATCCAGTTGCCAGTATTAATTTATCATATGAACATTCCCTACCACTTGATAAACTTACTTTTTTATCCTTTGCTGCTACAGATACTACAGTATCTCCTGTAATTAATTTTATATTTTTTTCTTCATACCATTTATCTTTTTTTATTTTCAGCTTTTCTTCTGTCATATCTGCATAAAGATATTCTGTAAGCATCGTTCTATAATATGGCATTATATTTTCTTTGCTTATTATTTCTATCTCTGCCATTTTATTTTTACTTCTAACTGCATCTGCTGCTGATATAGCTGCTATTCCTCCTCCAATTATTACTACTTTTTCTTTCTTATTTAAATCTAAATTTTCATTTTTCTTTTCTATCTTTTCAAAAGCTTCTCTTCCTGCTCCACATACAGGACAAATAATTGGGCATTCTTCTTCATCTATCATCTCGCTGCATACTGTACATTTCCAAGTTATTTCTGAAACTGGTTTTATTTCTATCTCTTCAAAAAGTTCTTTTCCTACTCCACATACAGGGCATGTATCAGGTACTTCATCTTCTGAAAATATTTCATCACACACTGTACATTTCCATGCTTTTCCAGAAATAACTTTTTTCTTTTCAACTTTATCTACAGGTGGAATTACTTTTTTTTCATCTTTTATCTCTTCAAAAAATTCACTTCCCACATTGCATATAGGACATACTCCTGGAGGGGTATCACCTTCAAATTCTTCTCCACATATTGTACATCTCCATTTTTTTGTTCCCATAACTTCCTCCCTTTCCTTCCTACTTTATATCTTTTTTTAATTTTATCACATTAAATCCTTTTTTTCAATTGTAATTATTACAAAAATAACATTTATACAATACAAAAAGGACAGTCTTTTAGAAAATTTATTAAAATTGCTTCTTTAAATTTTCTTAACTGTCCTCTATTTTTTTAATATTATTTATTTTTTTCTCTCTCTTCTTTTTCTCTTTCAGCCTGTGATTTATTTACATAAAAAGGTTCCAATGTATATATATTATCTTCAGTAGATTCCAAAGCTATTTGAGCAGCTATAGCTGCCCTTGGAATAGAACCTGCTTGAGAAAATATAATGCTTTCATTTCCCATAATCTCTTCTATAAGTTTATGATTAACTACAGCTCCATCTCCTATAAATACAACTTTTTCACCTTTTAAATTTTCAAGTATCTCTCTCAATTCTCCATCTTTATATTCTTCTTTTCTCACAAGTTTTTTATTTTCATATTTATACTGAGAATAGTATACTCTCTCTTTTCTTGCATCTATAAGAGGAATAATTAACTCTTCTCTTTGTTCCCCCATCTCTGCTAAAACATCTAATTCATTTATTCCAATAATAGGTTTCTTTAGAGAATAGGCAAGTCCTTTTGCTATTGCCACTCCTATTCTTATTCCTGTAAAAGATCCTGGTCCTATTGTTACAGCTATTTTATCTACATCTTTTATCGTATATCCAGATAGATTAAATAGAGAATCCACAGCTTTCATTATGACATTTGAATGATTTACTTTTACATATAAATTTATCTCTCCAACTATTCCTATTTTATCATCATATAAAGCTACACTTCCTATTTTAGTAGCTGTATCAATTGCTAAAATCAACATACTTCAACATCTCCTTCTCTTTTGCAGGATTTCCTACATATCTCAATTCTACTTCACGAGTTTCATCTTCATGATAGAATAATTTTATCTCGATATATTCCTTTGGAAGCTCGCTTTTTATTATATCAGCCCATTCTATCAGAATTATACCTCCACTATTGAGATAATCTTCATAGCCTACTTCGTATATCTCTTCTGCTTCAGACAAACGATATACATCAAAATGATATAAAGGAAGTCTTCCACTGAAATATTCAAGTACATAATTGAATGTAGGACTTTTTAAACTTTCCTTCACTCCTAATCTTTTAGCAAAAGTTTGTGTAAATGTAGTTTTCCCTGTACCAAGATCTCCTATGAGAGCTATGGTAGTATTTTCTTCAGCATAATCAGAAAGTTTTTCTGCTAAAGTATCAAGCTCCTTAAAGCTCATTATTTTCTTCATTTTCTCCTCCATCTTTAAACTGTATCTTATTTACAATATTTGTAGTTGATTTTCCCTCCACAAAAGAAAGTATTCTAACTTCTCCTCCATGCTTTTCTACAGTTGGAGTTTCAGGAAGAGTATTTTTATCATAATCTCCACCTTTTACATGAATAGATGGTTTTAATTTATCCAGTGTTTCTATTGGTGTAAGTTCATCAAATATAACTGTAAAATCAACTGCTTTTAATCCTGAAAGCATTTCAGCTCTATCTATTTCATTATTAATAGGTCTTGTAGGTCCTTTTAGCTGTTTTACAGAAATATCTGAGTTGACTCCTACTATCAATATATCTCCTTGCTTTTTTGCTTCATTTAGGTATCTTAAATGTCCTACATGAAGAATATCAAAACACCCATTTGTAAAAACAACTTTTTTCCCTTGTAATTTTAGCTCCTCTATTAGTTTTGCAGCTGTTTCTTTACTTAAAATCATTTCACTACCTCCATATCTTTTCTCAGCATTTTTATAAAATCCAATATAATCTCTGCTGTCATTCCCCAGATTATATCTCCATGAAAATTATAAAAATATACTTCTCTTGGACTTCCCTGCCAAGGTCCATGATATCTTTTTGGCAGTCCAAGCTCTACTGATGAAAATTGTGGAATATTTTCTATTCCAATTTTCTCAACTCTAGGTTCATTCTTTAAGAAAAATTCTATTGGTGCAAAAATTACTCTCTCCACCTCATCTCTATTATACTTGATATCTTCTCTATTTTCCAGATCAACAAATCCTATATATACCTCCAATATCATTCCTGAAGGATTTACAAGTATTCCCAGCTTCCCTGCCACTTCTATTTTTTCCCTAGGTATCCCTAATTCTTCTATTGTTTCTCTTATTGCTGTTTCTTTTGAGTTTTTATCTTTTTCATCACATCTTCCACCTGGGAGAGATATCTCTCCTCCTTGTCTTATCTCAACAGCTCTTTTCTCCAGAATTATATATTCCTTTTTATTAAATTCAGCTATGGCAATAAGGACTGCAGAGTTTGCATATTTGTCTTGTCCAATTATTCTTTCCTTGGTATTTTTCAATAATTCTACTATTTTTTCTCTCATATCCTTTTACACCTCAATAAAAATTATACCATTTTCCAAAAAAAGAGCAACTGAATTAGCAATTTTTTTTGCCCTCAGCTGCTCCTATAAAATTTAATTTTTTATATTCTATTTAGTTCCAAATATTCTATCTCCACAATC
>ERZ791931.2419-NODE-2419-length-10697-cov-4.093216_pt1 | contig 10697 bp, 8 predicted proteins | sample MGYA00510127_ERZ791931 | MGnify/ENA primary metagenome ERZ791931 (study PRJEB30046, sample SAMN00792067) | human gut metagenome | study: EMG produced TPA metagenomics assembly of the A metagenome-wide association study of gut microbiota in type 2... | reverse complement strand
TTGCGTCCGCCTCTGAAATTCGGGTGCGGCTGGCGGAAAATCAGCCACAAAATTTTAAACGAAGTTTTCCTTCGCCCCTGCCCTGTATCGTACGGAATTTTCAGTTCAAAAAAATCCCCACCTGTGAACAGTTACAACCTACTATTAATTTTTCCTTATACATACTATAACTCATTGCCCCATCCGCTGTAAAATGGTATGATCTTATCAAGATTCATAACAATTTGGAATGATAAGGAGTTCGATATGGATAAACGTGATTATGAACTGCTGCTGGCGCTCGACCAGCACAAAAATATAACAAAGGCGGCGCAGTCTCTCTATATGACACAGCCTGCCATCACCAAGCGGATTCAGAAGATGGAAGAAGAACTGCACTGTCCGCTGCTCATCCGTTCCAAGCGCGGCGTGCTCCTCACCCCGGCAGCCGAAAGCCTGCTGCCCTGCGCCCGCACGATCCTAAAAAATATGGAGCAGATGGAAGAACTCGCTGCCGCCAGCCAGGACTACATCTGCGGCACGCTGCGACTCGGCTGTTCTCTGAACTACGCCCACTACCGCCTCCCGGCAATCCTCAAGGACTACACAGACCGCTATCCCAAAGTAGAGGTGCATATCACGACCGAGCAGAGCCGCCAGCTCTACAAGATGCTTTGCAAAGAAGAAATCTCCCTCGCCATCCTGCGCGGCGAATATAACTGGGACGGCAAAAAGATTCTTCTCGCCTCCGAACCCATGTGCCTGATCTGCAGCCGCGAGGACGCCGGGCGTCCTCTGACCGACTATCCGTACATCAGCCACAACACCGACTCCGGCTTAAATTCCCAGCTCTTCTCCTGGTTCGAAGCGCGTGGACTGACCGGCATCCGACGGAATTTCCAGATCGACAGCATCGATACCTGCAAGGAAATGGTGAGGTATGGGCTTGGCTGGAGTATCCTGCCTTCCATCTGCCTGAATAATTTTGACGGCTACACCGAGGCACTTTTCTGGCAGGATGGCACGCCCTTCGTCCGCAATACGTATCTGCTCTGCCAGCCCACCAGTGATCGGCTTCCGCAGGTCAAGAAGTTTCTGGAACTTCTCTAAATGCCACCCTGCTTCGCTCCCGTTCAGGGTGCCTGCTGTAAAACGCCGCCTCCCTGCCTATCCAGGTAAAACGTTTTTTCTTCTGCCATCCCACCAACTTTATGGTAAACCAGACAAGTTGCACAAAATATATGTTCGACTTTCTTGTTGTCCACATTATCCACATTTTGTCCCCAGTTTTGTGGATAAGTTTTGCACACCCATTTTCTCCCTTTTTTAGGGAAAATGGAGTTTTACACCGACTTATCCACATTATCCACAATTTCCATCTGTTCACGAAGCCCCCGTTTTCCCCGGCGCATTTTGATTTCTTTTTTGTTCAGATCTCATAAACTTGCATATTTCTTCCAAAAATACAAGCAGATCTATTGACAAATGAAGAACCCTCGCATTGCCTCCAAACCCCCGTTTTTCCTAGCTTTTTCGACCTTTTTCTGTTGCAAAAACACACCCATTCTGCCCTATCCTGCAAGACTCTTTTTTAATATTTCATTGTCCGCCGCACAAACCGCGCGCAACTCCCTTATAAAACAACAGCAATTCGTGAAAAATCAAACGACACAGTATTTCGACCTGTTTTTCAATTAATTGTGTTGACAATTTTGCGAAAAAGGTTGAATTTAACATCCAAAAGTGGTATACTATAGCCATCCCAATAAAAAGGAGCGATGATTATGCGTTATAAGATTACTGGAAGAAATATCAATGTTACCCCGGGGTTAAAAGCAGCTGTAGAGGAGAAGATCGGAAAGTTAGAGCGATACTTCAATCAGGACACCGAAGTGAATATCACACTTACGGTTGAGAAAGATCGTCAGAAGATCGAGGTTACCATCCCTGTCAAAGGCACCATCATCCGTGCAGAGCAGGAAAGCAACGATATGTATGTATCGATTGATTTGGTAGAAGAAATCATCGAGCGTCAGCTCAAAAAATATAAGAATAAAATCGTAGACAAGAAACAGGCAGCCGTTGCATTCTCTGACCTCTTCATAAACGAAGAATATGATTCCAACGACGAAGTAGATATCGTCAAAGTAAAGAAATTCGCTATGAAGCCGATGGATCCGGAAGAGGCTTGTGTACAGATGGAACTCTTAGGACATAGTTTCTATGTATTCCTGAATTCCGAGACCGATCAGGTCAATGTTGTTTACAAACGTAAAGGCAACACCTACGGATTGATCGAACCAGAATTTTAATTCATCGCTTCGTACTATAAGTAGACAAGTTTCCTAGCAAAAAGGGGAGCTGCCATGTGGCAGTTCCCCTTTTTGCGTTGTGTTAAATTCCATTCATATCCTATTTCTTTTCTTAGAACAGACCCGTGATCCGTCCATTCTCATCGACATCGATCTTCTCTGCCGCCGGCACCTTCGGAAGTCCTGGCATTGTCATGATGTCGCCGGTCAGCGCAACGATGAAGCCTGCGCCCGCGGATACTTTCAGGTTGCGGACAGTTACTGTAAAGTTCTTCGGTGCGCCGAGCAGCTTCGCATTGTCCGAAAAGCTGTACTGCGTCTTCGCCATACAGATCGGATAATTACCAAATCCAAGCTCAGTCAGGCGTTTTGCCTGCTTCTTTGCTGCATCCGTGAGTACAACGCCGTCGCCGTGGTAGATCTTCTTCACGATCGCATCCAGTTTCTCCTCGATGGTTGTATCGGTCTCGTAGCAGTAGTGGAACTCGCTCTCAGTCTCGCACAGGCGGATGACTTCTTTTGCCAGCTCCTCGCCGCCTTCTCCGCCTTTCGCCCATACCTCGGACAGAGCCACATTGACACCGACCTCATGGCACTTGTCCTCGATCAGCTTTAATTCTGCCTCGGTATCCATTGGGAAGCGGTTGATCGCTACGACACACGGAAGTCCATATACCTTGGTAATATTTTCTACATGCTGCATAAGGTTCGGAAGTCCCTTCTCCAGTGCTTCCAGATTCTCTGCGTTTAAGTCAGCCTTCGCCACGCCGCCGTGATGCTTCAGGGCACGTACCGTCGCTACTACAACGACCGCCGACGGTTTCAGCTCTGCCATCCGGCACTTGATATCCAGAAATTTCTCCGCACCCAGGTCGGCGCCGAAGCCAGCCTCTGTGATCGTGTAATCACCCAGCTTTAACGCCATCTTTGTCGCAATGACGGAGTTACATCCATGTGCGATGTTCGCGAACGGACCGCCGTGGATAAATGCCGGTGTATGCTCTAAGGTCTGTACCAGGTTTGGTTTCAGGGCATCTTTTAAAAGAGCCGTCATCGCGCCCGCTGCTTTCAGATCACCGGCAGTGACCGGTTCCTCGTCATAGGTATAACCTACGATAATCTTGGAAAGGCGTTCTTTCAGATCCGTAATATTGCGTGCCAGGCACAGAACTGCCATGATCTCGCTGGCAACCGTGATGTCATATCCGTCCTCACGGGTCACGCCATCCACGCGGCGTCCCAGGCCATCTACGATGTTGCGGAGCTGACGGTCATTCATATCGACAACACGCTTCCAGGTAATGCGCTTCGGATCGATGCGGAGTGCATTGCCCTGATAGATATGATTGTCCAGCATCGCTGCCAGCAGGTTGTTTGCTGCGCCGATCGCGTGGAAATCACCGGTAAAATGTAGGTTGATATCCTCCATTGGAATGACCTGTGCATATCCGCCGCCAGCTGCACCACCTTTGACACCAAAGACCGGTCCCAACGACGGCTCACGAAGCGCTACGGTTACCTTTTTGCCAAGACGTTTCAATCCGTCTGCCAGACCGACCGTGGTCGTGGTCTTTCCTTCTCCGGCTGGAGTCGGGTTGATCGCGGTCACCAGAATCAGTTTTCCATCCTTGCCCTCAGTCTCCTTCAGAAGACTGTAGTCTACCTTTGCCTTATAATTTCCATACTGCTCCAGATACTTCTCGTCTACGCCTGCTGCCTCTGCAATCTCACCGATTTTCAGTGGATTCGCTGCCTGTGCAATCTCAATATCTGTCATCATTACTCCTGTACCTCCCTGTTTTTGCGGTTTTGCCTGTTCCGGTCAGTTTCCACGCAGTGAATGTTATCTGCTTTATCTGCTGTAAAGACGATCCCCCTGTGAATTTCCCAGAAAAGCTGTGAATGTTATCTATTATATACTGTGTCTGACAATTTGGAAAGACACAAAATTGATTTTTCACAAAAAATTGCATCCGATTCCAGTTTTTCTACTCTTTTCTCAAGTTCTGATACATAACTTTCGTCCTTGATCGATGCCAGATTGATCTTCACATTAAAGAGGGCACCCACAACCGCTGTCCGGGCTAACATCGCCGCAATCAGACCGTCAGAAACGGCACCTTTATTGCCTCTCTTTACGACCGCTTCCGCCATCGGAAAAATCTTTGCCGCTGACTCCGCAATCGCAAGCGGCGCTTCGGTCGCCTCTTTTAACCCCTGCTGCAGGGCGGCAGTGCGGATTTTTTTCTCCTCCTCCGTCTCCTTCGGAAGCTTCAGCGCTCTCATATATCCATTGAACGATTCGCTGTCCTTTTTGATCCCCGCCAGCAGCTCCTCATGCAGCGCAGCGCCCTCAGCTGCCAGCGCCTGCATTTCCTCCTGCACCCCGGCATATTTTTCCTTTCCGATCGTCAGATTTGCCACCATTTCCATCAATGCCGCCCCCAGCGCCCCCACCAGCGCCGACACGCTTCCGCCGCCCGGTACGGACGCCTTCGAAGCAGTTTCTTCTACGAACTGGTTTACGGAAAGTTCTCTTAATTCTGCCATGATTTTTCTCCTTTTTTATGAAAAAGAATGTGCCTTGGCACATTCTCGCGCCTCGCGCGGTCGCCTGCGACATAATTCTTCTTCGCGCGAGTGCACACATTTTCCTATGAAAATGAAAAAATACCGCAAAATTGCTTGTCTCACCGATCAGAAATCTTCTGCCCCGCTGGCAACGTAATTTTGCGGTATTCCCACCGCGCCCTACGGATATGAAATCGTTCCGTAAGAACCGATATACTCCTTTATCTGCGTTTACTAATTTAAGAATGAAACTGCCTTACACGGTGTTCGGTAGTTAGACGGCGAAATCTTGATGCCGCTCTTTGCCGTACTTGCGTGGATAACCTGTCCATTGCCTATGTAAAGTGCTACGTGATTGATATAATTGCCGCTCGCATAAAAAAGCAGATCGCCCGGCTGTACTGCGCTGACCGCAACCTCCTTGCCCTTTGCCGCCTGATCTCTCGAGCTTCGTCCTGTTGAAATACCGAAATGTGCAAATACACTCATTGTAAATCCGGAACAGTCCGCGCCGTTTGTCAGACTGGTTCCGCCGTATACATACGGATTTCCAAGGAACTGCTTTGCATATGCCACAACCGCAGAACGGGTAGCATTTGTTACTTCATTTCCAGAAGAGGACGTACCGCCTGTGCCTGGTCCGCCGCCCGGTCCAACGCCGCTTGCAGTGGTCGCTTTCGTCGCTGCCGCGGTAGTCGGCGCTTTCGTCTCAGCTGCCTTTGTCGTCTCCTTGGCTGCCGCTGTCGTCCCAGCTGCCTTGCTTTCGCTCGGATTCGCCTCTATTGTTCCGCTGTAGGAAGTCTCCGGTGCTTTGGTCGTCTCTTTGGCAGCTGCCGTGGTTTCCTTCGCAGCTGCCGTGGTTTCCGCTGCCCTCGACTCTTCCTCGGCTTTCTTCTTTACCTGTTCCAGGTTCTCGATCGCCGCATTCGCTTCCTGTTTCAGTTTTTCTTCTTCAGCTTTCTGCTGCTGTTCCTCAGCTACGGAAACTGCCTGCTTAAAGTCTACCTGTGTCGTAATATAATCTTTATACACATATCCGACCAGATCATTATCGACGGAAATCTTGGCAAAATCGCCCTCTTCTCCGATCACCTCATACTCTGCATCGGCAGAAAGAAGATCCAGCGTCTTGCCCTCTAAGCTCGGCGTCTCTCTCAGGCGAAGCGTAGAGGTATTTGTAACCTTCGCGTAGGTTGTGCCGACTTCCCTGGCAATCTTGGACGCCTCCTCGCCGGTCACAAAATACTGTGCTTTAATATAACCGGTCACGGAACCCGACTGGATATGGTACCATTTGCCGCCCTCGCCGTCCACCGTGTCCAGAATTGTCGCCGCACAGTTATTGTAAATCTTTCCGACTACCTCGCTGCCTGTGCTCGCCTGTGCGCGAACATTGACATAATTGGTCACACGGGAAATCGCGATATTATCGTAGATCGACTTGGACATCGCGCGGACAACCGCCTCAGTCTCGCCAGTTGTCTCCTTTGGCTGGGCTTTCGTCTCTGCTGCCACCTGTGCCGGTTTGGCTGTCTGCGCGCCGCCTGGCACGCCCGTCTGACCGGCTCCCGACACTGCCAGAACTTCTTTAGAAGCAAATGCCTCCGCCAGCTCTTTTTCCGGGTTCAAGCTGCTCGCATAGTAATTATTGATCGCCACTGACGCACCAGCGACCGGGGCATCCGTCTCCAGATTCATCGCCGCCTGGGCGCTCATCTGTCCCGTCCCTGCCATCACAAGGCACGCTCCTGATGCTATCAGAAATTTCAGCGTTTTTCTCATAAGGACCTCCTACTCTTCTGTCCGTTCTGTTCCGTCGTTTTATCTCAAACTGTAACTGTTCAGTACCTTCACAGTCACGCGCAAAAATCCATTAAAAATTGCCTACGGCAATGGGATTTTTGCCTGCTGACCCATGTTTTCGTACGGTCAGCGCAGTAAATGCGCAGACCTACTAAACAGTTACTCTGTTTTCTTCTATGTTAAAAATGAGTTATGCCTGAAGATATCGCTCTGTAGATGCCACGCAGTTTGCACCGTCCGATGCCGCTGTCAGAATCTGGCGCAGCGCCTTGGTCCGGACATCTCCGGCTGCAAATACGCCCGGAACGCTCGTCTGACCGCTCTCATCCGCCCGGATGTAGCCCTGCTCATCAAGCTCTAACTGACCCGCATACAGCTCACTCTCCGGTGCGATTCCGACCGCAATAAAGACACCATCCACGTCCAGCCGCCTCTCTTCTCCGGTTTTGGTCTGTCTCAGCCGCAACGCCTCCACCTGAGCGTTCCCTTCAATCGCAACCGTCTCGCTGTTCCAGACAAATTCAATATTTTCAAGCGCCTGTAAGCGCTCCTGCAGCCGTTTTGCCCCGCGAAGCTTGTCTCTGCGGTGGACGATATATACTTTTTCACACATCCGTGCAAGAAAAATTGCATCTTCCAGCGCCGCGTCGCCGCCGCCCACAACGGCAACCGTCCTTCCCCGGAAAAATGCCCCGTCGCAGGTCGCGCAGTATGAAACGCCTGCCCCGCGAAGTTCCTCTTCTCCCGGCACCTCCAACGTCCTGTGATGTGCTCCGGATGCCAGAATCACACAGCGTGCCTCATACGTCTCTTCCTCGCAGACTACTTTCTTCACATTTCCTGAAAGCTCGACCTGCACGACCTCATCCTGTACAACTCTTGCTCCCAGCTTGTTTGCATGCTCCCGGAACTGTCTGGAAAGCTCAAAGCCGGTCACACCCGGAAATCCCGGATAATTGTCCACCTCCCAGGTATTCAGCACCTGTCCGCCGCTGATTCCATTCTTCTCTATCACAATCGTGTCCAGACACGCCCGCTGTGCATAAATCGCCGCACTCAAGCCAGCTGGTCCGGAACCAATGATTATTATATCATACATGGTATACAGTTCCTTTCTTCCGAATCTGTTCGGTAATTGATCCGCTCTATCGCTGTGTCAGATCCATTTGGTTTTAGTATAACACATTTTGGCACTTTCATACAATGCTGTAAAACACTCAGAACAGCAAAAAATGGATGAAAATTTCTTACGATTTTATGACAGGCGGAAAAATGAAACTATTTCATGAATTTTAAATACATGCTATAATTCAATCAAATATGATGTTGGGGTCAAAAGCTTTTGACCCCTCTAATACCGAATTGCTCTGCACTGCGTGCTCCCGCAATTCGCAAAAACATTCGCATATAAGGAGTTTACTGCCATGAATCATAAAACTATCCTCGTAACCGGCGCTTCCCGCGGAATCGGGAAAGCGATTGCATTAACCTACGCTAAGAACGGCTGGGATGTCGTGATTACCTGCCTGAGGCGGGAAGAAGAATTAAAAAAGACCCAGCGCGAAATCGAAGCGCTGGGCGTTTCCTGCCTTGCCTGGATGGGCGATGCGGGCGATTTTGAGAGCTGTTCCCGCCTGTTTGACGCGATCCGGGAGCGCTTCGGTTCCCTGGATGTCCTCGTCAACAATGCAGGGATTTCCTACATCGGTCTGTTCCAGGATATGACGCCGGACGAGTGGAACCACATTCTCAATACCAACCTGACCTCCGTCTTCAACTGCTGCCGCCTCGCCGTTCCGATGATGGTGTCACGCAAATCGGGACGCATTCTCAATATTTCCTCCGTCTGGGGCGTCTGCGGCGCTTCCTGCGAAGTCGCCTATTCTGCCACCAAAGGCGGCATCAACGCCATGACGCGCGCCCTCGCGAAGGAACTTGCGCCGAGCAGCATCCAGGTCAACGCGATCGCCTGCGGCGCTATTGACACCGAAATGAACCAGTTTCTCGATGAAGAAGAACGGAATGCCCTGCTGGAAGAAATTCCAGCAGGACGTATGGGGCGTGCCGAGGAAGTCGGAAAACTGGCATACCAGCTGGGGAGCGAGGACTCCTATTTAACGGGACAGATAATTCAACTGGACGGCGGCTGGATCTAAAACCTGAAATAAATAAACGGATTATACGTGCTGCTGACGAGATACATGGTACACAAAAACAGCAGCACAGCCATAATCACAATATCCACTGTCTTTGTCACTTCTTTCTCATACAAATGCTCCCGCAGCTTCGGGCATATACTCTGCGCGATGCCCGAAAGCAGCACGCCCAGCACCGCAAGAAAAATTACCTTCCGATTCACGAACAGCGATGCCGGATAGATGCCGTTCTCCCAGGTAAACATCTGATGCAGGATCACTTTCGCATCCGCCAGCGTATCGGCGCGGAAGAACACCCAGCCAACCACTACAACCAACGCCGTATAGATGTGATTCAGTCCCCGGAAGCAGTTCTTCTCCAATAGCTTCCCAAGTCCCATGCGTTCCACCACCAGAAACAGCCCATGGTACAATCCCCAGATGATAAAGGTTGCCCCAGCGCCATGCCAGAGCCCGGTCGCAAAAAAGACAATCAGCAGATTAACATACGTCCGCACCTGCCCTTTCCGGTTGCCGCCCAGCGGGATATAAAGATATTCCCTAAACCAGGTCGAGAGTGAAATATGCCAGCGTCTCCAGAACTCGCGGATCGAGGTAGAGATATACGGATAATTGAAGTTCTCCATAAAATCAAATCCAAACATTTTTCCCAATCCGATCGCCATATCCGAATATCCCGAAAAATCAAAATAAATCTGAAGTGTGTACAAAACCGCCAACATCCACGCATTGACCGTTCCCAGCTGTGCCAGCGGTTTCTCCATCATCCAGTCCACCGTCGCCGCAAAGGTATTAGCAAACAACATTTTTTTCGCCAGTCCGTAGGAAAAGCGCTTGATTCCATACGCCATCCCCTCCGCCGTACACTGCCGGTTCCCAATCTGTTCGCAGACATCGTGATACTTGACGATCGGTCCCGCGATGAGCTGCGGAAAGAAGGAAATATAGAGCGCCAGATGAAAGATATTTTTCTGCGCCTGAATCGTCCCCCGGTACACATCCACCACGTAGGAAAGCGCCTGAAACGTGTAGAAGGATATTCCGACCGGAAGAGCAATCTCGCGGAAAGAAAGTGTATGTGCGCCGCCCGCAAAGCGGCTTAACAGAGAATTTGCAATCTCGACTGCGAAGTTAAAATATTTGAAATAGCCCAGAAGAAGGAGGTTTAAAAACACGCAGGTTGTAACAGCAAGGCGCATTCTGTGTTTACTCTGCATCCTCCCAATCCACAATCCAAAGAAATAATTCAGCCCGATCGAAACAAGCATCAGAATCACATACTTCGGCTCGCCCCACGCATAAAAAAAGAGGCTGGCAGTCAGAAGGACGCTATTGCGGATATGCAGATTTTTCGTTATAAAATAAAGAAAAAATACCGCTGGCAAAAAATACCATAGGAACACAAGGGAACTAAATAACATAAATCATACCATCCTGTATTTGTTACTGTTCACGCATACGTGCCCAGTAACAGAATTTGCCGTGGTTTCGCATTTAAATACGGCAACTTCCTGCCGCCACCACGTTTTCTTACGGCACTTTCGGTTCCAAAAGTGCCTACCCGTGAACAGTAACCTGTATTTTCTTATATAGCAGATAAATCATATCTATATTCCAGATACTCTATTATACGGGCAATCCACCTTAATCTGTCAAGTGTTTTTGACCAGAATAAAAAATGTGCCTTTTTGTGTAATAGCAAATTCTAAGAAATTTCCTATTACACAAAAAAACCCTGCCTCCCAGGCTCATCACCTCGGAAACAGGGTTCTCTTTACTCGCTGGCATGGGACTGCGGAGTACTGGGCGGATTCAAGTCGAACGTCCGTGAAACTTGGCGCGTGATTCTGGTCAGCGAAGCTGACATATTCCTATC
>ERZ791931.2412-NODE-2412-length-10754-cov-4.246752_pt1 | contig 10754 bp, 7 predicted proteins | sample MGYA00510127_ERZ791931 | MGnify/ENA primary metagenome ERZ791931 (study PRJEB30046, sample SAMN00792067) | human gut metagenome | study: EMG produced TPA metagenomics assembly of the A metagenome-wide association study of gut microbiota in type 2... | reverse complement strand
TTCACCAGGATCATGATCAGAACCGGCACAATCTGAATACCTGATTTTGGATGCAGATACAAAAATACATGTGTCATAAAATAGTATAACACTTTTTGTACCGCCAGATAAAGTGCGATCATCACAATACTGGAATATACTCCATACCGCAGCCCTTCTTTGAGCAGCATGATCCGAAAACCGGAATCCGTGATCCCCATCGCCCTTAAAATCCCGAATTCATGCTTTCTGGCTGCCACCAGATACTGCATACTGTTCATAATATGCAGAAGGCTGATCACCAGAAGGACAAAAGCAATTCCATAGAAGAACAGCATTTTCTGATTCAGATAAAAGTTCTGCACCTTGATCTGTTCCGTATAATCCTTGACGACACAGTCGGATACTCCGGAAACAACCTTACGGATCTCATCTGTCACTGCGACCGCATCCGCATGTTCTTTCAATGCAATGCTGATGGTCCGGTATCCTTCGATGCCAAAATATTTCTTCATCTGTTCATTTGTCATAATAATGCTGGCTGCTCCATCCCCGTAAAACTGATCCACTCTTGCCAGTGTTCTGCTGACAACTGCCTGGACTTGAAGATCCGAATTCTGATACAGCGAGTCTTCCCCCTGAAATTTCAGTAATTCTGTCTGGGCAGTCTTCGGTATCCTGACTGAAAGCGCATCTCCGGGAGACACACTGATTCCATCATAGTTTCCCTGTCCGTCCATCAGCGTCGCCAGTATCACTGTATCCTCTTCCCGCATTTTCTCCGGATCGATTTCTCCCTCCAGAAGATAATCATTCAACTCATTTAACATCCTGTCATCATATCCGTAGATATTGACCTTTAATCCATATTCTCCGTTTGCTTTTCTCACCAGTCTTCCATTGAATTTTTCCTCCATATCCGAATCTGCATCCAGAATGTTTTCCTCCGGATTCTCACTGCCCATATAATACTCCGGCCAGTGAAAAACATCATCTGACATCGTAAGCTCTCCCGCCATATACCGCACCGGTCTGACAGACTCCAATCCGCTTATCTTTTCCATCTGCTCTGCACATACCTTTGGAATCAGACTGGACAGTGAATCTGAATCTTCATACACCTGAATATCCGAACCAAGTCCGTCATCTGCCTTGAATGTCAGTTCATTGTTGACCTTTGCATTTTCTGTCAGATAGGCAGTCCCTAAAAAAAGAACACTTCCCACAGACAGAGACAATATAATTCCGATAAAAGTTTTCTTTCTCGAAAACATAAACTTCTTTGTCAGGACACCCGTCAGATCCTTTCGTTTCAGACTGTAGATCTTACGTCTCTTTGTCTGTGCTTCGCCTTCTTTTGTTATCATTTCCCGCAGTGTCAGCGTTTCCATCCGCCTCACTAAAATCAAACTTACAAGTGTAAGCAGGCACAGCAGAAAGATTGCTCCAAATAAAATCGCCTCTCCTGAAACCTGAAACGCGCCCGCCTGTGCACGTCCTGCCTGTGCAGCCTCTCTGGCCGCCTCTGCTGCGACGTACTTATTCGTATGCTGAATTCCCTTTGTCCGTACAAAAATACTGCCGATTTTCTGATAAATCCCCCATGCTGCTGCGTTTCCGAGAACACATCCAACCGGATAAGCCACTGCAAAGATCATCCACAGCTCGCTTGTCAGCACCCCAAACGTACGCTTTGACTCCATCCCCAGTGTCTGCATCACACTGTACTGTGACATCCTTTTCCGTACCGATACCTGAAACAGACTGTAGATCACAAATGTTCCGAATACTCCTATCGCTGCCAGTACCGCTTTATCCTTCAGATTCCACTTGTCGTCCAGATTCCCCCAGATATAAGGCAATCCCGCTTCCTTCCAGTGGAGGATCCCGGTCTTCACTGCTTCTGCCGCATTGATGCGGTTTCCGTTTTTCAGCCATTCCAGCAGCTCCCAGTTTGCCGCAATTTCCTTTTCGGAAATTCCAAATGTATCTGCAAATGCGCTCATCTGTCCGTAACTATCTTTGGACTCATCAAATTTCACATACAGGAATGTTCCGTTTGTTCCATAGTCCAGTGTCGGGTTCACAAATACCTGCATCCGCTGCGTAAGAGCGGAAGGCTGCTCTGACACAATTCCGCACAACGTAAATGTTTCTCCATCCAATGTAAATGTCGTGCCGATCTTACGCAGAATATCCAGATTCCGAAGTGTAAATTCATCCAGCGCCGCTTCTCCTTCCTCTTCCGGATACCTGCCCTCTTTCACTGTTCTTCCCATCATGGAAAGATAGCCTTCTTCTGCGTAATCCAGCTCGATCTCATAAGGCTCCTCTGTCACTTTGCGCATCGTCAGCACACCGGTTTTTTCCACGCAGTAACCCTGCTCTTTTTCTCCCGGCTGATACGTTTTCTCAAACTCCTCAAACCAGTCTGTGTCACAGCGCATCGTATAGTGCCAGTCTCCGGATTTTGTGCGGGCATTTTCTCTTGCTGCATGATTTCCGCTCTTTTGAAGTGAACCGATTCCGGTAAACAGAGCACAGGACAAAACAATCCCCAGAAACAGAGCCATCGTCTGTTTTCTATAATATTTCAGATAGGACCATGCAAGACGTATGATCTGCTTCATTACAGCTCACCGCCTTCCCCGTAGAATGCGTCTTCTCTCTGATACAGCCTGCCGTCCTCAATCCGGATAATCCGGTCACAGGTCTGTGCCAACGCTTCATTGTGTGTCACCATCAGCACCGTCTGATGGTATTTCTGACTGCTGGCTTTTAACAGGCCGATTACCTCCACGGCAGTTTTGGAATCCAGATTCCCGGTCGGTTCGTCTGCGAGCAGAAGGGCAGGTTTGTTTGCAAGCGCTCTTGCAATTGCAACTCTCTGCTGCTGACCGCCGGATAGCTCACTCGGATACCGTTTCCGTTTCTCCCACAATCCCAGCTCATTTAATAATTCCCTGATATGCTCACGATCTACATGACTTCCTTTGTCAAAGGTGACCGGAAGCGCCACATTGTCATACACATTGAGCACCGGCATCAGACTGTAATTCTGAAACACAAATCCAATATTGCGTCTCCTAAAAATCGTCTGTTCCTTTCTGGTCAGACTTCCGATATCATGCCCCCTGATGCTGATCTTTCCTTCTGTCGGAACATCCAGACCTCCAAGCAGATTCAACAATGTACTTTTTCCGGAACCGCTCGTTCCTACGATTGCAATAAATTCTCCCTGTTCTGCAGCAAAGCTGACATCGGAAAGTGCCGTTACCTGATTTTGATGGGAACCATATGTTTTCACCACATGCTGTACTTCTAAAATCTTCATTCTCTTCCAGTTCTCCTTTTCTCTTTGATACCATCAGTGTAACAGCCCCATCTTACAAAAATCCTACAGCAGAAAAGAAAGTTCTTACAAAATTGTCATTTTTCCATCCGCAGAAATACCGAAAAGCAGCTTCCCTTTCCATAGACAGATTCCACCTGAATGTATCCCTTTTCCTTCTCCGCGATCAGCCTGGACAAATAAAGACCAATCCCGCTTCCTTCCAGATTTTCTACATCTTTACTCCGATAGAATCTCTGAAAAATCCGCGGCATCTCTTCTTTTCGGATTCCGATTCCTGTATCTGTGATCCGGATTTCTGCGTACATTTCATACTGCTTAAGATCAATCTGAATTGCTCCGCCCTCACTGGTATATTTCACTGCGTTTTCCAACAGATTTGCAAACACTTCTGACGTCCACTTTGCATTGTGATAAAGAAACAGATCCGGGATATACCCTGTTTTGATCGGAATCTGTTTCCTGGCAGCCTTTTCATACACCAGATTCACCGCATCCAGAATGGTCTTTCGAATCGGGCACATCGAAACCTCAAAGACCATGACATTCTGTTCCAGCTTCACCATTTTAAACAGAGAATTTAAGATCCATTCCAGTTTTTCACTCTGCGTCTGCATTTTTGCCAGAAACTTTTCTCTTGTCTCCGCGTCCTGGTTTTCTTCCCTCAAGATTTCTTCGTACATCCGGATATTGGCAAGCGGTGTTTTCAGCTGATGAGACATATTGGAGATCAGACTTTTCACCTGCTCTTTTTCCTCTTCTGCCTGAGATACAGACATCTCCTGCATTTCCTGGATTTTGCGGATTTTCCCGGAAAGAGCTGACACTTCGCCTTCCTTCAGATCCGAAACAAGGATCGGATCTCCCTCCAGAATAGATTCCAGCATCCGATCTGTCTCCCGGTATAGTTTTTTCCGCCTGCGATACTCATACATCCCAAACAAAACACCGGACACACATCCTGCTGATAGAATTCCTGTTATGATCGATTCCATACCTTTATCGTTTCTCCTCTTCTCTCCAGATATATCCAAGTCCGTGAACCGTCTGGATCCACTGCGGATTCTGCGGATCTGCCTCGATCTTTCTGCGAAGTCTCCGAATATTGACGGAAACGGTATTCTCATCCACAAACTTTCCGTCTTTGTCCCAGATCCGCTCTAAAATCTGTTCCTTTGACAATATCTGTCCCGGATTTTCCAGAAAATACAAAAGCAGTTTGTACTCGATCTTACTCAGCTCCAGCACTTCTTCCTTGCAGATCACCTGACAGCTGCTTTTGTCCAGACGGATTCCATTGGAGCTGATCCACTGTTTTTCACTCTTTCTGGAGAGCAGCTTTTTGATCCGCGCTTTCAGCACCGCGATAGAAAATGGTTTTGACATATAATCATCCACTCCCATTTCCAGTGCTTTCACCTCATCCAGTTCCGTATCCCTCGCCGTCAGCATCAGAATGAACACATCACTGCTTTTCCGAATCTCACTGCACAGCGAAAAGCCATTTCCATCCGGAAGATTACAGTCTAACAGAATCAGATCGCAGGAAGATGTCTTCCATAGCTTTCGTCCTCTTTCTGCATTTTCCGCTGTCAGGATCTGATAGCCTTCCCCACTCAATGTATACTCCAGCCCTTCCCTGAGATCTGCGTCATCCTCTATGATCAAAATTGTATCCATGTCTATTTCCCCTGTTTTCGTTTTGTCTTTATTATAACAACAGGGAGTGTGGAAATCTATCTTTATTCTCGTTACTGTTCCATATTTAAATATCCGTAAAGAAAATCAAGACCAATCTCCAAATTCCCCTTGTACTCTCTTTCCCCGTTTATTATACTTAGTACAGAGTTTCTAAACCCATCAAAAAGAAAGGAGCATTTACCATGCTTTCAAAAGATTTATTACAGCAATTTGAAGATAATATCACAAGATTTGATGAAAACATACATGCTTTCGAAAATGGAGAGATTGACCGCCAGACCTTCAAAGGCATCTCCGGAGGCTTTGGAAGCTATGCACAGAAGGAACAAGGATATATGCTGCGTCTTCGTCTTCCGGGCGGTCATATTACAAAAGAGAAATTAAAATTCCTTGCAGACAAAATTTCTGAACATCAGATTCCTCTGCTCAAACTGACTACCTGCCAGACCATCCAGTTTCACGATTTGTCTGCAGACTCTGTTCCGCAGCTTGTTCGTGATGCCTTAAAAGTCGGCATCATCACACACGGCGGCGGAGGCGACAACCCGCGTAATGTCATGGCAAGTCCTCTGACTGGTACCGCTGTGGATGAGACATTTGATGTGTTTCCTTATGCAAAGGCTGCCGGAGAATATCTCCTGACCAAGATGCCGGGACTTCACATGCCCAGAAAACTGAAAGTCGGTTTTTCCAATACCCCGGCGAATGAAGTTCATGCCACATTCCGTGACCTTGGATTTGTAGCCAAAGAAAACGGGACATTTTCCGTTTACTGTGCCGGCGGACTTGGACCAAATCCAAAGCTTGGTGTTCATATTACAGACAATGCAGATCCAAACGAGGTTTCCCTTTACGTCCATGCCATGATCCGTCTCTTTACCACATACGGCAATTATGAGTCCCGCGCAAAATCCAGAACCCGCTATCTGCAGGATACCCTTGGCGAAGAAAAAATCCGGAACTATTTCCTCCAGTTTGTGGAAGACGCGCAAAAAGAAATGACTCCATGGCCTGTAGAACCAGTCCATCCGATTTCCAAATCTGCTGACGGCACTCTGTCCGAAGCACTTCTGACAGAAAAACGGGTACTCCCACAGAAACAGAACGGCCTGTACACGGTTTCTTATCATCCGCTGGGCGGACGGCTTGCACCTCAAAAACCGTCTGAACTGTATGCCGTGATCAAAGAGATGCCGGAAACCGAGCTTCGGATCTCACCGGACGGCACCTTGTATATCATCAATCTGACTGCAAAAGAAGTACCTGCTGTGTTAGAAGCCACAAAAGACGGAGCTGCTTCTTTATTTGAAAGCAGTGTCAGCTGCATTGGCGTTCCAATCTGCCAACACGGACTGCGCAATTCCTATGCACTGTTAGAGTCCTGCATTCAGCGGGTCCGCAAGGAACAGTTCGCCGACAGAGTCCTTCCATGTATCCATATTTCCGGATGTCCTTCCAGCTGCGGAAGCCATCAGGCGGGAAGTATCGGTCTTGTCGGACACTCCAAACGGGTGGATGGAAAAATGGAACCTGCATTCAAATTATTTGTAAACGGAGACAGCGAAGAACCTGGAGCACATCTGGGCATCGAAAAAGGTTTTCTTCTGGAGACTGTAATCCCGGAATTTTTCGCAGCTCTCGGAAAACGAATTGCCGCAGCAGACAGTACCTTTGACGTCTGGTATCCGACTCACGCAGAAGAATTTGATACACTTGCTGCTGAATACGCAGAGAAGACACAATAGCTTCAAAATAAAAACCAGGCAGGATGCCTTCCTTTTTACGGGAACATATCCTGCCTGGTTTTTCTGATTATTCTGTTTCTATAAAATATCAATATGTTCGCCTGCAAGTGCCTTGTTCATACTTCGCACCGCACAGAATTTTCCGCACATGGAACAAGTATCCTCATGTTCAGGCTTTCTCTCATTCCAGATCCGTTTTGCCGTCTCCGGATCCATGGCACACTCCCACTGTGCTTCCCAGTCCAGATTTCTTCTGGCTTGTGCCATCCTGTCATCTGCCTGTCTTGCTCCCCGCACTCCTTTTGCAATATCTGCCGCATGTGCCGCAATCTTAGACGCCATGATTCCCTGTTTTACATCTTCCAGATTCGGAAGAGCCAGATGCTCTGCCGGTGTCACATAGCACAAAAATGCCGCTCCTGCCGATGCTGCCACGGCTCCGCCAATCGCAGAAGTAATATGGTCATATCCCGGAGCAATATCTGTCACAAGTGGTCCCAATACATAAAACGGCGCTCCCTGACAAATGGACTGCTGCACTTTCATATTTGCCTCGATCTGATCCAGAGGCATATGTCCCGGACCTTCCACCATCACCTGAACATCCTTCTCCCATGCCCGCCTGGTCAGTTCGCCCAGACGCACCAGCTCCTCGATCTGGCAGACGTCCGTTGCATCTGCAAGACATCCTGGTCTGCATGCGTCACCGAGTGAAACCGTCACATCATATTCCCGACAAATATCCAGAATCTCATCATAATATTCATAAAATGGATTTTCTTCCCCTGTCATACACATCCACGCAAATACAAGAGAACCACCTCTGGATACGATGTTCATTTTTCGCTTATGCTGCCGAATCTGCTCGATTGTTTTACGCGTAATGCCACAGTGCAGTGTCACAAAATCCACTCCATCCTGTGCGTGAAGACGGACCACATCGATAAAATCTCTGGCAGTCAGCGTATCCAGATCCCTTTGATAGTGGATCACGGAATCATAGATTGGAACAGTACCGATCAGCGCCGGACACTCACTGGTCAGCTTTCTTCGAAATGGAATTGTATTTCCATGAGAAGACAGATCCATGATGGCATGTGCGCCCATCTCAACTGCCTGCATCACCTTCTGCATCTCCACATCGTAATCTTTACAGTCTCTTGAAACTCCCAGATTTACATTGATCTTTGTACGCAGCATCGAACCGATTCCTTCCGGATCAATACAGGTGTGATTTTTGTTGGCACAGATGACAACCTTTCCTTCTGCCACCAGCGGCATCAGCTCTTCGGTCGTCATATGTTCTTTTTGTGCCACGATCTCCAGTTCTTTTGTCACAATCTGTTTTCTCGCTGCTTCCATCTGTGTTGTATAGTTTCTCATATGCATTCCTTTCCATGCCCGCCGCGGAGTATGCAAAAAGCTGCTGCAACGCAAACGCATTACAGCAGCAATTTTTCTTCTCAGATCCTATCACTTTCTCTGTATATCCCTACGTTGGCATTATCCAAATCAGGTTACGGGTTTTAAGCGATCCAGCTTTCTCTCAGCCTGCTTTCTGCAAGCACCCCTTTTTTGTTTCTGTTGATATTATAAACACTCTCATTCTTGGAATCAAGTGTTATCTGAATTTTCTTTTTGCCCTTGAGGAAGCTCTTCGCGAAGTCCCAGTATCCCTTCAACCAGAATCTTCACGTCATCCAGAATATAATCAAATGCACCGGCCTGACACATATTGATCAATACCAGTCCCAACGGAACTGCCAGAATCATACCAAAGACTCCCTTGATCTTATATCCCACATATAAAAGCAGCAGTGTCACCAGCGGATTCATTCCCATGCTGTCACCTACCAGCTTTGGCTGCAAAAGCTGACGCACTACCTGGGAAACTGCATAGATGATCACCAGACCGGCTGTAATTTTATATTCACCGATAAATACGGAGTAAATTGCCCATGGGATCAACGCAGTTCCCGTTCCAAAAAATGGCAGAAAATCCAAAAATGAAATCAAAAATGCAACCAAAACCGCATAATGAATTCCAAGCACAAGAAATCCGGCAAACAGGATCAAAAAAACAACACCCATGATCTTAAACTGCGCCTTGAAATATCCGCCTACTGCATATTTCAGATTATCCATCACCAGGATCATCCTCTTTTCCACAGACGGCGGTGCGATTTTATGAAACCATGCGATCACTTCTTCTCTCTGGATTGTAAAAAAGTAAGCTGCCAGTATCGCAACAATGAAAGAAATCAGATAGGACGGAAGTCTTTTTGCAAAATTTCCCGCAGCCGTCACCGTCGGCTCGCTGATTTTCGAAACAAGATTCCCCATATAAGTATCCAGATTCTCCACTATCGTTGTCCACCCATTCTGCACTCCCCGGGGAAGCCTGCTGAACGCACCGGATAAGGTATTTCCAATCTCACGCATCCCCTCTTCCAGCTGTGCATAAATATCCGGAAAGTTCTGAATCAGATCTGTCACTTCCACTGCAATCCTGCTGACTGCAAAATATCCCACTAAAACGATCAGCCCAATGACCATGATAACAATCATTGCTGTTCCCAGCTTCTTTACGATCTTCAATCGCTTTTCCAGCCAGTTCACCAGAGGTGTCGCAATGGCAGAAATGATCCAGCCCACAACGAACGGCATGAGAAATCCGATTGCTTTTACGCCCAGGATAATAAACGCAGCCGTTGCCAGTATACTGAACATAAGACTTACCGCCACTTGCCAGTAAGGTCTCTTTCGCTCCATAAAAATCTCCTTCCCGCATCGTGCTTTTCCTGTTTACTCTATCATTCTCCGAAATTATTCTTTCGTTTCATCCTCCAAAAATCTTTCCGGAAACAGATATTCCCGCTCAGCCAGATCCCAGATTTCGTCTCTTCCCTGCTTTGTAACCGAAGAAAACGGGATTACTTTTGTTCCCGGAAGCAGATTCAGACCTGTTTTTAACATCTTCACATGCTTCTGCACCTGACTGCGTTTTAATTTATCCAGCTTTGTAGCAATGATGATCGGCTGAAATCCCTGATCGACGATCCACTGATACATCATCTTGTCATTTGCCGAAGGGTCATGCCGGATGTCGATCAGAAGAAAGACTGCTTTCAACTGTTTTGATGTATGCAGATACCGCTCGATCAGATTTCCCCACTGGATCTTTTCTTTTTCGGAAACCTTCGCATATCCGTATCCCGGCAGATCCACCAGATAAAGTTCCTCGTTGATATTATAAAAATTAATCGTCTGTGTCTTTCCCGGTGTGGCAGAGATCCGGGCATACGATTTTCGGTTCATCAGCGCATTGATCAGGGATGACTTACCCACATTGGATTTCCCCGCAAACGCAATCTCCGGTTTTTCATTTTCCGGCAATTTACTTGTAATTCCACAAACAGTTTCCAGATTGATATTCTTTATTACCATAGTTTACTCCCCTCCGGATATTTTATCCTGATCTTCTGACACAAATGCTGCCTTCAGCACTTCCTCCATATGCTCTACAGGCAGGATCTCGAGTCCTTTTGTGATTTCCTGAGAAAGCTCTTCTACATCTGCCAGATTCTTTTTGGGAACAAGAACTGTTTTTATCCCGGCATTTTTCGCAGCCAGAAGCTTTTCCTTTAATCCTCCAATCGGCAGTACACGTCCGCGCAGAGTCACTTCTCCTGTCATGGCAATATCTGCACGCACCTTTTGTTCTGTGATCGCAGAAAGCATTGCAGTTGCCATGGTGATTCCGGCTGACGGACCGTCTTTGGGCACTGCACCCTCCGGAATATGTACATGGATATCATGTTTTTCAAAAAAGTCATCCGCAATCTGATAATCTCTGCTGACAGAACGGATATAGCTGATCCCGGTCCGTGCCGATTCTTTCATCACATCTCCAAGCTGACCAGTGAGCATGATCTCTCCTTTTCCAGGCATCACATTCACTTCGATCTGGAGGGTAT
>ERZ791931.2411-NODE-2411-length-10758-cov-2.988228_pt1 | contig 10758 bp, 11 predicted proteins | sample MGYA00510127_ERZ791931 | MGnify/ENA primary metagenome ERZ791931 (study PRJEB30046, sample SAMN00792067) | human gut metagenome | study: EMG produced TPA metagenomics assembly of the A metagenome-wide association study of gut microbiota in type 2... | reverse complement strand
AGTATCAACTCCTTTCAATAATATTCTACTCTAATATCTTATAAACTCAACACCAACTTATATAATTTTATAATTTATATTTAACTGTCAACAACCTTCTAACAATCCATGATCAGCTCTTCCAGAGTTCCGCCCGGTTTGATCATTGGGTATACAAGATCCTCCGGATCGATCATAAACTCGATAATCGTCGGTCTGTGTTTATTTTCAAGTGCTGCTCTGAATGCAGGCTCAATATCTTCTTTTTTCTCCACACGGATTCCTACTGCGCCATAACTTTCTGCCAGTTTGATAAAGTTCGGTGTATACTCCGGATATTCAAAATTCTCATCATCTGCTGCCCTTCTGCTTGCAGCACCGGATCGTAAATTCGTCATAGAGTAACGTTTTCCATAGAATAATTTCTGCCACTGGCGAACCATTCCAAGGTTATAATTATTAAAAATACAGCTAATGATTGGAAGTTCCTCTAATACTGCTGTTGCAAGTTCCTGAATATTCATCTGCATCCCACCGTCACCGGAGATAGAAATAACCGGTACATCCGGATTACCGATTTTAGCACCAATCGCTCCCGGAAGTCCATACCCCATTGTTCCAAGTCCACCTGACATAAGAAGTCTCTTCTTCTGTGTAATCTCAGCAAACTGAGCCGTGAACATCTGATGCTGTCCTACATCAGTTACAATAATTGCTTCATCAAACATACGGTTGATCGTCTCAATAATATCCTGAGGTGTCATGATTGGTTTTTCTTTCATTTTCAGAGGATGTTCCTCTTTCCAGTTTTCAATCTGTTCCAGCCACTTTGATGTCTCATTCGGCTCTACATACTCTAACATCTTCTCGATTGCATCTTTTGCATCCGCAACAATCGGAATGTCTACCTGTACATTTTTTGAAATTGCAGCTGTATCAATATCGATATGTACAATCTGTGCATTCGGTGCAAATGAATGCAGCTTTCCGGTAATTCGGTCATTGAACCTCGTTCCGATTGAAAACAGCAGATCACAATCACTGACAGCCATATTGCAGGCATATGCTCCATGCATTCCAAGATTTCCGATGTAGAGTGGGTGGTTTGTCGGAATTGCCCCGCGTCCCATTACTGTTGTTACGACCGGAATATTCGTCTTCTCCACCAATTTGGTAAATACTTCGTTTGCACGGGAAATAATCACACCTCCACCTGCTAAAAATAATGGTTTCTTTGCACGTCCAAGCATTTTGATCGCACGTTTTAACTGTCCGATATGTACGCTTGTATTCGGCTTATAACCACGGATATTAACAGTTTCCGGATATTCTGCGCTTCCAAGTTCTCCCATAACATCTTTTGGAAGATCGATAAGGACCGGACCTGGACGTCCTGTTCTTGCAATGTAAAATGCTTCTTTTAAAATTCTTCCAAGGTCTTCTCTGTTTCGCACCGTTACTCCATATTTGGTGATACTTCTTGTAATTCCTACAATGTCAACCTCTTGAAATGCATCATTTCCAATCAGATGTCTGGACACCTGCCCGGTGAAGCACACAAGCGGAACACTGTCATAATATGCTGTTGCAAGACCTGTTACCAAGTTCGTTGCTCCCGGACCACTTGTAACAAGGCAAACACCGACTTTTCCGGTAGATCTTGCATAGGCATCGGCCTCATGGACAAGTGCCACTTCCTGCCTTGGCAAGATTACTTTCGTAAAATCCTGCTTGTAAAGTTCGTCACTGATATCAATGGTACATGCCCCAGGATAACCGAACAGAGTATCTACTCCTTCTTCTTTTAAGGCTTTTACTAATAACTTATTGCCACTGATTTTCTTCATAAATGTCTTCCTCCTTTAACATTCCCAGATTTTGCTTCGTCATGAATATCCAACAGAGTATGCATTGCCCGTCAGATATAGAAAAACGCCCTAAGCGAAATAGCTTAGGGCGAATATACCATCCGTGTTACCACCTAAATTCAGAGAATTCTCTCTGCACTCATGTCAATACGGGAAACCATAACGATTATCCGATATTGCTCCCTTGTAACGTCGGGACAGACGTTGAAGTCTACTCAGATCATATAACTGTAGAGGCTTTCTTTCAAAAGCACTATCAGCCATTCATCTTTTCGGTTCACTGCTCAGAGGCTACTTCCATAAACCCTTCATGAAAACTTACACCACCCGTCTTCTCTCTTAGCTTCCGGTATCTATGTACTCCTCCCCGTCATTGCATTTCACAAAACTGTTTTATCGAATATTTTTATATATTATAATCATAACTTTGTGTTACTGTCAATGACATTTTTCATCTGTTTTCTTGATATATTTTATGATGTCAGAGATAATACTTTCAGCACTTCGCCTGCAATTTTTGTCCAGGAAAGTCTGCTGACATCTACTTCTTTTGTTTTACCTGCCTCCACAGACTCCCAGATTCTCTGACCGATCCGCCTTTCAAAATCCGGCAGCGTCGCAGGAACTGCCTCGTCCACATTACGCATCAATGGCAGTGTCACATATCTTATATCTGCCCCCGGCGCATAAGTATCGATCCATTCTTTCACTCCGGGCAGGTCCGTCATGACTACTCTGTCTCCGCATGCAAGCGCCTCAATGACCGTAAGAGGCAGTCCTTCAGAGAATGACAGAAGTGCAAAGATGTCACAGGAATTGTAGACCTTCGCCAGTTCTTTCTGTGGAAGCTTTCCTAAAAATGTCACCTTATACGGACATTTTTTCGCAAGCTCTACTATCTGCTCATACTCTTCTTCATTCCCGGCTCCTCCGGCAAGCAAAAGCTCAATCCTTTCCTTTTCATATTCCAGATAATCCAGACTCCGGATCAGGCTTTCCACTCCTTTTTTCACCGAAATCTTTCCGGCAAATGCAATTCTTGTCACACCGTCATTCACACGCAGGCTTTCATTCTTGAAAATATGGCTGTTATACCCCATTCCAATCACCTGTATTTTTTCTTTCGGCACATCATAAATATCCTGAATGGTCCGCTTCTGCTCTGCATGCAGTGCAAAAATCCGATCAAGTCTTCGAATCTGCCCCGTAATGTACTCCCGTTCCAAATCTGTCTTCTGCATCTGCCGCAAATCTGTATTATGGCAAAAGCCAAAGACCTTCCGGTCTGGAAAATGTTCCCGTACGATGGCAGTCAAAAGATAAAGATGATGGCACAAAATCAGATCCGGATCCAAATCTCTTACTGCCTCATCCAACTGTTTCAAAAAACTTTCTTTGAATGCCACTTCCATCTTTGGTGTCAGATCCCGGTACCTGGTACTTGGATATGGCATCTCATCCGACATCCCCACAATCGGAAAATTCAAAATCCCCTGTTCAAAATATACCGGATAAAATGCTACGTGATCCGGCAATGGAGTTTCCTCCTGCGGGTACACACCAGCCACCAGTGCCTGCTCATGTCCCACTTCTGCAAATTCCTTCATAAGCTCCGTCAGAAAAATTCCGCTTCCGGTGCTGTTTGGTTTTTGCGCTGTTACATTTAAAATTCTCATGATATCCTCTCGTAAACTGTAAATACATATTCCAGGTCGAAATACGTCTGTTCATCACTGATCTTCGTCATCCGCCAATCCGGATCCTGATCCAGATCAGGGAAAAATGTATCTGCCTGGTACGCGTGATCGATTTTTGTAATATACGCTGTCTTACAATATGGAAGCAGTTGTCTGTAAATGCTCTCTCCCCCGATCACAAATATCTCTTCATCTTCATACTTCTTAAGTTCTTCTACCATCTCTTCGATCGTATGAACAACAACCGTTCCTTTTACCTGATAATTCTTATCAGATGTCAGAACTACATTGACACGGTTTTTTAGTGGCTGTCCCCCCGGAAAGCTCTCCAGTGTCTTTCTTCCCATTGCAACGACCTTCCCCTTTGTCGTCTCACGGAAAAACTTCATATCCTGTGGAATGCTAACCAATAGTTTGTTATTCATTCCAATCGCCCAGTTTTTATCCACTGCTACAATCAAATTCATCTGCACCACTCCTCCTCATTTTATTTTTACTATTTCCAAAGCATTTTACACTGCTACCGGAATATTTTTAATCTGGTCGTGTGTCTCGTAATCAATCAGTTTCACATCATCCGGCGTAAAATCATAAAAGTCCTTCACTTCCGGGTTTAACCAGAATTTCGGTGCCGGGTAAGGCTCTCTTTTTATCAGCTCTTCTACAAGCGGAATATGACGATCATAAATGTGCGCATCTGCGATCACATGAACCAGCTCTCCTGCTTCCATATCACATACCTGCGCCAGCATATGCAAAAGCACAGCGTACTGACATACATTCCAGTTATTTGCAGTCAGAACATCGTTAGATCTCTGATTCAGTACTCCATTCAGCGTAAGCTTTTCATGGCCTTCCTTTTTCGTAACATTGAACGTCATACTGTATGCACACGGATAAAGATTCATCTCGTGAAGATCCTGATGCACATAAATATTGGTCATAATCCTTCTGCTGTATGGATTATTCTTCAGATCATAGATCACGCGGTCTACCTGATCAAACATCCCTTCTTTATACTGGTGCTTCACAGACATCTGATAGCCATATGCTTTTCCGATGGATCCATTCTCATCTGCCCAGCTATCCCAGATATGACTGTTCAGATCATGAATGTTGTTCGATTTTTTCTGCCAGATCCATAAAAGTTCATCTGTACAGCTCTTAATCGCAGTTCTTCTAAGTGTCAGTGCCGGAAATTCCTTAGACAGATCATACCGGTTTACAACACAGAATTTTTTCACTGTATAAGCCGGAGTTCCGTCTTCCCACACCGGACGTACTTTTTCTCCTCTTGTATCTGTACCATTATCAATAATGTCGCGGCACATATTTTTAAATACCTGATCGGCATAACTCATTTTTTGTCTCCTCCATGATAGTTCCTGTTCAAACCTGTCAGTGGCATCCTTGCCGCCTGATAATCCTATGATATTTTAGCATGAAATGCATATAAAAAAAAGAGGAATACCTTTATTAATTTTCGTATTCCTCTTTCTGTCTGTGAAAACATATCTATTTTTTCTTTCAAAAATTCCTTACATTCTTGCTTTGAGGTACATATCATGCAAATCCATGACTTACTTTCTACCAGGCACGTTAGAAATCAGCAGCATCCCTGAAGTACATTTTCCAGTGCACTTGCACTGCTGGAATGTGCACGTTCCACACGGATATTATAACGTTCTGCCTCTTTCAATGCACAATGTACCATCTTATGTGCTACGGTCGACGTAAATAATATAATCAGATCTGGCTGTCCAATCTGTGTCTTCAAATTTCCGGACATTCTTGTAAATACCTTCGCCTTGCATTTGTGTTTTTTGCAGATCTGCTTGTATTGCTGTTCCATTCTCTCGTTGCCACCGATAATTACCACACTCATTTAAGCCACCTGTCCTTTCCGTTTAAATGCCGGCCAGTTTTGCTCCTGCTGCTTTACATGCATTTAATTCTGCACTTCCCGGTGTCTCGTTTGCAATCACACCTTCCTCTTCCACAAGCTCGGCTCCTGCCACTTTCATGCGATCACACCAGCTTCTCATCCACTCACCATCTCCCCAGCCATAAGATCCAAATAAGAGAATTTTCTTTCCGCTTACTTTTCCTTCCAGCTCTGCTACAAATGGCTCCATCTCAGACTCTTCCAGTTCTTCTGCACCCATTGCAGAGCATCCAAGTGCAAATACATCCTCTCCTGCCAGTGCATCCACGCTTGCCTGATCTACAGACATCACTTTTGCCTGTGCACCATTTTCTTCAATTCCTTCTCCGATTGCCTCTGCCATTGCCTGTGTGTTTCCTGTTCCACTCCAATATACGACTGAAATACTCATAATTTTATCTCCTCCTGTTTTATCTGTGTCATCAATTTTTGCTTTTAAGCAGCTATACATGCAATATCCCGAATGCTTTTTCCAACCAGATATTCATTCACCGCACTGGTCTTTGCCTTATCATACGCCCAGAAAATCATTTTTGCTCTCCCTGGATTGTTATAGACTTTCCAATATCCGGAAAACAGACTGTCTTTTCCGTCTTTTTCAATGAAACATTTTACATCATCGATCGGATAATCTAAAAATGCTCCTATCTCATGCGGAAAACAGATTTCTCCATCTGAATACTGACAGACACGTTTCGAGAGACGTTCCAGCATCTTTTCCGGTTCCACGTCCTCATATCCGTAGGAACCTAAAAATTCCCTGACATCTGTCCGTTTCAAATATCTGGAAAACGACTCGCGCCGGTACAAAAATACAAGACATTTTCCATAATTTCTTGTCAGAATTTTAAATTTGATCCCTGTTCCTTCCAGGATTTCATAAAGCTCTCTACTGTTTTCTTCCGTAATATTCAAAATACAGGCAATCTTGATTCCTTTCAGAAACGGCGCACACTGCAGAATTAACTGAACCTGCAGACTTTTCATATTATCCATACCAGATAACATATAAGACACTACTTCTTTTGACATTGCATATCCTCATCCGTAATTGATTTTGATTATCATTTGCATTTTTATAATATCATAGTAGTTAGTTTAATGCAACCATTTTAAATGATTGTCTTTTATCAAAAAAGGCATCATGCATTTTCATACATGATACCTTTTATATTTCCTACGGCTCTGCAATATTATACAATACTTTGTTCAACATCTTCTCCAAAGCCTCAATTTCTTTTTTATTCATTCCGATTGTCAGCATCTTATCCAGCTTCCGTCTCTGATTTTCCATGCGTCTCTGGATATCGTAAGCTTTCTCCGTCAGGTAAATGTTCTTGCAGCGCTTATCCGTATTACTTGGAACTGATAAGATATATCCCTTTTCGTCCAGCCGTTTCAGCAGACCGGTCACGGTAGGATTTCTGAGATTCAATCCTTTTTCAATGTCCCTCTGTGTCACTTCTTCTTTCTCACAGTCGAACAGATAATCCAGTACTGCACACTGTGATGCGGTAATGCCAAGCGTACGCAGCCGGTTATTAAATTCCTTCTCATACACATTATTTATCTGCTTGAACATAAATCCTATCGTTCTCTTCTTTTGCATACGCCTTATCCTTTCTTTTAATCCCAGATCCTGACAACCTTCTCTTTACTTATCAGCTCATCTTTTTTATCTCACTTCTCGCAAGCACAATTGCAACTACTGCTGCCGTTCCGTCCGCGATCGGACCTGCATACATTACACCATCAATTCCGATAAATATCGGGAATATAATAATGAGTGGCAAAAGAAATAATATCTGTCTCGTCAGAGACACAACTGCTCCCTTTGTAGCTTTTCCGATTGCAGTGAAAAACTGCGAGCAGACCGGGTGGATTCCATTTACAAACGTCATAAACATATAAATGCGGAAATACCTCTCTGCAAACCGGAAATATTCTTCGCTTCCATTTCCGAAAATACTGACGATCTGTCTTGGAAATACTTGAAAGCACACAAAGCAGATACCGCCGACCACAAGCGCTATCTGCATGGATTGCTTATATGTGTGTCTGACTCTCATATAATTGCCTGCTCCATAATTAAAACCCCAGATTGGCTGGCATCCCTGGGCAAGACCGATACAGATTGCCATAAACACCATATTGACTTTTGCAATTACACCGACACACGCCAGTGGAATATCTGATCCATATACAGAGAGAGAACCATAATATCTCAATGTATTATTTAACACGATCTGCACGATTGCCATAGCTATTTGATTGATGCATGAAGCCATACCAAGTGTGAGAATGCCTTTGATATACATTCCACGGGGCTTTATCATCTCCGCTGTCAGTCCCATCTTTTTAAAACGTACAAAATACACAATTACCAGACACCCAGACACGATCTGACCGATTACAGTTGCCCATGCAGCTCCTTTAATTCCCCAATGGAATCCAAAAATAAACAGTGGATCTAGAATCGTATTGATGATTGCCCCCGTAAGCATACAAGTCATAGAATAAGTCGGGCTTCTGTCTGCACGGATCAGATGATTCCCCCCTGTCGTCAGGATCAGAAAAGGAATGCCAAATGCTGTAATCCCTGTATAATCCTGTGCATAAAGCAGGACGTCTTTTGTAACACCGAATACATGAAGCAGCGGATCTAAGAACAATAATACGACAACCGCGATCGTCACACCGCAAAGCATCAGCATTGCAAGCCCTGTCCCTGCATACCTGCACGCACATTCCTGCTCTCCTGCCCCCGAGGACAGATTAAATTTTGAAGCACTTCCAATCCCAAGAAGCAATGCCGTTGCAGTACAAATAATCGTAATTGGAAATGCGATATTAGTCGCTGCATTTCCAAGAAGTCCTACACCTTGTCCAATAAATATCTGGTCTACAATATTATAAAGCGAGCTGACCAGCATACTGATGATTGCCGGGATGGAGAATTTTAATATCAACCGCTCGATCTTCTCTGTTGCAAGCGGATTGACCTTTACACTTTCTTCCAAACCTAAACCTCCAATATTTCTACTAATATTCACGAATGACACTGCTGACTTCGCGAATTGTCTCCATATCTTTGAGATGCTCCAGAGAATCCAGCATCTGGCTTTCTTTGACAGCCTCTGTTACAATAACAAGTTCAGCTACATCAGCGTTCTCGCACTGTTCCTTCTGCATGACTTTTGTAATGCTGACCTTGTGAACACCAAATACCATGGCAATGGAAGCCAGAACTCCAGGTTTATTCTCTACCTGCATACGAAGGAAAAATTTATTTTTCACATTCTTAAAATTCTTGACTGGTGTTGTCCGATAACAGGTACAACTGATTCTTCCGGTACAGTGATACTGCGTGTCACGCACTACGTCGATCACATCTCCGACAACTGCACTGGCAGTCGGGAACTCTCCAGCACCACGTCCATAGAACATTACATCTCCAACTGCATCTCCATGCACAAATACGGCATTGAAAGAATCTCTGACAGATGCCAGTGGGTGATTCTGTGAAATCATCATCGGATAAACACCCACTTCAATTCCATCTTCTGTATTATGAGCCACACCAAGTAATTTGATAACATTGCCAAATTCTTTTGCATATGCTATGTCTCTTGAAGAAATCTTTGTAATTCCCTCTGTATATACATCCTTGAACACAACTCTGGAATGAAATGCGATGGAAGCCAGAATTGCTGCTTTACGTCCGGCATCTAATCCTTCAATATCTGCTGTCGGGTCCGCCTCTGCATATCCAAGCTCTGTCGCTTTTGCCAATGCTTCATCAAAATCCATATTGTCTTCAAACATCTTTGTCAGGATATAGTTTGTTGTACCATTCATGATTCCAATGACTTCATCAATCTCATTTGCCGCCAGGCATTGCTTTAACGGACGGATGATCGGGATTCCTCCGGCTACTGCAGCCTCAAACAGAAAATCCACACCATGCTCTTCTGCTGCATCCAGAAGTTCTTTTCCGTGCTCAGCAATCAGATCTTTATTAGCAGACACAACATTTTTTCCTGCATTTAAAGCATCCAGGATCATGGTTCTTGCTGGCTCAATTCCGCCCATCACCTCAATTACGAGTCGGATTTCATCATTATCAATAATATCTCTCCAGTTATCGGTAAGAAGAGATGGATCCACACCTTCACGCTTTTTCTCCATATTGTGAACAAGAATCTTTACGATCTCAACATCTGCTCCTGCCTTTTTGTAAAATTCATCTTTTTGTTTCTCAATCAATTTATATACTCCGCTTCCAACTGTCCCCAGTCCTAAAAGTCCAATCTTAATCTTATCTGGCTTGCTCATTTTTCATCCTCCTGTTGTCTAACTATCTTATCATATTACAAATTTTAACCCTCGCATGGTTTACTGGCAGTAATTGCAGACGACATAATATATTCTCCTACCGACAATCCACGTCCCCAGCGTTCTTCATACTCCTTAGACACCGGTTTTGTCTGTATCTCAATATTTTCAAATCCGGCACTGCGGATAATCTCTTCCAGTTCTTCTACCGAAGAAGCCCCTGATACTCAGCAGGAATGCATGGCTTCATCTTCTTTCATCTCTTGTGTCAGCTCTTTCATGATTACAATATCGCAGATAGAGATACGCCCTCCCGGCTTCAAAGTCCGTAATATCTCTCTGTATACTCTCCATTTATTATCCGACATATTGATCACACAGTTTGAAATACAGACATCTGCTGTATTATCCGCCACCGGAAGATTTTCAATCTCTCCCAGGCGAAATTCTACATTTCGTATCCGGTTTTCCTTTGCAATACTTCTGGCTTTTGAAAGCATCTCCGGTGTCATGTCCACACCAATGGCACGTCCTCTTCTTCCAACTGTCTTTCCCGCAATAAAACAGTCAAGCCCTGTTCCAGATCCCAGATCCAGCACAATCTCTCCTGGCTGAATTGCTGCTTTTCGATGTGGATTACCACACCCCAGCCCCATATTAGCCCCTTCCGGTGCCAGCGCCAGTTCTTCCGGTGTATATCCCACGGTAGCAGATACAACCTGATTTTCTTTTCTATCATTAACAATGCTATTTTCTTTCTTTTCCAAAGCTATATTGGCATAGTCTCTTCTTACAATATCATGAATATCTTTCTCCATCTTTTCCTCTCATGCCCCCTGGTTTTCCTATAGAAAAAAATGCCATGTTTTTACATAGCATCTTCACCTTTCATTATTATACCCGTATATACAAAAAATCTCAATTCGAAGATTGA
>ERZ791931.2403-NODE-2403-length-10805-cov-3.100000_pt1 | contig 10805 bp, 10 predicted proteins | sample MGYA00510127_ERZ791931 | MGnify/ENA primary metagenome ERZ791931 (study PRJEB30046, sample SAMN00792067) | human gut metagenome | study: EMG produced TPA metagenomics assembly of the A metagenome-wide association study of gut microbiota in type 2... | reverse complement strand
AGAACACTTTTTTCTTTGAAAGGAAATCGATTGGCTCACGCTCTTTCTTTGGACGATAATATAATTTTTCACTTCTAAGTCCAACTGCATAAAATGCATTTACGATCAATCTTGTAATAACAAGTGCTGTAAACATAGATGCGATGATACCAATTGCAAGTGTCTGCGCGAATCCTTTTACTGTACCGGAACCTTTGAACCACAATACAGCTGCTGCAATCAGAGTCGTAATATTACCATCTAAGATTGCTGATAAAGCTTTCTGGAAACCAATCTTCAGAGAATTCTTTACACTTCTTCCGCGTACCATCTCTTCACGTACACGAGCGAAGATGATAACGTTGGCATCTACTGCCATACCAATGCCAAGAATGATACCGGCAATACCCGGAAGTGTCAATGTTACTTCAAATGCATTCAGGATTACAAGTACAAGTCCTGTATAGATTAAAAGTGCAAGTCCGGATGCAAGTCCCGGAAGCAAGTATACACAACACATGAATACAAATACAATTGCAAGTCCGATTGCTCCGGCTTTTAAACTGGTCGCAACTGCCTGCTCACCAAGCTGGGCTCCTACAACATTAGAACGCAACTCTTCCAGTTCCAGTTTCAGACCACCGATACGGATTGTAGAAGCAAGCGCATCTGCTTCTTCATAGGTCATGTTACCACTGATCTGAGCCTGTCCATTTGTAATGGCTGCCTGTACATTCGGAACACTTACAAATGCTCCGTCATAATAGATACCAATGCTCTGGCTTGCTGCCAGTGCTTTTGTTGTTGCATCTGCGAACTTTGTTGTTCCATCTTTTGTAAATGTAAGAGATACAACATTCTGTTTATTCTTTGTCAGCTGGTCTTCTGTTGTCTGAGCCTGGGCACTTTTTACATCATTGCCACTCAGTACAATAGAACCGTCTGCCTGCAATTCTTCAATTGTCTTGTTAAGCTGATAATCTTTGGACGCATCTCCCGTACTGTTCACCTGACTGTAGTTTGCTGAGCCGTCACTGCCTGTCTGCGCAATAAAATACAGGGAACCCGGCTGTCCCAGTTCGTCTAAAATCTCATTGGCATCTGTAACACCAGGAATCTCGATATTAATACGGTCGCTTCCCTCCTGATATACACTTGCCTCTGTACTATACTGTTCTACACGCTTTTGCAGCTTATAGATTGTATCACTCATCTCTTCATCCGACGGATTGTTATCTTTGACCTGATATGTGATACTTACACCACCGGCAAGGTCCAGACCCAGTTTGATATTCTTCATAGAACCTGTATGGCCTTTTCCGAATCCAACAATTGTCGTAAAACCAAGCAGTACGATCAAGGCTGCTGCCACAATAAGACTAAGTATGCCTCTGCTTTTTTTCATGATTTACTTCCTTTCTCTTTCTTCCATTCCTTCGAAGGATTCTATGTTACACATTATGCATCTGCCAGTGCTGCTTTGATCATAATGGCACATTCCACACGTTTACGCTGCATCTCACAGCCAACATCATAACAATCATGGATCGTTCCATGGAAATTATAAGAGTTTGCCATACATCCACCGCTACAGTAGAATTTAGCGAAACAATTTTTACATTTTTCTTTTGAATATACACTGCAGCTTCTGAAATCATCTGCAATCTCCGGCTTTACAATTCCATCGTCTACATTTCCCATCAGGAATTCTTCCTGCCCGACAAACTGATGACATGGATACAGATCTCCCCATGGTGTGACAGACAGATATTCTGTTCCGGAACCACAGCCGGACATACGTTTCATCACACATGGGCCGCCTTCCAGATCGATCATAAAGTGGAAGAAATTAAATCCTTTGCCTTCTTTCTCTCGTTCGATCATAATCTTGGCAAGTTTATCATACTCTTCTTTGATCTGTGGAATATCCTCTTCGCGGATCGCATATGGATCGGATTCGTCACCTACGACCGGCTCAATGGACATCTGCTTGAATCCAAGATCTGCAAAATGCAGGATATCATTGGAGAAATCCAGATTATTTCTTGTAAATGTCCCACGGATATAATACTTCTCCTGATTACGGCTTTCAGCCAGCTTCTGGAATTTCGGCACGATCAGATCGTAGCTTCCTTTTCCGTTGCGGAACGGACGCATCTTATCATTGATTTCTTTTCGTCCATCCAGGCTTAGCACAACATTGTCCATCTCTTTATTGACAAACTCCTGAATCTCATCATTCAGAAGAACGCCATTCGTCGTAACTGTAAATCGGAAATTCTTGTCATGAAGCTTTTCCTGTTCTCTTCCGTATGCTACCAGATCTTTGACAACCTGCCAGTTCATAAGCGGCTCTCCTCCAAAGAAATCTACTTCCAGATTTCTTCTGCTTCCGGAATTTGCAATCAGGAAATCTAATGCCTTCTTTCCGACTTCATAACTCATAAGAGCACGTCTTCCATGATACTCGCCTTCTTCTGCAAAGCAGTATCTGCAGGCCAGATTACAGTCATGTGCAATGTGAAGGCAAAGAGCCTTTACAACTGTCTTTCTCTTCTTCACGATTGGAACAAGATATTCAAACTCATCCTTTGTAAATAATTTCCCGTCCTCTGTCAGTTCAATGACATCATCAAGAGCATCTCTTAAATCTTCCTCGCTATATGTATCTCCAAGCCGCTTTTTCAGATTCTCCCATGTAAGATCACTCTTTAAAATCTCAGCTGTTGGTTCTTCGTCCGGTTCATTCAGTACAGCGATCACATCATAGCACAGGTCATCAACCACATGTACGGCTCCACTGTATACATCCAGAACAATGTTATATCCGTTATTCTTATACTGATGAATCACAGTAATAATCTCCTTTTCTATTTTTTCTATCTCTTTAAAATTTTCATGGTTATTTGGCAACAGAACAGAGACAGCGACCCTTTTAAGACCGCTGTCTCCTGGTTTTTTACCTATGTTCTTTTACTTATTTGCTCTGCTCACAGGTCTGATTTCCTACTGTACAGGAAGTCTTGCATGCTGACTGGCAAGATGTCTGACATTCGCCGCAACCGCCTTTTTTCACTGTCTTGTTCAGAGTCTGTGTATTCAATGTTTTCACATGTTTCATCACTACATTCCTCCTTGTCTTTCTTGACTTTTATAAGTATAGCATCTTCCTTTCTTTTTCGCAATATTTTTATCTGAATCGTTAATTTTTAATTATTCCCGTTAATATTTTAATTACCTGCAAAAAGGTGGTTTTTTCAATTTTACTATGTTACACTTGCGTTAGATTACAAATGAATCAGAAATTGCCACTTCATTAATATGTCTTATAGGAGGTAATTGTAACATGGCAATTTCAATTGGCATTAACGGATTCGGACGTATTGGACGCGTTGCACTCCGTATCGCCATCAGTCGACCGGAAACTTTTAAATTATGTGGAATTAACGCAAGAAATGCGGATCTTGATTATATGGTCTATATGATCCGCTACGACTCTACATTTGGACGTTTCCAGGGAGAACTTGGAACTTATGAACACGGACTTATCATTAACGGGCAGAAGATTCCTGTCTTCACAGAAGGTGATGCTGCTTCCATCCCTTGGGATTCCTGCGGTGCCGAATACATCATCGATGCAACCGGAGCATTTTGCACAGCAAAAAAGGCAAGTGCTCACCTGCAAGGTGGTGCAAAAAAAGTCATTATTTCTGCACCTGCAAAAGATGAAGAAACACCTACATTCATCATGGGAATCAACCATACCGGTTATTCGAAAGATATGTCCGTTGTGTCCAATGCTTCCTGCACGACCAACTGTCTGGCACCTATCTGTAAAGTACTGGAAGACAATTATGGAATTGAATATGGTCTGATGTCTACGATCCACGCCGCAACTGCCAAGCAGAAAGTTGTGGACAGCCGTTCTCTCAAGGACTGGCGTACCGGACGTTCTGCATTCGGCAATCTGATTCCATCCACTACCGGAGCCGCTAAGGCTATCTCTCTCGTCATTCCTTCTCTGAAGGACAAGATGAGTGGTATTTCTTATCGTGTTCCAACTACAGACGTCTCAATCGTTGATCTGAACGTCGCGCTAAAAGAGTCTGCATCTTATGAGGATATCTGCAAAAAAGTAAAGGAAGCCTCCATGACATATTTGTCCGGCATTCTTGATTATGTAGATGATGAAGTTGTATCTTCTGATTTCATCGGAGATCCACACGCTTCTATCTTTGATGCAAGACAGGGAATTCAAGTAAATTCTCATTTCTTTAAGGTCATCTGTTTCTATGATAATGAATGGGGCTATACAAGCCAGATCTTCCGCCTCATCAAGTACATGGATCAGGTTGACCATAATTCATAAGATGCCGGTGGAAACACTTTCCATTCTGGTATCTTTACATTTTTACATGTGGCAAAAACTTTCTGATTCGAGCTGTAACTATTCTACTTTCTGTAAGGGACATATACATTCGTCATTACGATTATGAACCGTACGTAAAATAAAAGCTGCCTATATCTGTTTCCTTTTTACAAGAGATATACGCAGCTCTTATTTTTTAGTCTTTCATGATATCATACCACCGGTCATACCGCCGCCTGCACATAGTATCAGTGATGTGACAATACTTACACTGTCTCCATTCAGAGTTCTGTAAACTCCAAGTGTAATGAGCAAAAGCAATACAAAATATAGGATTCCAAGAACCATCCCCCACAAGTACCGTTTTGATTTTGTCAGTTTCCCTATGATCATTCCTCCGATCAGTGTTGACACTACATAGATTCCAACAATTGCCGCCGATACAATTTTTTCATTTAATTCAAATTTATACATAAAAAATGTCAAAACCAAAAGTGATATACCGGTGACAATATAAGAAGCCAGAAGTGACTTGATCCACCATATGACCTTTATATTTTTTTGCATATTCTCCATCTCTTTCCTCCTTGTCTACCACAAGGTATGAGCCAGATCCGGCGAATATGACTGCTTCTGCAAATTTTATCACTCCATTTGCTTTCCAAGAAATCCTGCTGCACATGCTCCCAGCTTTTGTTCCAGTTTTGTAAACTTCTCTTTTTCATCTGATGACAGTAAAATAACTGCCCCCACAACATCTCCTTCGCAAATGATCGGTGTAATAGATTCCCATACATAATCCTTTTCCTGTTCCCGGAACACCCGGATATATTTCTTCTCATCAACCTTTGCCAGAATACTGTTTCTTTCTTCCAGTTCCCCTTGAAGAACTTTGCTGATATACTTTTCCTGCACCTCTTTTCTCCCGTTTCCGGAAGCTGCCACGACCTGATCCATATCGCAGATACACACAAGACACCCTGCCTCTTTTGCCAGGCTGTCTGCATACATACCTGCAAATGCAGCAAGCTCTCCAATCGGTGAATATTTTTTCAATATAATCTCGCCTTCCCGGTCGGTAAATATCTCCAGTGGATCACCTTCTCTGATTCTAAGTGTTCTTCGTATTTCTTTCGGAATGACCACACGTCCCAGGTCATCAATCCGACGTACAATTCCTGTTGCCTTCATATGATTCCTCCATGATTGATTCCGCATGGCTGTTCTTTCTTCTCATGCTAAATTTTACTTTTAATGCTATTATGTGAAAATGCATGAAAATTATTCTAATAAAGGAAGCAGAATTCAAGCATTGCATAACAGAACCTTTCAAGCTCCAAACTTCTGTTTATTAATTGCAAAATTTTCTATTTTTCTACTTTTTTTGCAATTAATTGCACGAACTTGATTTTTTTTTTAATTTATGCTATATTCATACACAAGATAGGAGGAATGGTAAATGATTGATACACATAAACTCAAAAAAAGAGATTTATATCTAAATAAAATCATCGCATTTCAAGATACCGAACCTGTAAAAGTTGTTACTGGAATCCGCAGATGTGGAAAATCGAGCCTGCTCAAATTAATGGTTTTACATCTGAAGGAAAGTGGCATTACTGATGAGCAGATTCTTGAAATGAATTTTGAATCCCATGCCTTTAAAAATATGAACAGTGACTCTTTTTACGAATATGTAAAACAACATATCGTCCCTAATAAGAGAATGTACCTTTTCTTCGACGAAGTTCAGCGTGTTCCTAACTGGGAAGATGCTGTCAATTCCTTCCGTGTTGATTTTAACTGTGACATTTATGTCACTGGTTCAAATGCCTATATGCTCTCCTCTGAATATGCCACTTACTTATCCGGCAGATGTGTAGAGATTAAAATGTTACCGCTTTCTTTTTCTGAATTTCTTACTTTTCATGGCTTTGAAGTCAGAGAAATAAAAAGTTCATTGGGAGGTATTCGCAAACAAGCCTTCGATAAAAATGATGAACGTTATGAACTTCGAGACGTTTTTGATGCTTACATGCGATTTGGCGGAATGCCAGGCATTGCCGATATAGGATTAGACCAGGAAAAAGCATTGATGTTACTCGAGGGCATCTACTCAACCGTAATTATGAGAGATATTCTTGAACGCGAAAACCGCAAAGGACAAAGTAGAATCACTGATCCTGTTCTCTTAAAAAAAATTATTATGTTTCTTGCTGATAATATAGGAAGCAATATATCTGTCTCATCTATCGGAAATACTTTGATGAATGAAGGATTGCTTGACAACGGAAAGCGAAAAGGGACACCTAGTGTTCATACCGTCCAATCCTATATAAATGCATTGCTGGAATCATATTTCTTCTATGAAATCAAACGATTTGATATCAAGGGAAAAGAATTTTTAAGAACTTTGGGGAAATATTATATTGTGGATATAGGACTTCGCAACTATCTACTTGGTTTTCGAAATCGCGACAGTGGACATGCATTAGAAAATATTGTTTACTTCGAATTACTTCGCCGGGGTTATGATGTCTCAATTGGAAAAATAGACAATTCTGAAGTGGATTTTATCGCAACAAAAGCGGATAATAAAATTTATGTTCAAGTCACTGAATCTATGACAAGCGAAGATGTTCGCAAACGTGAACTGTCTCCTCTTCAAAAAATCAGTGATAATTACGAAAAAATTATTCTTTCTTTAAATCCCGGAATGGACTCTTCATATAATGGCATAAAATCCATCAATTTGATTGATTGGTTAATTTCAGAATAATATCACAAAGCGTTCTCTGAAAAAGAAAAGGTTGCCTTTCCTGGCAGCCTCTCTTTTCAAAAAATACCTCTAAATCTCTGAAAATACTTCCAAATGTTTCCGTTTTACATATCATCTGGTTCAAACTGATTCGGATAGAAGTCGCTCCCCTCATAACCGCAAACTCCCATTCTAGGAGAATTCGTAACTGGAAGCAGATATCCGCTCTCTTCAACTTCTATTTCTTCATCCAGTTCCCCATTTTCATATTTTTCCAGACACTCCTCGCACCAGAACGGATCTTCATTATACATTTTTATAGGATCAATCCACACAGCGGGATTTTTTCCACAAACTGAGCATGTAAACTGTATCGGATTATTTCTGGATAAAATCGTCACATTTTCTTTCTGTTCTGGAGCTTTATAAAAATCTACCACCTTTATTGTAAGCTCGGTTGTGGAACCAAAATCATATTCATATCCAATTTCCATTCCCACCTCAAGCACTTCTTTGAGTTTATGGCTCATATCTTCTGCAGGTTTTCCCCACAGGAAATCATTATCTGGAATTTGTTCATATCTCACACCTTCAATATCAAATGCGCTCAAATGTCCACAACATTCCACCCAGATATCGCGTATAAATTGATCCAGACACTCCAAAGTTGCATTTTCTTTTATCTGTATAATAAGCCAATAATCTTTGTTATATGTACCATATAACATTAATTCATAATAAGCTGACATCTTCTTGGAATTTTCACACACTTCCATCCGCTTCTTACAACTCTGCAAATGTTTTAGCATACCTGTTCTTGTATATTCTTTTCCACAATACTTACAATATCCTCTTGTACTCTTTGCCATTGTCCGATTTCCTCCTTAATATCAATAATGGATATGTTCATTGGCATAGCCACTATGAATACTCACCAAAGGCGATTCTTTCGCTTTTTTACAACCTCCACTTACAGACAGAACTCACCTTTACTCATCCTTCACTTCTTCGCCTGCAAGCTTCAGGATATCTTCCACGGTGTCTTCCGTAATACCCATACGCTCCGCCACTTCATCGACCGATACTTTTCTTCCGTATTCTTCCTTCATGCTTTTGATTGTCTCGTCCAGATCATTCACCCGCTCGACCATCTTCTTATCGCGGCGTTTTTCTTCGGTGTGGGATTCCAGCATCACCCGGATTCCAGCGCGCACCTGCTCCAGCACTTCTGCTTCTGTTGCTTTCTTATTCTCACCTAAGTACAGCATCAAGCTGACATTGCCTTCCTGGATCACATCACCGATGAAGATTCCCGGCATATGCAGCTTTACTGCTTCTTCCACGACTTTTGGAAGATAATATGCAAGTGTTACCTCTTCCTCCGTCTGCTTCGCCATTTTTTCAATATCGATCAGATATTCTGCCACATAGTCTTTTTCCTGCTGGCTTAATGTATCTTTTTCTTCTTGTTCTGTTTTTTCTGTATTTTCTATAGTTCCTGTATATCCGATTACTTCCACTTTCTGAGACATCAGGAATTCATGAACCAGATTCATCTGCTCATCTGTAAGATTGTCATCCTGAAAGAAAGCTTGCACTTCCTGACTGGTCATTTTATTATTCTGGCTTGCTGCAACTGCAAGAAGCTCTCCTAATTTTTTCTGAAACTGGGCTCTGTCTGCCATATCTTTACTCCTTCGTTAAATTTTCTTTACCTTTTTATCATTCACGTTCCTGTTATTCAAGAACTCTCTTCAAATGTCAATAATGAAATGCCGATAGCTCTTCATATCTTCTGGCATCTGTTCTTCATTACACTCCTTCGTAGGAAAAATCAGGAATAAAGCTTTCTTTTGCCGTTTCGCCTTCCTGAATAAATGCCTGCTCCACGCCAAGATCTATGGCATAATCCACTAGAACATCATATGCTTTTTTCGTCACTTTCTTGGCAAGCTCCGGATATTTTTCCCGATTCAACGTATCGAGTGGAGTGTACTGGTTCATGAGACTCATATAAATCTGGTCACCATATGTTTCATAGAGGTATTTCACAATTCTTCTCGCATCTCTCAGACACCCAGGCAATAACAAATGTCTCACAATTACACCTTTTGTCATAATCCCCACATCATTAAATACAGGATTCCCAGTCTGCCGGACCATTTCTTCCAGAGCAGCCTTTGCCACCTCAGGATAATCTTCTGCCCCGGAATATTTCTTTGCATGCTCCGGATCCAGATATTTAAAATCCGGAAGATATACATCAACATATCCATTTAGCCTGCGTAAAGTCTCCACCTTTTCATAGCCGCTTGTATTATAAACAATTGGGAGGTTAAGCCCTTTTTTTCTTGCCTGATCCAGTGCCGCGATAATCTGTGGTACAAAGTGCGTTGGTGTCACAAGGTTAATATTGTTTGCCCCCTGTTCCTGAAGCTCCAGAAATATCTCCGATAACCGTTCAACACTTACTGTTTTTCCAACCTCACTGTTGGCAATGTGATAATTCTGGCAATATACACATCGAAGCGTACAGCCAGAGAAAAAAACAGCTCCGGATCCATTTATCCCGGAGATACACGGTTCTTCCCACATATGAAGCGCGGCTCTGGAAAGCCGGACCAAATCCGACTCCCCACAAAAGCCACGCTTTCCTTCTTCTCGCTTAATCTGGCACTGTCTCGGGCATAACATGCACCCGTTCACTAGACAACCTGTCCTTTCGCAACAAATACAGGAAACGCTTCATCACCCTTTAATTCTTTTCCATCGGTGATTTTTACATTCTTATCTGAAATGATATATTCCAGCTTTGTACCTTCTCCAACGATCGTATCCTGCATTAAAACACAATTCTTCACTTTCGCACCTTTTGCAATCTTCACACCACGGAATAAAATACTGTTCTCCACTTCACCTTCGATCACACAACCGTCTGCTACCATAACATTACTTGCTTTTGCATTGCCGATGTATCTGGTCGGATTATCGTCACGAATCTTTGTATAGATGGGATTACCTGTGAAAAGCTTCTCAAGATTCTTATCATCCAGAAGTTTCATGTTCTCATCAAAATAGCTCTTAAGTCCGGTGATTCTCGCCACATATCCTTTATGCTCATAAGCCATGACTTTATATGTATCCAGATGCGGGATCAGGATATTCCTCTCCAGTGAAATAGCTCCACGCATAAACGCTGCATTAATGGTATCGATCATCCACTCTCTGTTCGCAATGTAAATATTCATAGAGAAATTCTGCACACCCTGCTCCTGCTTATTGATGTAGATGTCTTCTACTTTATCTCCATCCAGCTTCAACGTATAATAAAGCCCTTTACTTGCATCTTTTGCACCAGTCAGTTCCTGTGGCAGTTCCTCTTTTGTATAAGCGAACGTAATATCTGCATCCGTTTTTACATGCTGTGCGATCAGCGCATTGAAATCAAAATTTGCAGCAATATTCGTATCTGCCATAATCACATATTTTTCTTTTTGCTTTTTGAGTACCGGAAGAATATTGGCGAGCGCTTCCACTCTTCCTCCTCCCATACTGCCGATAGACTTCTGGGCAAATGGAGGAAAGATACTAAGTCCTCCGTTCTTACGGCTGAGATCCCACTCTCGGCCACCACCTAAATGGTCTACAAGCGAATGATAATTCTCACGAACAAGCACTTCTATTTTATCAATTCCGCAG
>ERZ791931.2387-NODE-2387-length-10883-cov-2.732453_pt1 | contig 10883 bp, 5 predicted proteins | sample MGYA00510127_ERZ791931 | MGnify/ENA primary metagenome ERZ791931 (study PRJEB30046, sample SAMN00792067) | human gut metagenome | study: EMG produced TPA metagenomics assembly of the A metagenome-wide association study of gut microbiota in type 2... | reverse complement strand
AAGAAGGTGTGTATTTTGCTGTGTGGGCACCTGCTGCAAGAGAAGTCTATGTTATAGGTGAGTTTAATAACTGGAATGCATATGGTTATGATATGAAGAAGATTTCAGATGGTGGAATATATGATTTGTTCATACCGGGAGCTAAAGCAGGGGATATGTATAAGTTCCTTATTATTTCCCAGAGTGGAGAGGCTCTTTACAAGGCAGATCCATATGCTAATCAGGCACAGTTAAGACCAGAGACAGCATCAATAGTTGCCGATCTTTCAGGTTATGAATGGAAAGATTCTGAATGGGTTGAGAAGAAGAAGACGGAGAATCATCTTAAAGCTCCTCTTTCTATATATGAATGTCATCTTGGCTCATGGAAGAAGAAAGATGATGGAACAGAGGACGGATTCTATACATATAGAGAATTGGCACCTGAGCTTGCAAAATATGTTTCAGATATGGGATATACACATATTGAACTTATGGGAATTGCAGAGTATCCATATGATGGATCATGGGGATATCAGGTGACTGGTTATTATGCACCTACAGCAAGATACGGAACACCTAAGGATTTTATGTATTTTGTAGATTATATGCATGAAAAAGGAATTGGTGTAATTCTTGACTGGGTACCGGCACATTTTCCAAAGGATGCACATGGACTTGCTAATTTCGATGGAAGCTGTGTATATGAGTATGCAGACCCTAGAAAGGGAGAGCATCCTGACTGGGGAACGAAGGTATTTGATTATTCAAAGAATGAAGTGGCTAACTTCCTTATTGCTAATGGAATGTTCTGGGTGGACAAGTTCCATATTGATGGTTTAAGAGTGGATGCTGTTGCTTCAATGCTGTATCTGGATTACGGAAGGACAGAAGGAAACTGGGTTCCTAACAAATATGGTGACAACGGTAATCTCGAAGCAATCAGCTTTTTAAAGCATTTTAACAGCATGTTAAAGAAGAGATTCCCACAGGCAATAACTATAGCTGAGGAGTCAACAGCATGGCCTATGGTAAGTGGTGATCCTGACAATGGGGAATGTCTTGGCTTTACATTTAAGTGGAATATGGGCTGGATGCATGATTTCCTTGAATATATGAAGCTTGATCCATATTTCAGAAAGTTTAATCATAGCAAGATGACATTTTCATTGATGTATGCTTACAGCGAGAATTTTATTCTTGTGCTTTCACATGATGAGGTTGTACATCTTAAGTGTTCTATGCTTGGTAAAATGCCTGGTGACAGGGAGGACAAGTTCAAGAATCTTAAGCTGGCATATGCATATATGTGCGGACATCCTGGCAAGAAGCTTTTATTCATGGGACAGGAATTTGGTCAGTGGAATGAGTGGAGTGAGAAGCGTGCTCTTGACTGGTATCTGTTAGAGGATGAAAGTCATACAGAACTTAAGGATTTTACGAAGAAGTGTCTGAAGCTTAATAAGAATTATCCATGTCTGTATGCTACTGATTACAGCAGTGAAGGATTCAGATGGATTAATGCCAATGATAAAGATAATAGCGTTTTATCGTTTATGAGAATCAGTCCGGATGGAAAGAAGAATCTTCTCTTTGTACTTAATTTTACACCAGTTGAAAGAGACAGCTTCAGAATAGGAGTTCCGTTCAAGACTAAGTATAAGCTGGTTCTTGGAGATAATGAAGCTGACCAGAAGAAGACTCTTACAGCCGTTAAGGGAGATTGTGATGGATATCCGCAGTCATTGCTTATTGACTTACATAAGTATGGAATAGCTGTGTATGAGTTTAATGGTGATGTTTCTAAGGTTCAGGCTACGAAGATATAGGAGAATAATATAGAGAAAGGGAGCTGGTTTGGATTTTCATTAATTCTGAATCAGCTTCCTTTTTATTTGTTGCCACTAATCTCTCAATTATCCCGCTATATCTGCCGAAATATTTATTACATGACAATGCAATGGGTGATTGTTTCAGACAGTGAATAAGAAAGGCAGCAGAATATGACATATACAGTTTCAGGTGCGAATTTTAATAAAGATGTGGCCACACAGGGAACATCAATTAATTATAAAGAGAATAAGACGGCTAAAAGTGAGGGTGTGGCAGGGGCATTTGCAGGGGGGGTAATCTCTGGCAGTGTGACAGCTGCAACTGACAATACATATGAGGGACTTCTTAAGGAGGCAGATGATGTAAAGAGCCAGATTATGGCGAGTGCTTCCAGTGCAAAGATAAGCCTTAAGGCATTGATGATGAAGTTATCAGGTGCTGATGCGGTAAAATTAGATGAGGATGGCTTTAATCTTACAGATGCTACACCAGATGATATGGTTAATATCGTAGAGAAGATTAAGATAGAACTTGCGATGCACTCTGATGATTATGTTAATTATGGAACAGCGGTTTCTAAGGATAAGATTGAGAGTGTAACTGGAAGTGCAGCAATGGCGGCAAGTATCGAGAGCCGTATGCATGGAGCAGATATAGCTGTCAATAATGAAAGTATTTCTGAGGTTAAAGGTGCGCTTGAAAAGAGCAGGGAATTAAAGCCATTATCAGAGAATACGAAGAATTATATGGCCGCTAATGGAATAGAGCCTTCAATTGCGGGAATATATCAGGCACAGGCGGCAGCTTCATCAAGTATCAGTGCGGATGGCGTTACAATAGGAAAGTGCGCAGATGCAATATCTGACGCTGATTTTGAAGCTTTAAGGCCGGGAATTGAGAAGATAATTGCTTCGTCAGGTCTTGAGGTTAATGATAATACACTTGCGGATGCAAGAGCATTTATTAATGCACAGATTCCTGTTACTAAAGAAAATCTTGAATATAAGGCACAGCTTGATGCGATAGATATTGAAAAGATTCAGGCTGACCCTGATGAAATGCTTAATAAGATACTTGATAACATGAAGCTTGGAGGCAAGGCAGAGAATACGCTCGTTACAGGTTCGCCAATTGATGATATAAGGACAGCTCTTGATACTATTAACAGGGCAGAGTATTCAGATGTTGCAAATGTGGTATCAAAAGGGGAAACATTTACAATAGCAAGCCTTAAGCTGGAGATGGATGCAAGAAGCTTCAGAATTGAATACAGTGCAGCATCAGTAAGCACAGGAAATAGTGAAGTTAGAAATCAGGCATCTGATGTACAGCAGGCAGCAGATAAGGCGTATGACACGCTTGTAACAGCAAGAGTTCTTATGAGTGCAAATGCGTCTATATATCTCGTTAAGAATAACATTTCTATTCTTACAACTCCGATAGATGAGCTTAATTCAATGCTTATGGAATATGAACAGGCGGATGAAATGTATGAAGAAGCGCAGATTGCATATACAGATGTTCTTGAAGCAAGAAAGACATTGAATGAGATAGTAAGAAATCCTGCGCGTGTATTTGCCAGTATGTTTGACAAGATGAATGAAACTTATGAGGCAGTCGGAACTCAGATAAGAGGCGATTTAGGTGATTCATTAAAGAAGGCAGTACAGGAAAGTGCGGATGATATTATTAGGGAGCTTGGACTTGAGGGAACTGATGAGGACAAGGAAGCAATAAAGGTACTGGCTGCTAATAACATGGATATGACAAAGGAAAATGTAGAGATAGTCAAATCTGTTAATGCAATGATTAATAATCTTATTAAGAATATGAAACCAGAGACAGTTCTTAATATGATAAAAGACGGAGTAAATCCAATGAATGCTTCAATTGAGGAAGTCAACGAATATCTTACAGAGGCTAATGATAAAGCATCTAAGGATAATGAGGAGAAGTTTTCAAAGTTTCTTTATAAGCTTGACCGTACCAATGGTATTACTAAAGAGCAGAGAAAGCAGTTTATAGGAATATACCAGATGATGAATATATTCACCAGAGATGCCGGAGTGGCAGCAGGTGCGTTGATTAAGCAGGGAGCTGAGGTCACTATGAATAATCTTATGACTGCATATAATTCAAGAAAGCATTATGACATGGACGCTGTTATTGATGAGAATACAGGAATGGCAGAGGTAAGCGGAATTGCTAACTATTACAGTGCATTATTTATGGCAAATGGTGGATTAGTTACCCCGAATACATTAAAGAATGTGGATAACTCATCCGGAATCGGAGAACAGTCCGTTGAAATGTTTATTGAACAGTTAGAGGATAACTATGATGCGGCAGCCGAGGAACAATATTATGAGGAATATCTTAAGGAACAGCAGGCAGCAGTGCAGGCAGGAGCTGATATATTGAGGCAGATAAGAAATGCAGATACAGAAATAAACAGTGGTAACATACAGGCTGTTAAAGCATTTTTAGAATCCGGACAGTTCCCGGATATCAGAGGTGTTAAGACAACACGTGATTATGCAAGGGATTCGATTGAAAAAATCGGACATAAAGAAAAACTGTCACTTATGTATGAAGAAATGAAAGATGAGACAGAGGAAGAACTTCAGGAGGTTCTTTCCAAAGCAGGAGACCTTGATACACAGATAGATGTCAATTACGAGGGATTTCTGGATTTAAGACTTAAGGACAGAACAATCGGATATATTAAGAATCTGGCATTAAGGCATGATTACAGAATACCGTATATAACAGACTCAGGAAGTACAGGTATGCTGAAACTTACATTGGTTCAGGAAGACGACAATAAAGGTCGTATATCTGTAAACATGCTAAGCAGCGTATTAGGAAAAGTTTCTGTTGAGGCTAAGGCTGACAGAGAAAGTCTTGGTATGTACATTGTCAGTGACACAGCAGTTTCAGATGAAGGAAGCCAGCTTCTTGAGGATATGGAAGAAAATTTAAAAGAAGGATTTGGATTTACAAATGTGACCGTCAACATTACAAAATCGTCAGACGTGCCATATGTGACTTATGAAGCAGCGGCTGACAGTGTGGCAACAGATAAGCTGTATGAAATTGCAGCACAGATTGTAAAACTGCTTGCAGGCTAAAGATTTGCACAGAAAGTCCGATATATAGAGCATGAACAGGTAAATTGGACAGACAGAAAGGTTAAGATATGAGAATAGGAACTAATGTGGCAGCGATTGTTGCCAACAATGCATTACAGAAATCACAGAATAATCTGTCAACATCAATTGAAAGATTATCATCAGGATACAAGATAAATGGCTCTAAGGACGATGCTGCAGGATGTGCTATTTCTGAAAAGATGAGAGCACAGATAAGAGGTCTTAGTCAGGCCCAGAATAATACAGCTGATGGAGTTTCTGTTTTAAATACAGCAGAAGGCGCAATTACCGAAATCCAGAGTATGCTCACAAGATTAAAGGAGCTTAGCGTTCAGGCTGCTAATGATGTTAATTCAGATGATGAAAGAGAAGCTATACAGAAAGAGATAGAACAGATTAATAATGAGATTGACAGAATATCTGATCAGACAGAATTCAATACACAGTCTCTTATTAACGGTAATCTTTCAAGAAGAGTATATTCAGACCTTCAGGGAGTTAATCAGCTTTCTGTATCTGACAGCTATACAGCAGGTGTATATGGAATAACTGTTACTGAGGACGCAAGACAGGCTATAGCGGTAGGAGCAGGAAGTATTACTATGTCATCAACAGCTTCTATAACAAAAGAACAGGAAGGAACAATAAGCATTAACGGTTACAAGATAAGCATTTCCGAAGGTGATACACTTGATAAGGTGATGGGAAAGATTATTGACGGAGTTAACATCACAGGTGGTTCTGCATTTACAGTTAAAGACCTTAATAATGATACAGCAGCTAATGGTACTGATTATGCAGGTTATGTGCCAACAGCCGATTATGCTGGTTCAACACTTGTTATTATGACTAACCAGTATGGAAGTGACCAGAAGATGAATATAACATGTGATAATGCAGAGCTTGCAGATATTTTGGGAATGCCACAGGCAGCAACACAAGATGGTATATATGTAGAAGGAAGCGATGTTAAGGCAGAGATTGCTACAGGAGATGATGGGAAGCGAATTGGGTTTGCTGATTCGGCAATTCTTTCAACAAAGGGTACTGTAATTACAGTAACAGATGTTAATAACAAAGAGTTTTCAATGGATGTTCCGGGTAATGCGGCAGGTACTGTATTTGACGATAGTAACAATGATGGACAGTCAGCTGCAGGTGCAGGTACAGCGAGAACTATAAGTCAGGAAGTCACAGACGTTGGAACTATGAGCATACATGTAGGTGCTAATCAGGATCAGGTTATTGTTATTGATATTCCGGCAATAACAACGTATTCACTTGGCACGGAGCATATGAATGTCATGACTCAGTATACAGCATCAAGGGCGATATCTACTGTAGATGAAGCTATTAATAAGACTAATAAAATACGTTCAAGAATTGGTGCATACGAGAACAGATTTGATCATACAACTAATAACCTTGAGGTTTCAAGTGAGAACCTTACCAAGTCATTATCAACAATGATAGATACTGATATGTCAGAAGAGATGACTACTTATACTTCTGAAACAGTTCTTACACAGGCAGCTACGTCAATACTTGCACAGGCTAATGAAAGACCTTCACAGGTATTACAGTTATTACAGTAGTTTAAGATTCAATGGTTATATAGGAAAGGGATGCTATGACTAAAGAAACAATTAAGACATTTCAGTATAGAATTACACAGGCTACAGCATCACAGCTTGTTGTGATTCTGTATGATATGGCTATAGAATATCTTAATGATGCATGTGAGGGTGATAGTGCTGAGCAGGCACATAATAATATATATATGGCGCAGAAGGTTATAGACCAGCTTATATGCGGACTTGATATGCAGTATGAGATATCAGCTAATCTTTTTGTAATATATAATCATATGAAGAGGTCACTTATTTCAGCATCTGTAAGTCTTGATAATAATGAGATTAACAGAATTACAGGGCTTTTAAAGAAACTCAGGGCATCCTTTTATGAGGTTAGTAAACAGGATGATTCTGAGCCGCTTATGAAGAATACACAGGCTGTATATTCAGGCCTTACATATTCAAAAGGTGGAATTAGTAATGAAACACAGACTGATAATATAGAAAACAGAGGATTCAGGGTTTAGCTCCGAATCCTCTGTTTATTATAATCTGCGTCTTCTTCTGTTATAGTGTCTTCTCTGTCTTTTTCTTCTTGCCCGTTCTTCAATAATGTAGATGATAAAAAGAATAACGGCACCAATTCCAACAAGTATCCATATATTAATTCTGATACATGTTTTCGGTTTATAAGATGATGAAACATCATTATTGATGTATGGCAAAAGGCTTCCGGTATCTGTTCCGGCAGCAGATATATTAAGTGTAGTTGTACCCACAGTATTATCGTTGTATAAGAACTTAAGATGTGTTGTCATAACACCATTCTCATTGGTCATGTCATAATTATCATCAACCGTCATTGATACATTTGACAATGAACTTTTATTAGGTATTGTGATAAATGAAGCATTTAGTCCAAAGTTTAGTGAAAGAGTTGAGAAAACAGCTGAGTTGTAATAGTTGTCATTAGAGAACATTGCTCCGAGCTGGCTTCCGGTTGTTGTTGATTTCTGGAAATTGGCAAATCCCCAGTCAAAAAGGGTTCTTGTATCAACATATCTTATCTCATCCGTAGCTTCCTTAAATACAACGCATATAAGACGCATGCCGTCTTTTTCTGCAAATGTAACAAGTGTATTCTGTGATTCATCAGTATATCCTGTTTTACCACCCTTGCAGTATTCATAATAGTAGGCACGGCCCTTTAACATCTTGTGCCGGTGTCTTATTGTACGCTGTGCAGACATGTTAGTTGCAGGAATTACATATGCATCGGCAGTAGAATCAATGCTGACAAAAGAAGCATTGTTATAGCATCCTCTGGCAATCATTGCCATATCATATGCTGTTGTATAGTGGTTGCTGTTATATAATCCGCTTGCATTGGCAAAATGTGTATTCAAAGCACCAAGTTCTTTTGCCTTGGCATTCATCATATCGACAAATGCGTCTATAGAGCCAGCCACATGTTCACCGAGGGCATAAGCCATTTCGTTGGCAGAATATAGCAGAAGTCCGTGAAGAAGCTGGTTGACAGTAAATTGTTCGCCCGCTTTAGAACTTAAGTTGGCATCCTCATATACATTAATTGAGTTGGCAGCTGACTGTGTGAATGTTACAACATCGTCCATATTGCAGTTCTCAATAGTAAGGAGTCCTGTTAAAATCTTAGTTGTGCTGGCTGGATAACATTTTTCATGAGAGTTCCTCTCGAAAAGAATGGAACCTGTATCAGCATCAATAAGAATGCAGCTGCTTGAGTTAACATCAGGTGCATCCGGCCATACAGCCTCTGTGCTGGTTGTGTCTGTCTCGCTGTAGACTTTGTTGTATGCTGCAGCCTGGGTATCCGCTGCAAAAGCTGAGAATACCAAAACAGTGGCAGATACAGCGCTGGTTATCTTTATAAGTAATCCTTTTAAAAATTGCTTTTTCATTATAGAGATAATTGCTCCGATTAATAAAATATACAAATACATTGTAGCCCAGGATTGTACATAAGTAAACCCCGCTTGGCAAAAAGTGATATTTATGGTAAATAATATATAGGAAACTCAGATTTCGGCTATGTCTGTGTGCGGCATGTGCTTTCAGGATGACTTCGCTTAGCATGAGTAAATGCCGCCATCTGCAAAGTCTATTACAGTGCGTGAAATCAAACGCACTTCGTTTGGACGTGCTTTCACGCACTGAACTTATGCAGATGGTGGCATTAACTCCTGCACAGCTTGTCATATTCAAGCGTATACCGCACACGGACATAGCCGAAATCTGAGCTAATATATAAGATAGGAGTAATGTATGAGACTTAGAAATGTACCCGGAGCAAGGGAAGTAATGATAGAGAATGAATATGTGTTTACAGAGCCAGAGGGGATGAAAGGCACATGGTCACAGGTTTTCGGTAACGATAATCCAATCCGTATTGAGATTGGTATGGGTAAAGGCACATTTATAACAACACTGGCAGCAAATAATCCTGATATTAATTATGTGGGTATAGAGAAGTATTCAAGCGTGCTTTTAAGAGCTGTTGAGAAACAGGACGAACTTCAGCTTCCTAATTTAAGATTCATCAGAATGGATGCAGAGGCTATATGTGAGGTGTTCGGAGATGGAGAGGTAGACAGAATATACCTTAATTTTTCAGATCCATGGCCAAAAGACAGACATGCGAAGAGAAGACTTACCTCAAGACAGTTCATGGCAAGATATGACATTATATTAAAGCCGGACGGACAGGTGGAATTCAAAACAGATAATAAAGATTTATTCGATTTTTCATTAGAAGAGATTAAAGAGGCAGACTGGGAGCTTCCTGTTGTCACATTTGACTTACATAATGACTCTGTACTTAACGAGGGTAATGTAATGACAGAGTATGAGACAAGATTTTCACAGATGGGCAATCCTATCTGTAAACTTATCGCAGTAAGAAATCATTAATAATAAATGCATATACTATATAAAGGCTTTTGGAGAATTGTTGTGAAGAATAAAGCATTTGCAAGGAAAGTATCAGAAGTGATGTATGTGCATAAAGGTGCGAATTACAGAGTGGTAAGATTTAAGAATTCCCTCGACGATGTCGTGAGAATTCTTAATACCAAAAAATAATCTAGAGGTCATCGGGCGAGTCATAAGGCTGCACGGTGACTTTTCTTTTGTCCAGAAAATGCTGCACTGTAATGTTTAACAGGTAGCTTAATACGGCAAATACGGGAACTCCAAGGAACATTCCAATTACGCCAAACAGCGCCCCACCTACGGTTATTGAGAACACAACCCATACAGGCTTAAGACCTGTAGTACTGCCGATTATACGAGGTCCGATAAGCAGACCGTCAACCTGCTGGATGCAGACAATCATGATTACAAATATTATAAGTTTGATAGGGCTTGCGATAACAATAATCACCCCGCCAATCACGCCGCCGATGTATGGTCCGAAATACGGAATCATGTTCGTTATGCCGACAATCACGCTTATAAGCACTGCATATGGCAGCTTGAGAATCAGCATGATAATAAAGCAGATAATCATGACAATAATTGAGTCAAATGATTTGCCGATAATATAATTAATAAAAATGCTTGCACAATTCTTACAGATGATGCGTGTATTGTCTGCTGTTTTCTTAGGAAGCACGGCATATAAAAATCTCTTAAAATGATAAAAGATATTCTTATTATCAGAAATCATGTAGATGGACACGATAATTGCAATAATAAGGTTTAACACACCTGAAAGAATGGCCATGGATGTATTAAGAATGTAAGGAACCATATTGGTAAGTGCACCAGTCATGTAGTCAACAAGTTTAGGAAGAGCATCTTCAATCTTCTGATTAATGAAATTGTAATCAATAGAAGAATTGGCGTGCTTATCTTCAAACTCAGTGAACCAGTTGCGGATATTCTCGTACCATACAGGAGCCTGATTGGCAATCTCTGTAATGCTTTTGTATATTTGAGGTACAACAAAGCCTATTAATACTGCAAATGCGCCAACTGCTATCAGGTAAGCAACAAGAATTGAAAGCATTTTGGCAGCTTTCTTGGACTTGATATGGCATACCCCCATGAAGAACCTGTTATAAAGGGTCTTGATAAACGGATAAAGAACAAGCGCAATCATGCCACCAATAAGAAATGGTGACAGTATATGGAATATATTGCCCAATGACTTGACGGTTGCAGGCCAGTTACCAATGAACTTATATATAAGAATTGCACCTAGCACAAAAAGCAGACCATATATAACAATTGTAAAGTATTTGCTGTTAGGCTGGAATACATTCTTGCCAACAGCTTTGTCAGGTTTTGGCGGCTGTTCCTGTTC
>ERZ791931.2361-NODE-2361-length-11018-cov-2.405728_pt1 | contig 11018 bp, 9 predicted proteins | sample MGYA00510127_ERZ791931 | MGnify/ENA primary metagenome ERZ791931 (study PRJEB30046, sample SAMN00792067) | human gut metagenome | study: EMG produced TPA metagenomics assembly of the A metagenome-wide association study of gut microbiota in type 2... | reverse complement strand
GGCGTCGGTTACGCGATCCCGATCTCTAAAGCAAAAGACATCATCGATGACCTCATGACAAGGACCACAAAGATCGCGGTTTCCGAGTCTGAGCAGGGCTATCTCGGAATCCAGTTACAGAACATTGATGAGTCCATGGCAAAGATGTACGGAATGCCGCAGGGTGTCTATGTCTACAAGATCATGGAAGACTCCGCAGCCGCAGGTTCCGATCTTCACGAGAAGGACATCATTACAAATCTGGATGGTGAGAAGATCTCCAACTACGCGGACCTTGCAAAGCTTCTGACTTACTATAAATCCGGTGATACCGTAACATTGACTGTCCAGTCTCTTGTAAACGGCAGCTATCAGGAGAGAGAAGTCCAGTTAACCTTAAAGCAGCGTCCGGCTGAGTCTGACAGTGCAAACAGTCAGAGCCAGGGCGGACAGCAGGATCAGAAACCGGCGCAGAGCCAGTCTAAGATCGGAAAATAATAAAGAGTCGATATAAAATAGAGAAACAAGACCGCCTCCCTGGAGTGATCACGGGAAAGGCGGTCTTATTTTGTAAAGGTATAAAGGTTTTATCGAAAAGTTCCTGAAAACATGTTTACAGGAAATTCATGAACGTGGTCAGTACCATGGAGTTGAAGAAGTCAACGAATAAGCTTCCTACTAACGGTACGATGAAGAATGCTCTCGGAGCTGCACCGTAGCGCTCAACGAGTGCTCTCATGTTTGCCATAGCGTTCGGGGTAGCGCCCATACCGAAACCGCAGAATGCAGTTGTCATGGCAGCTGCCTCGTAGTCACGTCCCATAACGTTGAATACAACGAAGTTCGCGTACAGGAACATAACAATCGTCTGAACAAGCAGGATGACGATCATCGGAAGAGCAAGTGCTGCTAACTGCCAAAGCTTTAAGCTCATCATAGCCATGGACAGGAACAGATTTAAGGAAAGTCCGCCGAGGGCGTCAATCTCAACCATCGGAAGTTCTTTGTGCTGGACATCCCAGATATTGCGGATCGCTGCTGCTGCGAGCATAGCGCCGATATAAGTCGGGAATGTCAGGTGGCATACATCTTTGAAGAATGTGAAAATAAGAGTACCGAGACCGATGGCAACTGCTAAAAACATTGCGGATGTTGTGAATTTCTGACCATCAACGGCCGGCATAACCTCAGCTGTCTCGTTGCCTTCCTCAGCTGCTGTGGATTTTAAGTGGAGTTTTTCAACACGGGCACGTGCGATCGGGCCGCCCATCATACTTCCGGATACAAGTCCGTATGTAGCTGCCGCGAGAGCAACTGTGGTAGCGCCTACAACGGCGTAATCTGTTTCAAGAAGCGGTCCGAAGGAACCGGATGTTCCGTGTCCGCCTACTAACGGCATGGAACCCATACATAAGCCGAGCAGCGGATCCAGACCAAAGGCTGCTGCGAGACCGCTGCCAACTGCGTCCTGGATGACACAGATGGCGACTGCGAGTCCGAGGAACAGAAATACCTGAAGTCCGCCCTTTTTCAACAGACGGAAGCAGGCTGTGAATCCGACGCTGCAGAAGAAGACCGTCATGAAGACACTCTGTAATGTTGTGTCAAAGGAGAGTTCCAGAATTCCTGCTGCGTATAACGCCAGATGAGCAAAGGCGAATACGATACCGCCGGCAACCGGTGCCGGGATGCAGTACTTACTTAAGAATGAAAGTTTGTTGACCATGAGTCGTCCGAGACAATAGACGAGAGCGCCGAGGGCGCAGGCCTGGTACATGTCGAGCTGTAAAGTGATCATAAGATTTACCCCCTCTTATATAGTTGTTCACCAGGTAACGGTTCAGTGAATTCACAGCCGCGGTCAAGCCTGTGTTACTTACGGTCGGTGCAGGGAATGCGCTGACCTGCCAAACAGTTACTTAGTTGCTACAATTCCATGTTAAATTCAAACTACAAAAAACATCAAAAAAATACAGGGGGCAGAGTTCAGATACTGTTAAGAGGAAAGATGATTCTGTCAGAAAATTTACACATGGTTTTTCGGTTGCGGGAAGACTCAATTTGCATTATAATAGGTTATAATTCTGTAAAAACAGGCAGAAAACGCGTGGACAGGCCGCGGCCTGTATCCATGAGAAACGATAGAAGGTTCAGGGAGAAAAAATTTGGAAGACAACAAAAATAACGGATATGAGAAGATCTGCTGCATGTGCAGACGGACGGAGAGTCAGGCAGGAAAAATGATCACGCTGCCGGGCGGATTGCAGGTGTGCCGGGACTGTATGCAGAGATTGTTTGATATGATGATGGGAAGCGGTATGGACTGGACAAAGATGTCCGGGATCACGCCGGAGCTGTTGAAAAATATGTATCTGAATCCGATGGGAAGCGGAGATGGAGCGCAGAAGCAGGAGAATACCGGAACTGCTGCGGGTAAGAAAGATGACGTGAGCGAAGCGGAAAAACAGAATTCTGTGGATAATCCGACTGAAGCAGACACGGATGAGGACGCAGAGCAGACCGTTGTGGATGCTGACGAGACCGAAGATGGCGATGATTTCGAGGAGGACGGTGACGGATCAGAGGGAATTCCATTGGGAAATATTTTCGGAATCCCGGTGGGGCAGATCGACCTCGGCGCCCTCATGGGCCAGGGCCATAAGCGCAGGAAAAAGAAGAAAAAAGTAAAAAAGGAGCTGTTTAAGCTCAGCGAGATCCCGGCCCCCCATGCGATCAAGGCGCAGCTCGACGAGTATGTGATCGGCCAGGAGCAGGCGAAGAAGGTGATCGCTGTCGCAGTCTACAACCACTATAAGCGTGTATTTTCCAAGACATCCCCGGATGCCGGGAAGTACGGAACCGATATTGACATCGAAAAGTCAAATATCCTGATGATCGGACCTACTGGAAGCGGTAAGACGTATCTCGTAAAGACTCTGGCGAAGCTCCTTGATGTGCCGCTTGCGATCGCGGACGCTACATCCTTAACAGAAGCAGGTTATATCGGTGACGATATCGAGAGTGTTCTCACAAAGCTCCTCGCAGCGGCGGGCGGTGATGTGCAGAAAGCGGAGATGGGCATCGTGTTCATCGACGAGATCGATAAGATCGCAAAGAAGAAATCCACGAACACCCGCGATGTCAGCGGCGAGTCCGTGCAGCAGGAACTCTTAAAGCTTCTAGAGGGCGCGGACGTGGAAGTCCCTGTGGGAACAGGCCAGAAGAATGCCATGACTCCGATGGAGATGATCAACACCGACAATATCCTCTTTATCTGCGGCGGCGCGTTCCCAGATCTTGAGAATATTATCAAGGAACGCCTGACGAACACCACGTCCATCGGTTTCGGCTCTGATCCGAAGGATAAATATGATAAGGATCCGGACATTCTCTCAAAGGTCACAAACCAGGATCTCAGAGAATTCGGCATGATCCCGGAGTTCTTGGGAAGACTTCCGGTGACCGTGACACTTCAGGGACTCACGAAGGAATTCCTCGTGCGGATCTTAAAGGAGCCGAAGAACGCGATCTTAAAGCAGTATAAGAAGCTTCTCGCCATGGATGAGGTAAATTTAAACTTTGACGATGATGCCCTGGAATGGATCGCAGAGCAGGCGCTCAAAAAAGACACCGGTGCGAGAGCGCTCCGGGCGATCATCGAGGAATTCATGCTCGATATCATGTTCGAGATCCCGAAGGACCCGGAGATCGGTTCTGTGACGATCACCCGCGCGTATCTGGAAAAACACGGTGGTCCGCGGATCGAGATGCGGGAGTATTCTACGGCGGACAAGAAGGCGGCTGCTCTGCCGGGGCCGACGGAAGCCTGTTACAAAGCTGAATAAATATGAATCCTGCTGATAGTGTCTGCACGGCATCGGATGTTATAAATTAAAGGTTTCTGAGATGTAAAAAAGCTTCATACAGATTCAGCGTTCCATATCCGAACTCACGGTTCGGGTATGTGAGCGCTGGATTTCTTTGTGCCCCACGGACGAAGATGGACTTTAGCACCGGCGTGTTGAGATATGGATAATTTGCATTGAGGACGCCCCAGTTCAACAGGATCGCCGCGGCACCGGCGAGGTGGGCGGCGGAGACGGAGGTGCCGGACATTCTTGTGAGACGTCTTCCTGAGACGGACGCGCCTAAGATGTTGACACCCGGGGCAGCGAGGTCCGGCTTTATCCGGCCGGACAGGCTGTAGCCGCGGCTGGCGTGGATGTAGATGCTGTTTTTGGTGTGGTCGTAGGCGGTGACAGTGATGGGATACCGGGCATTTCCGGGATCCGTGATGGTCGTATCGGGATCCGGGCGGAGAAAATAGGTCTCATCGGAGATAAAGCCCCGGACCGGCAGCCAGATATGAAAGGTCTCACGGATGTCCAGAGAGTTCCGTATCAGGATCCGCCAGATCCCGGACATGGGGTTTTCGAAGCGCATAAAGATAAACTGGCTCCCGGAGCTCACATCGGCGATCTGGGTGTAGACTGTGATCTGGGTCTGTTCCAGGAGAAAGGACACCGTGTTCTCGCCCCGGAGCGGAACGGAAATCTCCCGGTGAGATAAAGCCCACCGTGTAGGCACCCATGTTCTCCGCCCAAAGTTCCATGGAAAAACCGGCTTCCCGTTCCCCCACCCGCAGCTCCGCGGTGACTTCATCCGTATCTGCGTCCATGACAGCCCGGAAGTGATGTCTCGCCCCGGTCTCGTTCCCGGCAGCGGTGATGACGGCGGAACCGTTTGAAAGGCTGACCTGGTTTAAATACTGCCCGAGGCGGCTCATTCCCATGTGGCTTCCCATATTGGTGCCGAGAGGAATGCAGACGACGAGGGGCATGGAGTATTTTCTGGCGAGAAAATAGAGATAGGAGACGCCCATCATGATATCGTTCTCCTGGTAGGCCTCTGCCCCGTCCTGGATCAGGTAGAAGTCACGGAGATACTGCTTGGCGGGTTTTAATTTCACCATGGCGATGGATGCCTGCGGTGCCGCCCCGGAAAATCCCGCCCGTTCATCCCGGTTCCCGGCGGCAATGGAAGCGAGAAATGTTCCATGTCCGTTTTCGTCCCGGGTGGGGACGATGGAGGCGGGATTGTCGGAGTTCAGGGCCAGGTTGATCTCCTCGGCAGTGTATTGCGTGCCGTAGAGAGCTGAGAAGGCAGAAAATGGTTTTGCAGTTTCATTCTCTATATTGTTAGAATTATCTGAATTATTTGTCTGGTCCCATATCCCAATAATTCTTGTACTTCCATCTACATTCCGAAACAGCGAATCTGTATAATTGATCCCCGTATCCACAAATCCCACAATAACTCCCGCGCCCTGATTGTTCAGCACCGGAAGCTCCCCCGCTGGCGTGATCCCGGCAGCATCCATACTTGTGACATCCAGAAGACTATATAGCTTTGGAACTGCCGAATATGTATAGGAAGTATAAGTAGAAGGTGTCACTGTGGAGAGCGGAACATAGACGACCGCCAGCGTAGAATTCACAAAATCAATGCAGTCTGTCCCCTGTGAACGAATAAACTCTTCAGGTGTAGTAAAATAAGGTGCGATAAAATCCGCAAAATCTTCCGACGCGACAGAATTTGTACATGACATGGCTGATACTCCGCAGAAAATGGTTCATACTATATATGTATATGAGGGACAAGGGCACATGTTCCAAAAAAAATTACAGGATCAGAAAACGGGAAGAGGAACGAGAGGCGTAAATGAAATGGGTAAGAAAACGTGTGAAAATGGTGCCGCAGTCTGACCGTGAAATAAGAAATATATGGACGGACCCTTTAAAATGTTGTAATATAAGGATATCTGTGAAAGTATGCAATCATGTAAGATAGAAAAGAAAGGGGAATCGCAATGTTTGGATTTTTGACATTCGGAACGACGCTTGCGCTTACAGATCTGGCTGTGAAAAAAGAGATCGAAGCCAGACCCGATGGAGAATTCCCGAAAACCGTGAAAGAATCAGGTGGCCTGATCCGCCTCCACAAAAACCACAATCCGGGCTTTTCCTTCGGATTCATGAAGGAATACCCAAAACTTGTGGAGATGGTCCCGGTCTGCATGCTGTCGGCGGTAGCCGGTGCATGGGCGTATGTGATCGGAAAGAAGGGACGTGTGCTGGAGAAGACGGCGCTGACCCTGGTGCTGGCCGGCGGAGCGAGCAACCTTTATGACCGGCTCAAACGCGGATATGTGGTGGACTATTTCAGCATCCAGTGGAAGAAACTGAAAAAAGTGGTCTTCAACCTGGGTGATATCTTTATTTTTGCCGGATCGGCCCTGTTTGCGGCAGTCCAGCTCGTGGAGGAGCTCCGCGAAATTCTTCCGAAAGAAAAAATCTTTGTTAAGGAAGAAGAGTAATTCAGGCAGCAGGACATAAAATCCAACCCGCTCATGTGAAAAGAGCGTGGCTGAGTAAGACAACTGTAAAAACAGTATTCTAAGAGCTGAAATACAGAATAAGTTAAAAAATGCAGAATAGAACTGCTGCAAAACACATCGGCGCAGAAAAGCCGGGACAATGAGGAGAACAGTCTATATGAAGAAACAATATGATTACCTGTTAGTGGGCAGCGGCCTTTTCGCCGGAGTTTTCGCGTACTACGCAAAAAAAGCCGGAAAGACCTGCCTGGTTCTTGAGAAGAGAGAACATGCAGGCGGAAACATCTACTGCGAAAATATCGAGGGCATCAACGTACATCGTTACGGCGCCCATATCTTCCACACCAGCAACAAGGAAGTCTGGAACTTTGTGAACAGCCTCGTGGAATTCAACCGCTACACAAACAGCCCGGTTGCAAACTACAAGGGCGAGATGTATAACATGCCGTTCAACATGAACACCTTCAGCCGCATGTGGGGAATCTCCACTCCGGAGGAGGCAAAAAAGATCATCAATGAGCAGAGAAAGGTCATCAAGGGCGAGCCGAAGAACCTGGAAGAGCAGGCCATCAGCCTTGTGGGAACCCATATCTACCAGAAGCTTGTCAAGGGCTACACTGAGAAACAGTGGGGCAGAGACTGCAAGGAGCTCCCAGCCTTCATCATCAAACGTCTCCCGGTACGCTACACCTACGACAACAACTATTTCAATGACCTTTACCAGGGAATCCCGATCGGCGGCTACAATAAGATCACGGAAAAGCTCTTCGAGGGCTGTGAGATCCGCCTCGGAGCCGACTACCTGGCTGACAAGGAGAAATATGACGCCCTTGCGGACAAGGTCGTATATACAGGAACCATCGACAGCTATTTCGACTACTGCTTCGGAAAACTCCAGTACCGCAGTCTGCGGTTTGAGACGGAGGTCTTAGACTGCGACAACTATCAGGGCAATGCGGTCATCAACTACACCGACCGCGAGACTCCGTACACGAGGATCATTGAGCACAAACACTTCGAGTTCGGAACCCAGGAGAAGACAGTCATCACGAGAGAGTACCCGGCGGAGTGGACCGAGGGCATGGAGCCATACTATCCGGTAAACGATGAGAGAAACCAGGAATTATATAAGAAATACGCGGAACTCGCTGGAAAAGAGAAGAATGTGATCTTCGGCGGAAGACTCGCGGAATACCGCTATTACGATATGGATAAGGTTATCGAGTCCGCCCTGTCCTGCGTGAAGAAGGAATTTGGAAATGAATAACCGGCCGAAAACGCCTCACGGGTTCGCCAGACTCATCATTGGCGACGGATCCGCGGTGTCGGAGCAGAAGAACATTATCTGGAATATGATCGGAAGCTTCCTCTACGCCTTTGCGTCCATGGTGCTCTCTATCGCGGTGGTCCAGCTTGCGGGCGAGGACGCGGGCGGAGTGTTCACCTTCGCCTTTACCACCTTCGGACAGCACATGTTCATGGCGGCATACTTTGGGATCCGCCCGTTCCAGATCACGGATACCGGGGAGAAATATACCTTCGGCGATTATCTGGGACTGCGCCTCATCACCTGCGGTCTCGCGATCCTTGTGGGCTTTGGCTACGTCCTTGTCAGCGGATATACCTTTGAGAAGGCAGCTGTCGTTTTTCTGATGGTGGTCTACAAGGTCATCGATGCCCTGGCGGATACATACGAGGCAGAATTTCAGCGGAGCGGAAGACTGTACCTGACGGGAAAATCCAACGCGTTCCGGACGATCCTCTCCGTAACCTGTTTCCTCGGAAGTCTCGCGGTGACAGGAGAGCTTCTGACGGCCAGTATCTGGGCAGTCGGCGCGCAGTTTATGGGATTTTCCCTGTTTGATTTCCTTGTGATCCGGGAACTCCCGAATGTGACATGGAAGTCGGTGCAAGGAAAGAAATTCCAGCTCTTCCGGGACAATGTTCTGTTATTTTTCTCGGTGGTTCTGGACTTCTATATCTTTTCCGCATCAAAATACGCCATCGAGGCCCATATGGCAGACCGTGATCTCGCAGTCTACGGCGCGATCTTCATGCCGACCAGCGTAATCAACCTGGTTGCCGGCTTCGTGATCCGACCGTACCTCACAAAGCTCGCGGTGGACTGGGAGACAGGCCACTTAAAAGCATTCCGGAAGATCATCATGAACCTTGCCCTGATCATTGCGGCCCTGACCGTTCTCGCGGTGGGCGGTGCGTGGTTATTGGGAATTCCGGTGATCAGCCTGCTGTACCCAAACTTAAGAGAAGGACTTTCCACCTGCCGCATGGCGTTGGTACTGATCATCATCGGCGGCGCCCTCAATGCATTCATGAACCTGTTTTACTATTCCCTTATTATCATGCAGAAACAGAGGTTCATCATCCTGGGCTACGCCTTCGTCAGCGTACTCGCGGTGCTTTCTTCCGGCTGGTTCGTCCGGATGGGAGGAATCCAGGGAGGCGCCTTCGTATACATGCTTTTGATGGCGGCACTGATGGTATTCTTTGGAATTTTCTCTGCAGGATTTATGAAACAGAAAGAGAGAGCTCAAAAACACGATGAAGGTTGATGTGATCATCCCGGTCTATGGTCCGGGAAACAGATTGTTGGAATTATTTGACCGGCTGGGACGCCAGACCGTACCGGTGGACCGGCTGATCATCATGAATACAGAAAAGTACCTGTGGGATAAGTGGACGGAGACCCTGGAACCGGGAAGACTCCCGGAAAATCTCTCCGTGTACCATGTGACGAAGGAAGAGTTTGACCATGGCGCTACAAGAGACGCAGGGATCGGGCACTCCGATGCGGATGTCTGTGTCTGCATGACCCATGATGCGCTTCCAGCGGATACAAATTTGATAAAAGCCCTGACGGACGCACTTTTCTCCGGGGACGATATCGCTGTGGCATATGCGAGACAGCTTCCGGCAACGGACTGCAATATCATCGAGTGCCACACGAGAGATTTTAACTATCCGGACAAAAGCCGGGTCAAGAGACTTTCAGACCTCGACACCCTGGGGATCAAGACCTACTTCTGTTCCAATGTCTGCGCGGCATATAAGCGGGAGATCTATAGGAAACTCGGTGGTTTTATCCGGAAGACGATCTTCAACGAGGACATGATCTTTGCGGCGAAGGCCATGAAGAATGGATACGCGGTTTACTACGCGGCGGACGCGAGAGTGATCCACTCCCATAACTATACGGCGTCCCAGCAGTTCCACAGAAACTTTGACCTGGCGATCTCCCAGGCGGACAATCCCGACGTATTCTCCGGGATCCGGTCCGAGGGCGAGGGCATCCGCATGGTGAAGGACACAGCCCGCTGGCTCGTAAAGACGGGGCACGCGTACCTCGTCCCGAAGCTCGTGGTGGACAGCGGATTCAAGTATCTGGGGTATCTTGCCGGGAAAAGGTATAAGAAGCTGCCAAGAAAATTGGCAGTAAAGCTGTCTATGAACCGCAATTACTGGAAATAGAGCTAAAAATTATGTAAACTGACCTGCTGCCTGCTTCTATATGCAAATGGCGGCGCAGTGGCACAACGCAGAAAAAAGTTGTCATTCCGCCTGTGGGGTGGTATGATGTAGTGCGGAAATGCCGAAAAATGGCGAAAATACAGCGGTGTGCAGGAAAAGCATATATTTCTGCTTCAGAAATGAGATGGGTATATGCCGAAAGAGAAATATTGCAGCCGTAAATTTATAAAAATGTGAGGTAAAAAACTATGGGAAAGATCAAAGTTTCTTCCTGTGAAACAGATGGAATGGTAATCGAAGGCCTTCATGTGATCGAGCCGACCGTATTCAACGACGAGCGCGGATACTTCATGGAGACATACAACCAGAACGACTTCAAAGAGGCTGGACTCAACATGGTATTCGTACAGGATAACCAGTCTATGTCCGTAAAGGGCGTACTCCGCGGCCTTCATTTCCAGAAGCAGTTCCCGCAGGGCAAGCTCGTCCGTGCGGTACGCGGAACAGTTTTCGATGTAGCCGTTGACTTAAGAACACACTCCAAGACATACGGAAAGTGGTTCGGTGTTGAGCTCTCCGCAGAGAACAAGAAACAGTTCTACATTCCGGAAGGTTTCGCACACGGCTTTGTCGTTCTCTCCGACGAGGCAGAGTTTGCCTACAAGTGCACCGATTTCTATCATCCGGGTGACGAGGGCGGACTTGCATGGAACGATGAGACGATCGGCGTAAAGTGGCCGATCACACCGGACATGCAGCTCATCATCTCCGAGAAAGACCAGAAATGGCCGGGATTTAAAGAAATTTTTAAATTCGACAGATAGTAATAAAAGACAGCTCAGCAGCTTTTTGTGATGCATAGAAGAATGTGCAGATAACCTGATTAAATCGATTTTTCATATGAGGTTAGAAGCAATATCAAAATGAAAAGGCGAAGAGCTGAAACGTTATAATTGAAAAACTCACACTTAGTCTCCAATCGGGACCGCGCGAAAAGCGGCCCCGCCCCCGGAGACCAGAAAGGTTGTTAAAGCGTGAATTATCTGACTTCATTACTGAAGGAGCTGGTGGCAAAAAGAAAACTGATCTGGGAACTCTCCAAGGCAGATTTCAGAAAACGTTTTGTCGGCTCCTATTTTGGCGTTGTCTGGAT
>ERZ791931.2350-NODE-2350-length-11066-cov-2.324130_pt1 | contig 11066 bp, 7 predicted proteins | sample MGYA00510127_ERZ791931 | MGnify/ENA primary metagenome ERZ791931 (study PRJEB30046, sample SAMN00792067) | human gut metagenome | study: EMG produced TPA metagenomics assembly of the A metagenome-wide association study of gut microbiota in type 2... | reverse complement strand
CTGGGTGGGCTTCAAATGGTTCCAGAAGTTCCTGACGGATCCTTATTTCTGGAAACTGGTGAAAAATACATTACTGTTAAATATCTACGGACTGCTGTGGGGCTTCCCGGCACCGATCCTCCTGGCACTGATGTTGAACGAGGTGACAAATGCCAAGTTCAAGAGAGTGATCCAGACCGTCAGCTACCTGCCCCATTTCATTTCTACCGTGGTTGTCTGTGGTATGGTAATGAACTTCCTGTCTCTGGGCGGAATCATTAATCAGCTTATCGCCGCATTCGGTTTTGACAAGATCCAGTTCATGGTATTGCCCGAATGGTTCCGTACCATATTTACCGCATCCGGTATCTGGCAGACCTGTGGATGGACTTCCATTATTTATTTGTCCGCGTTGACCTCTGTGGACCAGGAGATCCTGGAGGCCGCAATGATCGACGGAGCGAACCGTTTCCAGAGAATTAAATCGGTAACGCTTCCCTCCATTGCACCGACCATCTCCATTATGCTGATCATGCAGATCGGACGACTGATGTCTCTGGGATATGAGAAGATTATCCTGCTGTACAACGGATCTACCTATGAGACTGCGGATGTAATTTCCACTTATGTATACAGACGAGGTATTTTGAGTGCGGACTTCAGTTATTCCACAGCGGTGGGTCTGTTCCAGTCAGTCATCGGTGTGATCCTGCTGGTAACATCCAATCAGATATCGAAAAAACTCAGTGACAGCAGCTTGTGGTAGGAGGACAGAAATGGCTAAGAAAGTAAAAATAAAAAGCAAAAAACCGCAGGGAATCGGCAGCAAAATATTTGATGTTGTGAACTACCTTCTGCTGGCAATCCTCGGATTCATTATGTTCTACCCGATGTTTTATGTATTTATTGTGTCCATCAGTTCTTCCCAGTATATCAATCAGGGACTGGTAACACTGTTCCCCAGAGGAATCAATTTCGATGCCTATAAGGCAGTATTTGAGAACCAGAGAATCTGGAGCGGATATAAGAACACCTTTTTATACACAGGTTTGGGAACACTGATCTGTCTGGTGCTTACCGCAATGTGTGCCTATCCTCTTTCCAGAAAGGATTTTTATGGACGTAAGGTATTTACCGTGCTGATCATGATCACAATGTTCGTAAACGGTGGTATGATCCCTACCTATCTGGTAATCAATAAGCTTCATATGATCAACACCATGTGGGCCATCGTTCTGCCGCCCGCCATCAGTACCTTCAATATGATTGTCATGAGAACTTCCTTCCAGGCGATCCCGGATTCCCTGGTAGAATCCGCATATCTGGACGGTGCAAACGACATTACGATCTTCAGCAAGATCGTCCTGCCGCTGTCCAAAGCTATCATTGCAACCATGACATTATATTATGCTGTATACCACTGGAACAGCTACTTCCCTTCCGTGTTGTACCTGAATGATCAGAAAAAATATCCTGTACAGGTTGTCATGCGTGACATCGTAATACAGGGTGACACCTCCGAGATCACAGGAAGTGTCAACATCATCGCTACCAACTATAAATATGCGGTGATCATTATTTCCATCGTACCTATTCTGCTTGTATACCCTCTGTTACAGAAGTACTTCACAAAGGGTGTTATGGTCGGAGCAGTTAAGGGATAAAGAAACAAATTATAAAGGAAGAACGTATTTAAGAAAAGGAGAGGTTAAATGAAAAAGAAAGCATTCCAAAAACTAACAGCCTTATTGGCAGTAACAGCAATGAGCGCATCTCTGTTGACAGGATGTGGTTCCGATGCTTCCGGCAGCAATGATACCGCAACAAATAATGCGCAGGAGAGCACTGCAAGTGCAGGCACACAGGAAGCAAACAGCGAGCATCCTTCCTGGATCAGCGACGAGCCGCTGGAGATCAGTATTATGACCCCGGATGCCAACCAGCAGCCCATGGCACAGGACAGCAAGTCCCATGAGGCAATTTTTGAAGCAACCAATGTAAAGCTGAATTTCCAGATCGTTCCTACCGACAGCTATGATGAGAAGAAAAATATTGCTCTGTCCACACAGAACTTCCCAGATATCATTTTACTGACAAGCACAAGTGATATTTCCGATTTTGCATCCGAGGGTATCTTCGAGCCTCTGAACCAGTATATTAACGAAGAGACCATGCCGAACTTCTACAAGTTCTGGCAGCAGTATCCTGAAATGCAGAGATACATGGTAGACGGTGAAATGTATGTATTCAACCAAGTAATTCGTGAAGAGTGGGCCAACGGCTTCGGCCCCGTAATCCGTACCGACCTTCTGGAAGAGAACGGCATCGCAACACCTACCACATGGGATGAAGTACTGGATGCACTGGCACAGTTAAAAGAGATCTATCCTGACAGCACTCCATGGGCAATCAGAAAGGGAACTGCTAACCTGTTAAAGACCACTTCCTATATGTTAGGCTCCGGCTTCGGCTCCGTATCCCCAAGCTCCGGTATGTACTGGGATGAGGATCTGGGCAAGTATGTATACGGTCCTGCAGATACCAACTTCAAAGAAGTTCTGAAGTTCCTGAACAAGGCATATACCACTGGCGTTCTGGATCAGGAATATGCAACGACCGATTCTGATTCCATGATGACCAAGTGCACCAGCGGTCAGTCCTTCTTCTTCTTAGATAACAGTGGATTCGGTCAGAACTACACCAAAGAACTGCGTAAGATCGACGGTAACGAGAATGCTACTTTCCAGGTACTGCCGATTCCCGAGAACAGCCTGGGTGAGAGACGTGCCGTATCCTACAATACCAGATTCGATAGGCTGTATGCAATTAATGTAAATGCCAAGAACAAAGATCAGATCATTAAATTCATTGACTGGATGTACTCCATGGAGGCTTCCGACATTACCAACTACGGTATCGAGGGTGAGACCTTCCAGTACAATGCAGACGGTGAGGCAGAATATATTTCCGATTATGTAATGCAGTTCAAGGATGCCTCTCCTTCTGATTACTATGCATGCTGGACAGATATCGGTGCAGGCAAGCTGGATTTCTCCATGTATGCATGTAACATCAAGACCCAGCGTGAGATCCAGATGATCACCGGAAACTGGTCCGATCTGGCAGAAGATTACTGGAAGATCATTAATGATGATGACGCTTATGTACAGCCTCACATTGCACCTCCCTTCACTACCGAAGAAGCAGAACGTGTGAAAGAACTGACCACCGATCTGGATACCTTCTTCACGCAGGAATACGATAAGTACATTATCGGCAAGGAATCTATCGACAACTGGGATGCACTGATCAAGAAGGCTGAGGATATGGGCGTAAGAGAACTGGAGCAGCTGTGGAATGACGCAGAAGCCCGTGCCGTAGCAGAGACCAAATAAGTCATCGGACAAGAAAAGTAACAGAACATAACACAGAGTGAACGGGCATGTTACCCGTTCACTCTGCTAAAAAGACAGAATCAGACAATGGAAGGAGTGACTGACAGTATGAAGATTACAAATTATACACAGGAATTTATCACAGATGATAACAAACCCTTTGACAGTGCCCATGCCTCAACACTGCTGGAATTAAAGGACGGCGGCATTCTGGCGGCATGGTTCGGCGGTGCATGGGAAAAGAACCCGGACGTAGCGATCTGGACAGCGATACGTGATATGGATGGCTGGGGACAACCGGTAAAGGTAGCGGATGTAAGAGGGGTTGCCATGTGGAATCCCGTACTTTTCCGCAAGGAAGATGGAAAAATTATCCTCTTCTATAAAGTCGGTAAGCTGATCTCGGAATGGATGACCTGGTATATGGAAAGCGAAGATGAAGGACACACCTTCTCAGAGCCGCAGGAACTGGTACCCGGAGATATCGGAGGAAGAGGCCCTGTCAAGAATAAACCTATTCGGTTAAGCGACGGTACCGTTCTGGCCCCCGGATCCCTGGAAGGGAAACTGTGGGACGGATTTGTGGATATCTCCAGAGATGACTGCCGCACTTGGGAGAGAAGCGATCTGGTACCTCTGCACAGACTGGAAATCACAAACGAAGGCGTTCATAACGTGCAGGTGATCGACAGACCTTATGACAGACATTATATCTATGGAAAAGGTATTATTCAGCCCACCCTCTGGGAGGATCGGGATGGAAAAGTACATATGCTCTGTCGCAGCAGCAGCTCCCGGATCATCCGCAGCGATTCCGAGGATGGCGGAAGGACATGGTGTCTGGCATATGACACCGGGCTTCCCAACAATAACAGCGGTATCGATCTGGTCAAATTAAAGAACGGCGATCTGGTGCTGGCCTATAATCCCAGAGAGAATCTGCCCGGCTATTACAAGGGACCGAGAACACCGCTTAGCGTTGCGCTGTCCAGAGACAACGGAGAGACCTTTGAGATCATCTGTACGTTAGAGGATCAGAGAGGCGATTATTGCTATCCTTCCGTAATCTGCAACGACGACAATAAGATTATGATCACTTATACCTGGAAACGGGAAAAGATTGTGTATGTAAGCTTTACATTAGAGGACTGAATATGAAAGACAGCAACAGGACAAAGGAAGACATCTACAGAAAATTTCAGAATCCGGCAAGAGAATACCGGGGAACTCCTTTTTGGTCTTGGAATGCGGAAATGACCCCGGAAGAAGTCAGACGGCAGGTAAGAGAACTTTATGAGCAGGGAGTAGGAGGATTCTTTATTCACTCCCGGGATGGTCTGGAGACTCCTTATCTGGGCAGAGAATGGATGGACTGCGTGGAGGCAGCGGTGGATGAAGCAAAACAGCTGGGCATAGCGGCCTGGCTGTACGATGATGACCGCTGGCCTTCCGGTAATGCCGGAGGAATGGTGGCGGCCGGAGGAGATGCCTATCGCCTGAAAGGGCTGACCCTGCAGGTATGCGATACCTGTGATCCGGCAGTATGGCAGGAAGAACACCTTATTGCAGTATTTACTGCATTGGTACAGGGAGATGCCATTTATTTTCTGGAGCGGCTGGAAAATGTCATGACAGAAGTTCCGAAGCCGGAAGAGAAAAAACAGCATCCCGGATGCAAACAGGTATTTCTCATTTTGCGCTTGGAAATATCGGCGAAAAGTGAATGGTTCAACGGGGAAACTCCCGTGGACAACCTGAATCCGGATACGGTACAGAGATTCCTGCATCTGACCCATGATAAATATCTGGAACGGTTTGGAGAGGAATTCGGTAAAACGATTCCCGGAATTTTTACAGATGAACCCAGTCTGGCGGACACCCATTCTGCTTTTGGGCCAGACCGGAGCTGGATTCCCTGGACTTACGGATTCGCAGAGTATTTCCGGGAGAAGAACGGTTATGATCCTGTTGACAGAATCCCTCTGTTTTTCTTCGAAGGAGAGGGCAGTGCGAAAATAAGGCATGATTACTGGCATGCCATCGCCCTGCGGTTCAGCGAGAATTATTCCGGACAGATCGCCGCATGGTGCAGAGAACATCATCTGCTCATGACAGGACATTTTCTTCAGGAGGATAAGCTGGGACTGTCTACCAGAGTCAGCGGAGCAACGATGCCACTGTATGAATATGAGGATATTCCCGGAGTGGATATCCTCCAGGACAAGACAGACGAATTTCTCACCGTGAAGCAATGCGTCAGCGTGGCACACCAGATGGGGAAAAAGAATGTCATCTCCGAGACCTATGGCGTGACCGGATGGGATTTTACCTTCGAAGGACAGCGGCATATCGGAGACTGGCAATACGCACTGGGCGTGAATAAGCGCTGCCAGCACCTGTCATTGTATTCTCTGACCGGTGGCAGGAAGAGAGACTGTCCTCCGGGTTTCGGCTACAATATCCCCTGGTGGAGTAGGGACCATGTGGTGGAGGACTATTTCGGGAGGCTGAGTGCCGTACTGGAAGAAGGCTCTCCCAGCCAGCAGTATCTGTTACTGCATCCGGCGACTACGGCCTGGAGCATGATGGGGGCCAGCCCCTACGGCAATCCTGTGCGCTGGAAGGAACGGGATCTGCAGAAGGTCAACGAATACGGATGGAAATATAATGCGCTGCTGGAAAAGCTTTGCAATCATCATCTGGACCCCGATCTGGGGGATGAGATCCTGCTGGCGAAGCACGGATCTGTAGAACAGGGAAGACTGATCCTGGGGAAAATGCAGTACCGGACAGTGGTTCTGCCGAAGATCCGTACCATGCTGGGCAGTACCTACAGACTTCTGAAAGAATTTGTGGAACAGGGCGGTCAGCTGATCGTGACAGAACCGGGACCGATTCTGTTGGATGCCATGGAAAGTGACCTCCCTGCAGAACTGTTCACCGCGAAAAATTGTGTGGCGGTACACAGTGATGAGGAACTTATAAAAGCGTTGGAGGACGCGGGGGTGCGGACCGTAAGCATCCGGAGCGGAGACGGGGAAGAGACCCGCTGTATTGCATTGCAGAAATTCCTGGAAAAAGGACAGCTTTTGTTCGTGACAAACTATCATCGGACGGAAGACTGTGCAGTAGAAATTCGCGTATCCATGGAGGCTTCTGTGGAAGAGTGGGATGCACTCACCGGAAATCATAAGACGGTGGAGGCCGTGACCGGACAGGGACAGACTGTTTTTCAGACACGGCTGGAAGCGCAGACTTCACGCCTGTTTTTCCTGGAGAAAATGGACAAAATGGAGAAAACCGCGGGGAAGGTAGTCGGCACAGGCGTAGTGCCTGCAGAGGCTGATGAAACAGAACTTCAGGGATTGCCGGAACGGACAACGATTCGGTTGACAGACCCCAACCTGTATACGTTGGATAGCTGCAGATACCGGATACAGGAGGGACACTGGTCGGAAACGATGCAGGTATGGGAGGCACAGGAACAGATCCGCACCGGACTGGGAATGCGCTCCATAGCAGCCCTTGGAAAAGAACAGCGTTACCGTTGGGTAAGAGATCCTCATCCCGCAGACGGAACGGAAGTCTCACTGGAATTTACATTTGAGACGGTGAAAAAAAATACAGGTTACATGGAACTTGCAATCGAACATCCGGAAAATTTTCAGATCTATCTGAACGGACAGCCGGTGGAGCAACGGATCACGGGATGCCTGTATGACAGAGGAATCAAGAGAATTCCGCTTCCGGGCTGGGCAGAAGGAGAGAACAGACTGCGGCTGATCTGTCGTTACCGTAATTCCATGGAACTGGAAAACTGTTATCTCTGCGGAGAATTCGGCGTAAACACAGGTCGGAAGATCACAGAACAGCCGACCACGCTGATGGTAGGAGACTGGACGGCCCAGGGATTGTACCATTATGCGGGCAGCGTGAAATATCTGTATGATTTTCGATGGAATCCACGCTGTAAAAGGAGACCGGACAGCCGGATCTATTTGAAATTGAAAGATTTCAAGGGTACCTGCGCTACGGTCAGACTGGGAATGGCTTCCTATGAAGTTCCCTGGAGAGCAGCGGGAATGATCGACATTACAGAGACATTAGAAGAAGGTGACAATCACCTTGAGATAGAAATTTACAGTTCTTTGCGGAATTTATTTGGTCCTTTTCACCTCGCAGGAGGTAGACCGGAAGTGACGGATGATTCTGTATTTCGTACCAGCGGTGAAAAATATACACCGGAATATAAGGTGGAACCCTACGGAATCCTTAAGGCACCGGTACTGATGGAAAGGTAAGATACAAATAAATAAGTCCGCAGGGCAGGCAGATGGGAGAAACAATGAAAAACGAATTTCCTAATGGAGTATGGCCGGTGATGCTGACTCCTTATACGGAGGATAATAAAATTGACTATCCGGCGCTGGAGAAACTGACAGAATGGTATTTTGAAAATGGCTGTGACGGACTGTTTGCGGTATGTCAGTCCAGCGAAATGTTCCAGCAGACACTGGAAGAACGCTGTAAAATTGCAGCGGCTGTGAAAAAATATGCGAACGGAAAACCGGTGATCGCATCCGGACATATCTCTGATTCCATGGAGGATCAGGTGGAAGAACTGAAGCACATGGCAGACACAGGGATCGACGCGCTGATCCTGATCTCCAACAGGCCTGCCGCACAGCAGGAGTCCGATCAGGTAATGATCGAAAGGCTGCAGACACTGATGGAACAGCTTCCGAAGGATCTGTCTCTTGGATTTTATGAATGTCCTTATCCCTACAAGAGAGTGCTGAGCAAAGAAGTGGTGAAGTTCCTGGTAGACAGTGAGAGATTCTACTTCCTGAAAGATACCAGCTGCGATATGGCGAGCATGAGCGAAAAATTGCAGCTGATCCAGGGAAGCAATCTGAAGCTTTACAATGCCAATACTGCGACCTTACTGGAATCATTGCAGGAGGGAGCCGCCGGCTACAGTGGAGTCATGGCGAATTTCCATCCGAGACTGTACAGTTGGTTATGCAAAAACTATGCCGCACAGCCTGAGAAAGCCCGGAAAGTGACAGATCTGCTGACCATGTGCTCCCTGATCGAGAGCAGCAGCTATCCCGTGAACGCCAAATATGCATTACAGAAGATGGGAGTTCCCATGACGCTGCACAGCAGAAGATTAGACTGGAAGAAACTGACGGTCGCACAGCGGATGGAAGCAGAGCAGCTCATTCGTCTGTCCGCAGAGGTAGAGATTGAACTGGGAATTGCCCGCTAGGAGATCTCAGGACTGCACCGGCGCTGCTACCGCAGTCCCATGGCAGAGGCAGAACAACGAAATGAAAAAGAAAGAGGCAGCGCAGAAAAGAGGACAATATGGCTGAAAACAGATACATAGGAAAATACCCGGTGATCGGAATCCGTCCCGTGATCGATGCGAGACGTGGTTATCTGAATGTAAGAGGCTCACTGGAAGAACAGACCATGAATATGGCTTCTTCTGCCAAAAAGCTGTTCGAAGAAAATCTTCGTTACAGCAACGGAGAGCCGGTAAAGGTAGTGATCTCACCTACCACCATCGGACGCGTGGCAGAAGCGGCAGAATGTGCGGACTTTTTTGAATCGGAAGGCGTTGCCATTACTCTGACCGTGACCCCCTGCTGGTGTTACGGAGCGGAGACCATGGATATGTCTCCCAATACGATTAAGGGTGTCTGGGGATTTAACGGTACGGAGAGACCCGGTGCCGTATACCTTGCATCCGTATTGGCAACCCATGCCCAGAAGGGACTGCCTGCGTTCGGCATCTATGGACATGATGTGCAGGAAGCGGATGCTACAGAGATTCCGGAAGATGTGCAGGAGAAGCTGCTGCGCTTCGGCCGGGCAGCCGTGGCCGTAGCTACCATGAGAGGCAAATCCTATCTGCAGATCGGTTCTATCTGTATGGGTATCGGTGGATCCATTATTGATCCTGCATTCATTGAGGAATATCTGGGAATGCGTGTGGAATCCGTGGATGAAGTGGAGATTCTGCGCCGTATCCAGCAGGATATTTATGACAAGGATGAATTTGAGAAGGCTTATAAGTGGACGAGGGAGCATTGTCCGGACGGACTGGACAAGAATCCTGTGGAGATCCGGAAGTCTCCCGAAGAGAAGGAAGAGGACTGGAAATTCGTTGTAAAGACCATGTGCATCATCAAGGATCTGATGAACGGTAATGACAGATTACCCGCCGGAAGAGAAGAGGAAATGGTGGGACACAATGCCATTGCTGCAGGCTTCCAGGGACAGAGACAGTGGACGGATTACTATCCCAATACGGATTTTGCCGAGGCAATGCTGAATACTACTTTTGACTGGAACGGCGCAAGAGAGTCTTATATTCTCGCAACGGAAAACGATGTATTAAACGGATTGGGAATGCTGTTTTTGAAGCTTCTGACCAACCGTGCACAGATCTTTGCGGATGTCCGTACTTACTGGAGCCCGGAGGCTGTGAAGAAGGCAGCCGGCTACGAAGTCGAAGGAGTGGCGAAGGAAGCAGGCGGCTTTATCCATCTGATCAATTCCGGTGCGGCATGTCTGGATGCCAGCGGACAAGCCAGGGATGCAGAGGGTAACTCTGTCATGAAGCCCTGGTACGAGGTGACGGAAGAAGATCAGAAGGCAATGCTGGAGGCAACGACTTGGAGTGAGGCAGACTTCGGCTATTTCCGCGGAGGCGGTTATTCCTCCCGCTTCGTGACAGAGGCACAGATGCCTGTGACCATGATCCGTCTGAATCTGGTCAAAGGCATCGGCCCCACCTTACAGATCGCAGAAGGCTGGACGGTGAAGCTGCCGGAAGAAGTGACAGATATCTTATGGAAGCGTACCGATTACACCTGGCCCTGCACCTGGTTTGCACCCAGATGCAACGGAAAAGAGGGACCCTTCAAGAGTGCCTATGATGTTATGAACAACTGGGGAGCCAACCATGGAGCCATCAGCTATGGGCATGTGGGTGCCGATCTGATTACCTTGTGTTCCATGCTGCGTATTCCGGTCAGCATGCACAATGTACCGGAGGAGAAAATTTTCCGCCCGGCATCCTGGAATGCCTTCGGAATGGACAAAGAGGGACAGGATTATCGTGCCTGTGCCGCATACGGTCCCATGTACAAATAATACCGCCGGAAGGATACACAATGGTCAAAGGATATATGGACGCTCTGCCGCAGTATTCCCAGGTCGGAATACCGGCAGAGTGCATAGAGAAGGTAAGCGAATATGTAAACTCCCGGGATCTGGCGGCGCAGCCCTGCGGAAAATATGAGATCGACGGGGAACAGATCTATGTCAGCATCCAGGAGTACGAGACAAAGTCCTACATGGACTGCCGCTTTGAAACACATAAAAGATATCCAGTGTATTCTGCAGGGAAAGGAACAGATCTGGGTAACAGAGCAGCCACTTCCCACACCGGACACCAAGTACGATCCTAAGGCAGATATCCGGTTCTGGAAGGATGGCAAAGCATCTCTGTTGGATCTGCACGCAGGAGAACTGGTCATACTCCTTCCGGGAGAGGCACACAAGCCCTGTGTCCGGTCGGGCGGTGTCGGTAAAGTGAAGAAAGCGGTATTCAAGATTGCATTATAGCAAGGACGGAAAACAGAAACAGGACAGGCATTTGCCTGTTCTACTCAATTG
>ERZ791931.2344-NODE-2344-length-11087-cov-3.073241_pt1 | contig 11087 bp, 8 predicted proteins | sample MGYA00510127_ERZ791931 | MGnify/ENA primary metagenome ERZ791931 (study PRJEB30046, sample SAMN00792067) | human gut metagenome | study: EMG produced TPA metagenomics assembly of the A metagenome-wide association study of gut microbiota in type 2... | reverse complement strand
TAAATATCTGTAATGTGATCAAAATTCGTATAATCTGCAATGGTCACAGTACAGTCTTCTTTAAAATCTTCAAATGCTTTTTCAACAAAAGGATGAAGGTATTTACTTGTGATAATCACGATTTTTTGTTTCATAGTACTCGCCTCCCTTGTATATTCTAATTGAAATATGCACATAATTCAAGTGACTAAATGAAATATTGCACAGTTTTTTTTGCCTAAATATAGGATAATTGCACAATGTGTCAATCGCTGATTAAAATTATCAAATATAGTGTAAAAATGATTGACGATTTTATCAAGCATTGCTATAATTATGCCATAAATATTCCATAAGTATTCTGTAAATGTTCTTGAAATGTTCCGGAAATATGCTGGATATGTTCCATAAATAACATTTACAGAAATTAAGATTTGTTTGAAGGGAAAAGGTGACTGTTGTGAATAAAATAAATGGGAGTAATTTCACACAGCTGAATCAGGTTACAAAGGGGTAAGAACATGTAAGGCATGAGTCTGCCCCTTGTTTTGCGTAAATGTATATATTTACGTGTCCATATAAAAAGGAGGAACCAATATGAACTATTATGAAAGAGCTCAGGAGCTCAACGAAGAAACGATTGCAAATCGTCGCTACTTCCACACCAATGCAGAGGTTGGCCTTGATATGCCAAAAGCAAAGGCATACGTTATGAAAAAGCTTACTGAGTATGGGCTGGAACCTAAGGAGTGTGGTTATGGAGTTACCGCAACATTAGGTCACGGTGGAAAATGTATTATGCTTCGTGCAGACATGGATGCTCTTCCGATGCCGGAAGAAAGCGGAGAACCGTTTGCATGTCCAACAGGAAAAGAAGCTCACACATGTGGACATGATTTCCACGCAGCTATGCTTCTTACAGCAGCTAAGATGCTTAAAGAGAATGAGTCTGAACTGGAAGGAACAGTTAAATTTATGTTCCAGCCGGCTGAGGAGAACTTCCTGGGAAGCAAGAATATGATTGAAAATGGTATTTTAGAGAATCCGAAGGTAGATGCAGCCCTTGCTTATCATGTGGCAGCAGGAAAAATGCCGGTAGGAATCTATATGTATAATGACAACGGAACTATGATGTATTCTGTAGATGGATTCCAGATCGATATCAAAGGAAAAGGTTCTCACGGAGCTTATCCACAGAATTCTATCGATCCGATCAACATTGGAGTTCATGTATATCTTGCATTAGAAGCTATCATGGCAAGAGAGATTAATCCTACCAAAGCATGCGTTATGACAGTAGGTCAGTTCCAAGGTGGAACAGCTGAGAATATCATTCCGGATGTTGCAACACTGAAAGGAACAATCAGAAGTAATGATAAGCAGGCAAGAGAGCTTATGGTCCGCAGAATGAAAGAGGTTGCAACAAAGACAGCAGAAAGTTATGGGGGAACTGCTGAGATTACAATGCTTTCAGAAGTACCGCCGCTTATTTGTGATCCAAAACTTACAGATGAATTTGTAGGATACATGAAGGAGATGAATATTCCGGGAATGATGCCTTATCCAGGAGTTTCTGCAAGTGCTTCAGAGGATTTTGCATCTATCGCAGAGAAGGTTCCATCAACATTTATGTATCTGTCAGCAGGATATCCGGATGAGAGAGGTCAGTACGGAGCTCATAATCCAAAGGTTCAGTTTAATGAGGGTGTATGCCCGATCGGACCAAGCTGTCTGGCATACTGCGCAACTCAGTGGTTAAAAAATAACAAATAAATAAATCTAAAGAAAAATGAGAGAAAAGGAGTAATTATCATGGCAAACGAACAACAAACACAGCCACAGGTAGCAATTCCGCTTCCGAAGGGCAAAAAGAATGCAGTTCAGATTGGATGTATCTGTATGATGCTTTCCGTAGCAATGAATGGACTTGTATTTGCAACTCTGACATCTCCAATCCTGGAGAGCGTTAACGCAATGGGATATGTAGCCCTGTTCTCTATTTTGGGCGGAATGGGAGTATCCATTATGACTCCTATCGGTGGAAAACTTGGAGACTTAATCGGACGTAGAAATATTGTAGTGATTCCTGGAATCATCTGCGCAGTATGCGGTATTGCATTTACATTTGTACGATCCTTAGTACCACTTATGATTCTTTGTCTCTTAATCGGACTTGCACAGGGTGCATTTACAGCAGCTCCATACATCATTGCTGGTCTGATCAATGAGAGAAAAGATGTTCCAAAGGCGATGGGTATGCTGGCAACAGCAGTCGCTGTCGGAGGATTCGGTGGAAGTATTATTGCAGGTATCCTGACAGATATGGGACTTTTAAAAGTTGCAATCCTTATGCCGGCAGTACCACTTATTCTTGGAGTAGTATTGATTGGTATGAATATGCCAAATGTTAAGAGAGAAGGAAAAGTTTCAATTGACATTCCTGGTATCATCGCACTTGTAGTAGCACTTGCAGGTATTCTTCTTGCCCTGAACTTCGGTTCAGCTATGGGATGGGGAAATCCGGCAATTATCGCAGGTTTCGTAATCGGTATCGTAGCATTAGTTGTACTTGTAAAAATTGAAGGAAAATCAGCAGAGCCGTTGATTCCTCTGAAACTGTTCAAAAACTCACAGTATACAGTACTTCTGATCGTTGGATTTATCTGCTACTTCTATCAGAGTGCTATGAACGTATACGCACCAATCGGAGCTATGAAAGTTATGGGAGCTTCCACAAGTGCAGCAGGAGCTCTTCAGATGCCGCGTACAATCATCACAATCTTCTTGCCAACAATGGCAGGTGTATGGGTTGGTAAGAAAGCATCTAATGCTTGGAAAGCTATGGTAGTTGGAACATTATTCGTAGCAGTGCCAATGGCAGTTATGGGATTCACAACACCAAGTACATCAATCATCATTTATTTCGTAGCACTGACAATCACAGGTATTGCTGAGAGTTGCCGTTCCGTAGCTATCACTCCAAGTGCACAGGCAACATTACAGCCGGCTGATATGGGTGTAGGTACATCACTTGTAAACTTTGTAAACTCACTTGCAAACACAATTGCAGCAGCAGTATTTGGAGTTGCTTACAACTTAAGTACAGCAGCAGATCCTACAAATGTTGCAAATATTCAGAATGGTGTGAATTCAGTATTCCGTCTTGCAGCAATCGTAGCAGTAATCGGTCTTGTACTTGTAATCTTCGTAGTAAGACCTAAGATGACAGCAAAAAAAGCTGAGTAAAAATCATAAAATAGAATCGTAAGATTTTAGAATTAAAACAAATAAAGACACAAAAAATACGGCGGGGGGATCCTGCCGTATTTTCTTTGTTGCCAAGCATACGACAAAAAGGTCCGGTGGACCTTTTTTAGTATAATAGGAAATCGCATTTCCTATTATATTAAAAAGCCTCCGGCAGGATGGCATGAAGTATCATTATGCTTACCGGATTTGGAAAGTCTAATATTATTAAACTGGAAGATACTTTTTATATATGTTACTATGATTATACACAAAAGTAATTGAAAGGTATGATTTTATGAGACGAAGAGACAGAGAGATTACAGATAAACAGGACATATTAGAAGTAATGAGAAAATGTGATGTGTGCAGGATAGCACTTCACAACGGAGATTATCCATACGTTGTTCCGCTTAATTTTGGACTTCAGGTAGAAAAGGATATGCCGGTGCTTTATTTTCATGGGGCACTGGAAGGAAAGAAATACGAACTGATTGAGAAAGACAACCGGGCATCTTTCGAAATGGACTGCGGTCATCAGTTAATTTTGGATAAAGCCCAGGGAAACTGTGCTATGGAATTTGAAAGTGTAATTGGTCAGGGACATATCGAGATGCTTAACGAAGAAGAAAAGTATGAGGCATTAAAAGTATTAATGAAGCAGTACCGGAGAGAAGATTTTCCGTTCAATGAAAAAGTGATTCCAATGACAGCAGTATTCCGCCTCAGAGTAGAATCCATGACCGGAAAAAGAAGGACGAAGAAGAGCAATAAATTGAAAATACATGCCATGAATGCCATCGACAATGCCTATGCACCATATTCCAACTTTAAAGTCGGAGCATGCATAGAACTGGCTGATGGTCAGTATATAACCGGTTCCAATGTCGAAAATGCGTCATACGGACTGTCAAACTGTGCAGAGCGAAGTGCAATTTTTGCAGCATATTCCAGAGGCTATCGGAAAGAAGATATCAAAGCCATGGCAATTACTACCCATGCAGAAAAACTCACCATGCCTTGCGGAGCCTGCCGCCAGGTACTAAGTGAACTTCTCCTGCCAGACACACCGATCCTTATCGCCAATGACAAAGAAGAAAAAATTCTCACCATGCGAGAACTTCTACCATACAGCTTCGGAGAAGACGACCTGAAGAAATAATTAATAACTTGATTTTCCTTTCTGGATTCAGAATTATATCGAATTACATCTTGCTTTTCAATGAGTAAAATATAATTTAACGTAGTGGATAATAAAAAAGCCGTCTGCCATCGCTATGCGACTTGAGTATAATGGAGATAAGACACATGTAATCATGGAAGCTTATGCTGAACATGATTACAGTTTTAAGTTGCCAAGCATACGACAAAAAGGTCCAGTGGACCTTTTTTAGTGGCTTATCGAAATGTTATATACTCGGAGCATAGCGATGGCAGACGGCTTATATATTATGACGTGATATTCTTGAATTTACTCATACCTCTCATCAATCACACGCTTCGTCTTCTTCTCACTTCTCGGAAGCAGTCCGATTTCAACGACTTTTACAAGTGGTGTGAATCCGATGCGGCTCTTAACTACGGAAGCAATTCGTTTGCTCAGATCCTGGAAGTCTACTGTTCCATTTGTCTCAACATAGATACGCATGGTGTCTTTTCCGTCCAGATGTGAGATACGAATCTGATATTCGCTGGAAACTTCAGAAAATTCTTTCAGAATCTCCTCAATCTGGCTTGGGAATACATTGACACCTTTAATCTTCATCATGTCATCAGTACGTCCCATGATTGTATCAAGACGTGGGAATTTGCTTCCACAAGGGCATTCTCCCGGAATGATACGTGACAGGTCATGAGTGCGGTAACGGATCAGAGGTGCACCTTCTTTTACAAGAGTCGTGATGACGATTTCGCCAAGTTCTCCGTCCGGCAGGACTTTTCCAGTTACCGGATCAATGATTTCAATGTAAATGTAATCGTCCCAGTAATGCATACCACAGTCATGGGAGCAGCTGATTCCGATTCCTGGACCGTAAATCTCAGTCAGACCGTAGATATCGTAAATCTCAATTCCAAGCTCTCTCTTGATGCGGTTTCTCATTTTTTCGCCCCAACGCTCGGAGCCAATGATTCCCTTTTTTAAGTGAATCTTATCTTTAATTCCACGTTTCTCGATTTCCTCTGCCAGAAGAAGTGCGTAGGAAGAAGTGGAGCCAAGAACAGTTGTCTTCATATCCATCATCATCTGAAGCTGTTTGTCTGTGTTCCCGGGTCCCATAGGAACGACCATAGCGCCCAGTTTTTCAGCGCCGGCCTGAAAACCGATTCCGGCAGTCCACAGTCCATATCCCGGTGTGATCTGAATACGATCCATGTTCGTCATGCCTGCCATTTCGTAGCAGCGCTTGAACATGATTGCCCAGTCATCCACATCTTTTGCTGTATATGGAATAATGACCGGAAGCCCGGTTGTTCCGGAAGAAGAGTGGATTCGAACAATTTTTTCTTCAGGAGCAGTCATAAGTCCAAGTGGGTAAGCGTTTCTTAAATCATTCTTTTCAGAAAATGGAAGATTTTCGAAATCTTCTGCGGACTGAATGCTGGATACGCCAGCTTCTTTTAATTTTTTTCCATAGAAATTATTGGCATTTAATAAAGCCTGAATCTGTTGGTTGACTTGTGCAATTTGATTTGATGAAATCTGCATAGTGATAAATCCTTTCTATGTTATATAATTTATGCGTAGCGCAGTGCTTTTAAATTCATTTCATGGAATTTCTCCGGCAAGGTCTTTTTCATTACTTCTTCTATTTCCTCAAGGGAAAAATCTAAAACTCCGGTGCGGATAGCTGCACCTAAAAGTACCATGTTTAATACTTTCTGAGAACCGATTTCCCGGCAGATAGAATCTGCATCAATAAGGGTTAGATTTTCCACATGTTCCTTCAGGTAATCGATCATCGGAGGTGCGTCATAGGAAGAGCCACTTAGTGTTGCGGTAACTGGTTTGATCGCGTGGGTACTGACGACAACCTGCCCATGTTCTTTCAGGTAAGGCAGCATTCGTACCGTCTCTCCAGGTTCAAAGCCAATAATAAGATCGGCAGTTCCGGTTTTGATCATTGGGGAATATAGATTTTTTCCCATACGCAAATGACTGAAAACGCTGCCGCCACGTTGTGCCATACCGATGGTTTCAGCACTCATGACAGGAATGTCTTTGCTCATAGCTGCTGCTGCAAGGAGCTTGGAGGCGAGGACAGTTCCCTGACCGCCGACACCGCACAGAACAATATTTCTGTTTGTTGCGATATCGGAAGTGTTTATAACATTTGCTGTAGTTGTATTATTTGCGATATTATTCATGATCGTCACCTCCTGCAATTGCACAGACCGGGCACACCTGGCTGCAAAGATGACAGCCGGTACACATAGAAGCGTCAATGCAGATTTTTCCATCATTCATCACAATCGCCGGACAGCCCAGATCACGGATACATTTTTTACAGCCGATACAGGAATCCTGATTGACATGAAGCGGAGCTTTTGGCTTGGTAACGGCAATACAAGGAGCTTTGAAAATGATTGCTCTTACGCCGGATTTTTCTGCCATGCGTTTAACACAAGAAACAGAAGCTTCCAGTTCCAGAGGATTGATGGTCTCAATCTCGGTGACACCGATTCCGCGAAGTACTTGCTCGATATTGATTTTTTGGACAATCTCTCCCATAACGGTTTGACCAGTTCCTGGATGTGGTTGATGACCGGTCATGGCAGTTGTAGAGTTATCTAAAACAATAAGAACCATATTTGCCTGATTGTAGACTGCATTTACTACGCCGGTAATCGCGGAGGCGAAAAATGTAGAATCGCCCACGAATGCAAAGCAGGTGGTATCGGGTTCTACTTTTTCTACGCCCTGTGCAATATTGAGTCCGGCGCCCATGCACAGACAAGTATCGACCATGTCAAGAGGCATGGCATTTCCAAGTGTATAACAGCCGATGTCACCGCAGAAAATCGTTTTCTTACCTTTCATGGCAGTTTTGACTGCGTAGAAAGAAGCCCGGTGCGGACAGCCGGCACACAGAACCGGAGGACGTACAGGCAGAGCCGGAGGCTCCGGAAGTTTCTGTGCTTTTGGAGTGTCTAATCCAAGGAATGTATGGATATAATTAGAGACGCTGTCTCGTGTATTTTCCCCTGCACAGGCAGTATCACCGCTCAGCTTACCGATGATCTTCGTGCTCAAATGATATTTTCCACAAATATAAGTTAATTCACGTTCAATGACCGGGTCTAATTCTTCCAGACAGAGCACTTCATCGAGACCTGTCAGAAATTCAACTGCCAGCTTCTCAGGAAACGGGTGTGGTGTGGAGACTTTCAGATGGCGTACCATACCAGTCTCTTTTAATGTCTCCATAGCGTATGTATAGCTGATTCCGCCGGAAGCAATCCCTTTTTTTGAGTCGGCATATTTGTCACAAGCCGGAATCAGTTTGTTCTTTTCATAAGAAGAAAAAACATCGGAAAGCTCTTTGTTCCTGGCTTCAATTTTCTGATGATTTATAAAAGACAGTTTCGGGAAAATGACCCAGCGCTTGGAATCCTTGATAAAGCCTTCCGGTTTGTTGTGGTAGTATTCGGATTCATCCTTGATATCGATGGCTGCATAGCCATGACAGACTCTTGTAGTCGGACGGAGGAATACCGGTGTTTTATATTTTTCAGAGTATTCAAATGCTTCCTGAATCATCTCATAAGCTTCCTGGGCGGAAGAAGGGTCGAAACAAGGGAGCTTGGAAAATCTGGAAAAATGTCTTGTATCCTGCTCGGTCTGGGAAGAAATCGGTCCCGGATCATCGGCAACGAGAATGACCATGCCACCTTTGACTCCAACATATTCCAAACTCATAAGTGGATCAGATGCAACATTTAAACCGACCTGCTTCATAGTGACGAGAGAACGCGCTCCGGCGTAAGCAGCGCCGGCAGCCAGTTCCATAGCGGCTTTTTCATTGACAGACCATTCTACATAGACATCATCCGGGCGGTATTTTGCGACCGTCTCAAGAACCTCGGTAGAAGGTGTTCCAGGGTAACCTGCGACCACATTTACACCGGCAGCTACAGCGCCGAGCGCGATGGCGGCATTACCCATTAAGAATTCTTTATGCATAAATTCACCTCATATTATTTTTATAGGTATGATAGCAATGAGATTATGAAAACAGACGAACCTCATAGCAATCGAAATATATAAAAACAGTATAGTACGTTAAAGCGAGAAATTCAATTGTAGAATCTTTAGAAAATCTTTCGAATTTCTGCATGCTGTTTTTTAAGATTACATTTTATGCTATTTACAACATAAAAAGAAAAGATCTTATAAAGCATAAACATAAGAAAACATTTTAAAGTTAAAATGAAAGAAAAGCGAAAAGGAGGTGCCGGATATGGTATACTTGGAAAGGCAGAAAAAGTATGGGAAAGTGAGAGGTATATAAAAGTATGGAAATGAATCATGTGTTGATCGTTGAAGACGATAAGGAAATCCGGGAGGGTGTTGAGATATATTTGAAAAGCCAGGGATATGTAGTATTCCAGGCGGCAGACGGAGTTGAGGGACTGGAAGTAATTGAGAAGGAAGAAATCCATCTGGCAATTGTGGATGTGATGATGCCAAGAATGGACGGGATCCAGATGACGGTAAAGCTTCGGGAAAAATACGATTTTCCGGTGATTTTTCTGTCTGCAAAATCAGAAGAAGTGGATAAGATCATGGGGCTTAATATGGGAGCTGATGATTATGTAACAAAACCATTTACTCCATTGGAGCTGCTTGCAAGAGTAAATTCACAGCTTCGCAGATACCGGAGATTTATGGAAAAATTAGGAGACAAAGAAAAGACGCAGAACATTCACGTGATCGGAGGTCTTGAACTGGATGAAGACCGAGTGGAAGTCCGTGTGGACGGGGAACTTGTAAAAGTGACTCCGATGGAATATAAAATTTTATTATTGTTAATGAAAAATCCTGGAAGGGTGTTCTCAGCAGACGAGATTTATGAACGTGTGTGGAATGAACGTGCAGTCAACACAGACACGATCATGGTGCATGTGCGGAATATTCGTGAGAAAATTGAGATTAACCCGAAGGAACCAAAATATTTGAAGGTGGTGTGGGGAGTTGGATACAAAATTGAAAAACAGGCATAAATTAGCTATATTTTTTATCATGATTACAATATTGATTCCATCATTGGCAATGATGACCGGGTATTTTGAATGGTATCAGATGAAAACTGAGACGAAGACAAAAGCATTTAAAAATGCAGAGAAATCGTCAGATTTTCTGGGACATTTTCTGGAGAGTACGTATCTGCTCTATAATACAGAAAGTGGAAGAAAGTACGCAGATGATGTTGAAAAATCTCTGTATGATTCCTACAATGCAGAAATGTCAGAGTATTCACATTTTAATTCTTATCTGGACTATCGGGTGCTTGATGAGAATGGCGGTGATGTTGAAAAAAGTACGGTCAGTTCAGGAAAGAATCTGACAGAAAGCAATCTAAAAAATTATGCCCTTGGAATGATTATTTCCTATGATGCAAATGGAAAACCAAGTGTCAACATTAAGAAAAGTGATTATGCAAAAGAACAGACAGTAACCATGAGAAAGCTTATCGGGAATTATTTTCAGGATAGCTGGCTGTCTTATTGTGAAGTGACGATTTATCCTGATACGGATGAGGATTATGAGGAAGTAGCCTTGCAGACACCGAAGAACCGAACATACTTGTTTGCAATGTCAACGGAGGATCTGAAGGAGTATATCAATGATTATAAAATCGGAAATCCGGATTCGTATTACGCACCAGATGAAATGAATAATACAATTTTGTTGTGGATGCTGGTCGTAGCGGCTGCGGCATGGCTATATCCTTGCTTCAAGACTTTTCAGACAGGAAATGAAAAAATCTTCCATGCTCCGTTGGAGGTGACTGTGATTGCAGCTTTTGTGCTGATTGAAGTCTTGATGAATCAAAGCGGAGCATTGTTAAGCCGGAAGAAAGGGTATCCGGATTTCTTAGACTGGATGGTGTGGCTCGGAACATTTGCAGCCACATACTGGATCGCAGCGAGCCTTAGAAGAGTCATACCGCTGGGAATAAAAGGATACTTGAAACAGCAGACCATGGTCGGACGCCATTGGAAGAAAATCAAAACGATAGGGAGCAACGGAGAAGATACTGCAAAATCCCTTGGAAAAAGATTTAAAGCATTTGTTGCAAAAGTATGGAAATCGCTGCAGGAAGTAGATTTGACGGATAAGAGCAACAAAATTTTACTCAGAATCGTTATTTGCAACTTTGCCGTATTATTTTTAGTATGTCTTTTCTGGGACTATCGCATGCAGGCACTTGTCATATATTCCATTATATTATTCTTCATTTTGCGGAAATATTACAAAGACATAAAGCGAAAATACGCCAGACTTTTAGAAGCAACCGGAGAATTGGCAAAAGGCAATATGAATGTGGAAATCAAGGAAGATCTTGGCATGTTCAATCCATTTAAACCAGAGATTGAAAAGATTCAGGAAGGCTACAAAAGCAGTGGAAGAGGAAATAAAAAGCCAGCGTATGAAGACAGAACTCATTACAAATGTGTCCCACGATCTGAAAACGCCACTGACAGCAATCATTACTTATGTTAATCTTCTGAAAGATGAAAAAGACGAAGAAAAAAAGAAAGAGTATGTCGATGTGCTGGAACGAAAATCTATGCGCCTGAAAGTGCTGATTGAAGATTTGTTCGATATCAGTAAGGCAAGCAGCAAAAATGTAACATTG
>ERZ791931.2341-NODE-2341-length-11101-cov-3.506156_pt1 | contig 11101 bp, 9 predicted proteins | sample MGYA00510127_ERZ791931 | MGnify/ENA primary metagenome ERZ791931 (study PRJEB30046, sample SAMN00792067) | human gut metagenome | study: EMG produced TPA metagenomics assembly of the A metagenome-wide association study of gut microbiota in type 2... | reverse complement strand
TACAATACCAGACAAAATGACTGATGCCCCGGAAAGCCTGTAAAACAGGCACTTCCGGGATACACAAGACAGGACAAAAATCGACTTCCATTATCAAGTATCGAGTGCTAATTTTTTGTGAAGATTTTTTGACGTCTTAATTTTAGTCCTGTTTTCCTATTGCGCATATGTTTCTTCCATGCTATATTTTCTTTACACATTTCGAATTTGCAGCTAAATTTATATACCGGCTGCATTTCACCGGATATTTCATCCGTTTTTTCCATGTGTACGAAACAATTAAATATTGGAGAGGAATTTCGTGCAGAGCAAAAATTCAGTTATTATTTTATTATTGTTTTTATTTTCAGATATTGAAAGCTGGGGGCTTCCATGTTACAATCTTGATAGAAGAACAGCCGCTATATCACACGTTTTCCTCTCCGCCACTACAAAGGAGAAGAAAATGTACAAGAGCAAAAAGTTCGAAGACCTTACCATTAGTGATGATTTTATGTTTGGGATTGTTATGCGCGATCCCAAATATTGTAAACCGTTTCTGGAAACTATACTGAATATTAAGATTACACGCAGTTGAAACAAAGTTTTGTGATCTTTGTCTGCACCTTTGATCCGTTCCATATCGGCAGGCATGTGTATACTTTTGAAAACCGCTGCGTGGAAGATCCGAATCTGCCTCTTAACGATGGCACACAGAAAATCATTTTAAATACGAAAGGAATTTTTGATGATGTTCGGCCGGAACTGAAACGGCTGCTTAACTTTATTGATGGCAGACAGCCGGAAGATTCTTTTACACAAGATCTCTCCAAGGCTGTGGAATCTGCCAAGCGCAATGAGAAATGGAGGCATGACTACATGACGCTGCAAATGGCTTATGACGAGAAATACCGCGAGGGGCTGGAAACTGGCATTCAGCAGGGCATTGAACGAGGCATTACAACATCTGCCCGTCGTATGCTTTCCTCCGGTAAATATTCGGATTCTGAAATTTCTGAAATTACCGGACTTTCCGTGGAACAAATTCAGGCTTTAAAGAATTCCGCAAAATAAACTCTTATTATTTTTAATTCAATACTTTATAATTCAAGAATAATCTTGAGGTTATTGTCCTGTACGCTTGCTCCTACATTACCATCAAGAGCCAGAACGAGAGCCTTAACTACCGCAAGCCCTACCCCCGTACTTCCATCGTGTCGTGAGGTATCCCCTGTATAAAAGCGGTCAAACAGCCGGTTACCATCAATTTGCAAGCTGTCACTCACTGGATTTTCCATCATAAACCGGATACCGCCATCCGATTTCTGCATAAGTGTTATTTTTATGTTCCCTGCCGAATACTTCATTGCATTTGTCAGCAGGTTTTGCAAAATCCGCTCTACCATATTCCGGTCTGAATATATGTAGATGGAATAATCTGGCAGTTTTATTTCCGGTATAATATTCTTTTTTTCTAATGCCGGTGCATGTTCCGTTATCAGATCTATGAGCATGTTGGAAAAATTAAACGTTTCTTTACTGGGAACGGTCTGCTGTTCCTCTAAAACAGAAAGGTCATAAAATGCTTCCACCAGTTCCTTCATTTTTTCTGCTTTATGCAGGACAACTGCGATGCGTTTGGCCTGCGCCGGCTCTAAATCTTCTTTTTGTAACAATTGTAAATGACCAAGAATAACCGTTAGCGGCGTACGCAGATCATGTGATATATTTGCAACAGATTCTTTTAAATGTTCTTCATGACGTAAGGTTTTCGCTACGGCCTGTCTCTGCCTGATATTATAAAGATTCAGTATAGCTGCCAGGTGTTCTAAATCTTTATCCATCAGGGAAATGTCTATCATCTGTCCGGAATTTCCGCGATTCCATTCCTTCACCTGACCGGAAAGATTACGAATTTGTTTTTTCAGCTGTATATGTCGGAATAATAATATCAGGAATCCCACTGCCAGAAGCAATAAAAACCATTTTATTTCAGACATCTTTCCTCCATCTATTTCAAGTCACATTTACGAAATTTTATCCACGAAAGCAATATCAGTATGCCCGACCATATCACCCCTGCCAGAATAGCAGCCGGCTGAAAAAATGTGTTCCTGCTGACAACGACCCGGATCTGATAAACCGGTAAAAACGCTACCGGCAATTGCAGCATCATTCCATATCCGAGATAAAGACTAAGTGCAAAAATAATAATTGCCGTAACAGAAGTTGCTCTCACAACATCTTGCAAATAACAGCAAATTAAGATTGCAATCAGAAAGATCCCGCTATTTAACAGAAGCGAATAAACGATTGCTTTTGTTACATTATAAAAAAATACCCCACCATCTTCCATACCAAACTTTCCAAATTCTCTGATACATCCTGCAACCGGATACACAAGCGCCATGATATGAAAAGCGATCAGATAGGATATGATTTTACCCGTAAAAATTTTGCTTCTGGAATGTCCGGCACTGACTTCGAGCGTTATGGTTCTCCCGGAAAATTCCTGTCCGAAACTCAAAGCAAGAAGCCCCGAAATAATGATAAGGAGAAACGTAGAATCATACACCATTCCGTTAAAAATATCTGCAAGGGAAGATGCCTTTCCTCCTGCCGGTCCCATAACTTCCGGCACATAGGTATCGGCGGTAAAAAAGCCCAGAACAAATATTCCGATCATCCCACACCAGTAAACGAAATTATGCAAAAACTGGTATTTCTCCATCTTTAATAATTTTTCCATCCTAAACACCTCCCACTATTTCAAATCTGCATGTAAAAAAATGCGGCCGCCACTGTAATACAAAATAAACATCCACAGAAAATCCAGGCTTAACGGAACCGTTGTCCTGTCAAACTTTTGTAATGCAATTAATCGAAGCTGTCCCATGGGCAATATTCTTATCAGACTTTCTGCATGTTGCCCATTCATCAAAAAAATCATAAGAAAAAACAGAACCATGGAAACTGCCAGTGTTTTTCCCATATCGCGGAAAACAAAAGCAAGAACAACCGGTAATGCACACATGGTGATTACGACAAACAGTATTTGAAAAGCCACAGTAAAAGTACCTGAAATTTCCGGAAATCTTTCTTTCATACCAAACCGGCCAATGACTTCATGTATCAGTAACGGAACTGTCAGAATGAGGATGCAGCCAATCTGGGATACCATGACTTTTGCCCAGAATACATAACCTCTCTTATGTCCTGCAGTCAGATATGCATTTAAGGTTCTTCCTCCCAAATCATTTCCAATAAACAATGCTATAAAAACAATAATCAGGAAATAAAGAAGTGGCGTATTATATAAAGATGCCATAACCAGATTTGAAGTTTTTCCTTTGCTGTCCAGCAACAATATACTGCTTAAAAGAAACGTAAAGATCCCGATTCCCCAAAAGTACCAGCTATGCCATAATTTATACCATTCCGTTCTCAGGAGATTTGCCATCTTTTGCCCCTCCTATTTTACTCAGGAAATAATCTTCCAATGTATCACCCGATACAAAAAGCCCGGTAACCAACACATGCGCTTCTGATAAAACAGATGCAACCATTTCCAGATCATCCAGATGATCGTACAAACGAATCGTACCATCGGGCATCAGCTTAAAATGATCTGTATGAAGATTTTCTTCCAGAACCATCACTGCTTTCTGTACATTGGTTGTCTGAATCGCAATATGACGTTTGCACCGTTCATTTAATTCATGATCAGAAATTTCTTCTATAATATTTCCATGATCAAGCAGAATAAACTCTGTTGCCGTTTGATACAATTCTTCCAAAATATGACTGGAGACCAGAATTGTCATTCCGTATTCCCTGTTTAGCATTTTTAATAAATTCCTGACTTCCACAATTCCGGCAGGGTCCAGTCCGTTAACAGGTTCATCTAAAATTAAAAATTCCGGGGTATTCAAAAGAGCCATTGCAATTCCAAGGCGCTGCCGCATCCCTAAGGAAAAATTTCGAACCCTCTTTTTTCCCGTATCGTTTAACCCAACCATATCCAATGTTCTTTTTATCACGGTTTTATCCGGTATGCCACGCTGAATACGCTGTATTTCCATATTCTGATATGCGGTCATTGCAGGAAATAATGCCGGTGTTTCGATCATACTTCCAATCCGTTTACGCTGTTTCTGTAATTCCACAGTTTCTGATTTTCCCCATAAGGAAAGCGTGCCGCTTGTCGGAAATGCAAGTCCCGTGACCAGTCTTAAAAAAGTAGTCTTGCCAGCCCCATTCCGACCGATAAAACCATAAATTTTACCCTTTTTTATCTGCAAATTTATGTGGTCTAATGCCAGTGTCTGCTTATACTCTTTCGTTAAAGACCGGGCTTCTAAAATAACTGAATTCATCTTCCGAACCTCCTTTACAAAAAACAGTATAACGAACATTCTTAAAGAATTCCTTAAGCTGAGATAAGAAGACATTAAAAAAGCATAAAGCCAGGGAACTTTTATTCCTTAGCCTTATGCAGACGATAACCAATGCCCCAGACCGTATCTATAAATTCTTTATCCGGACAAACCGCTTTTAATTTGTTACGCAGATTACTGATATGAACATTAAGCGTATTGTCTTCCACAAAATATTCTGTATTCCACACACTCTGAAAAAGATTTGACTTTGAGAATACTTTGTCCGGATATTTCATCAGCAATTCCAGAATGGCAAATTCTTTTGCGGTTAAAGCCAATTCCGCTTCCTTCAAAAATGCCGTATTCTTTTCCAGATCCAGACATAAATCCCCGTATTGTAAACAGGCAGCCGAACGATTTTCAAACTGTACTCTGCGCAGATTGCTTTCGATTCTGGCAAGCACTTCTTCCATATCAAAAGGTTTTGTAATGTAATCATCTGCCCCAAGACGAAGCAGATCAATTTTATTCTGTGTCGTTTCTTTCGCTGAAATAATAAGAACCGGTATCGTAAATTGTCTGCGTATATCTGCCAGAATAATATCGCCGCTTCGATAGGGTAACATAATATCAAGTATGATCAGATCAATTTTTTCTTTGTGTAAGAAATCCAGAACATGGAGTCCATCATATTGACTGTACACAACATATCCGTTTTCTTTCAGGAAATCTGTTAACAGCGTATTGATTTCCACATCATCTTCAATTATTAATATTTTATCCACTTGTGTACCTCTTTTTTACAGGCAATAACCTTCTTCCCTGAGTTTCTTTCCCTCTTCGATATAAGAAAGTGCACTCTCTTTTAACCCTGCAATTTCTTCTTCCGTCAATGCCCGCGTGACCTTCGCCGGTCTGCCCATAACCATGCTTCCATCCGGGATATTCTGATGTTCGAGCACAAGGCTTCCTGCTGCGATGAGACAGTTTTTTCCGATCACACTGCCGTTCATCACCGTTGCGCCCATGCCGATTAATGTGTTGTCCCCGATCGTGCAGCCATGAATTACCGCATTGTGTCCTACCGTCACATAATCACCTACGATGGTTGGATCCACTTTAGAAGTGTGGACCGTACAGTTATCCTGAATGTTTGTTCCTTTTCCGATGACAATTTTATTGTCATCCCCACGCAGCACTGCATAAAAAAGAATGGTACTGTCCGCACCGATGGATACATCCCCCATCACTACCGATTCCTTTACGATATTGGCGGATGCCGCTATATTTCCCGTTGTTTTTATCATGACCGATTTCCTCATTTCTTCATTTCATACTGTTTTTAGTATAACATCTCCGTTTTTTCTTCTCAACATGCTCCTGGAAAAGAAAAAGCGAGGACATCAGCAGATGCTCTCGCTCGACTCCACTTTACGATATTCGTAAATGTGTTTCTTTTTATCTTTTGCTTTCGCCTGTTTTTTCTTTAACGGGTGTTTTGGATTCTTATCTGACATAGTAATCGCCTCTTTTCCTCATATTCATATGTCAAATTTGTTTCCTTTGTTATGCCTACGTTATAGCACTGTATTCTGGCAATGTCAACCCTGTCTGTTAATTATTTTGTGTTTTTTCTGTGAATATGATAAATTTACTCATTTTAACGCAAGTTGTCAGGTATTTTGTGTTTGTGTTTTTTCTGTGAACTTACAAAATCCTCCAAAAAAAGCCATTGACATTTTAAATTTTCATCCCTATAATGATAAAAGTTCGGTTGCTAACTATTTAAAAATCATTTTAAGAAAGGAGTGATTTCTTGCAGGATTTCGATGATGAAGAACTCAAAGAAATTCATATGGGCCGCCTGATTCAGGTACTATCCCATCAGATGAAGCGGAAAAACTGTGTGATTTCCATGATCAACGACGATGGTCTGACAACCATGCAGAAACATGTGTTGAAATTTCTTCTTCTGGAAACCCTTCACAAGGTTGTCTACCAGAAAGACATCGAAGAAGAATTTCAGATCCGCAAATCCACGGCGACCGGAATGCTGCAGCTTCTCGAAAAAAATGGTTTTATTGTGCGGGAAAGCGAAAAAAAAGATGCCCGTCTGAAACGCATCATTCCTACAAAGAAAGCGGAAGCACTCCGTCCGAGCATCCTTGCACACATAAGGCAGTCGGAAACACAGCTTACGACAGATATTTCCGAAGCTGATGTTCTGACCTGTAAAAAAGTGCTCTGCCAGATGCTCTATAACGTATCAGAACATAAGGAGGTATGTAAAAAAAATGAATAAGAAACTTTTACAATCCGTCCGGGAATACAAAAAGCAATCCATCATTGCCCCTCTTCTGGTTACATTAGAGGTACTGATGGAAGTATTGATTCCTCTGGAAATGGCAAAAATTATTGATATTGGCATTGCAGGAGGAAATCTCGGATATATTGTCCAAAGAGGACTTATCCTTGTAATTATGGCAATGATGTCCTTGTTTTTCGGTGTACAGGCCGGAAACTTTGCGGCAATTGCCGGAGCCGGATATGCCAAAAACCTGCGGCACGATATTTATTATAAAGTACAGGATTTTTCCTTTAAAAATATTGACCATTTTTCCACGTCCGGTCTTGTAACACGTATGACCACCGATATTACCAATATCCAGATGGCTTATATGATGAGTATCCGTCTGCTTGCAAGAGCTCCGATTATGATCGTTTTATCCTGGATCATGACGCTGACGCTCAGCAAAAAAGCCGCACTCTTATTCTTAATCGTCATCCCGGTGCTCGGTGGAACGCTGTTATTTATTGCAAAGAAAGCCCATCCACATTTCATCAAGGTGTTTGACGAATACGATGATTTGAACAACTCTGTACAGGAAAATGTAAATGCAGCCCGCGTGGTAAAAGCATTCGTCCGTGAGGATTACGAAATTGACAAATTCCACGGTGTTTCCAAATATGTTTACCAGTTATTCACAACAGCAGAAAAAATTGTTGCCTGGAACTCTCCGGTTATGCAGTTTGTAATGTATGCCGTTATCATGATCCTTGTCTACATTGGTGGAAAAGGCATTGTAGCCAAAACGATGGAAACCGGTGCCTTAACCTCCATTATTGTATATGCTTTACAGATCATCGGCTCCCTGATGATGGTAACTTTCGTTTTCGTCATGATTATGATTGCTGGCGCATCAACAGACCGTATCACCGATGTACTCGATGAAATTCCGGAAATGATTGATCCCGCAGACGCAGTAACTTCCGTTGCCGATGGTGATATTGTCTTTGACCATGTCAGCTTCAGTTATGCCGGTGAGGGAGGAAATCTTTCCTTAAAAGATGTCAATCTGCATATCAAATCCGGTCAGACGGTGGGTATCATCGGTGGAACCGGAAGTGCCAAATCCACTCTCGTACAGCTGATTCCACGTCTGTATGATGTCACGAAGGGAAGTGTAATGGTCAGCGGTGTCGATGTACGCAAATACAATCTGGAAGCTCTGCGTGATCAGGTTTCCATGGTGTTGCAGAAAAACGTCCTGTTCTCCGGAACAATTTACGACAATATCCGCTGGGGCAACGAAAACGCCTCTGACGAAGAAGTGCAAAATGTATGTAAACTGGCACAGGCCGATGGTTTTGTCCGGGAATTTCCGGATGGCTACAACACACAGATTGTCCAGGGTGGAAACAATGTTTCCGGTGGACAGAAACAGCGTCTTTGTATTGCCCGTGCACTTTTGAAAAAACCAAAGATTCTGATTCTGGATGATTCCACAAGTGCTGTAGATACCAAAACCGATGCTCTGATCCGTAAGGCTTTCCGTGAGGAAATCCCGAATACCACAAAGATCATCATTGCACAGCGTGTTTCTTCTATTGAAGATGCCGACCAGATCATTGTTTTGGAAAACGGTGCTATTTCTGGTATTGGTACATCTGAAGAATTGTTAAAGACCAATGCTATTTACCGTGAAGTATATGAATCTCAGGTCAAGGGAGGTGAAGATCATGAATAACAAAAAACCTAAGCTTTCCAAAGATAATATTGCAACCGCAAAACGTCTGCTGAAATATGTAACGGAAACTTATAAAGCACGGTTCATTCTCGTGTTTATATGTATCTTCTTAAGTGCAGTCGCATCTATTGCGGTATCATTGTCCTTAAAATATATGCTTGATGATTTCATCCTTCCACTGATCGGACAAAAATCACCAAACTATACCGAATTTTACCGTGCACTTGCCGTCCTCGGCTGTATTTTTCTCGTCGGCGTCATCGCAACATTTATCTATACCCGTATGATGGTTTATATCGGCCAGGGCGTATTAAAACGCGTGCGTGATGATATGTTTGAGCACATGCAGACACTTCCGATCCGTTATTTCGATCAGAATACCAACGGTTCCATCATGAGTCTGTACACCAACGATACCGATACGCTGCGCCAGATGATCAGCCAGGCGATTCCGCAGGCGCTGATGTCATTTTTCACAATCATTGTTACATTTATTTCCATGCTGCTTCTTAGTCCTCTGCTGACACTGCTCGCCATTGTCGTAATTGGAATTCTGGTGTTTGTCACCAAAAAAATCGGTGGAAACAGTGGAAAATACTTTGTGCGCCAGCAGATTTCCCTTGCCGACGTGACCGGATTTGTGGAAGAACATATGAATGGCCAGCGTGTGGTAAAAGTGTTCAACCATGAGCAGAAATCCAAAGAGGAATTCGACCAGCTCAACGAAGCACTGTTTGACAGTGCCTCACAGGCAAACAAATACGCAAACATGATGGGACCGGTGATCGGAAATATCGGAAATTTACAATTCGTGCTGACTGCTGTTCTCGGTGGTGTTCTCTCGGTTGCCGGTGTGGGTGGCATTACGCTCGGCGTCATGGCTTCCTACCTGCAGTTTACCAAGAGTTTTACCCAGCCATTTATGCAGGTGGCACAACAGTTCAACTCCATCGTTATGGCGCTTGCCGGAGCGGAAAGAATCTTTGCCCTGATCGACGAAAAACCGGAGACAGACGAAGGCTATGTAACACTTGTCAATGCAAAAAGAGATGCCGATGGCAACATCATCGAATGTAAAGAACATACCGGAATGTGGGCATGGAAACATCCACATTCCGCAGACGGAAGTGTATCTTACACCCCTCTGACCGGTGATGTCCGTTTTGAAGATGTTACCTTTGGTTACAATCCGGATAAGGTCATCTTAAAGGATATCAGCCTGTTCGCAAAACCGGGACAGAAACTGGCATTTGTAGGTTCCACCGGTGCCGGTAAGACAACAATCACCAACCTGATTAACCGTTTTTATGATATTCAGGAAGGAAAGATCCGCTACGACGGCATCAATATTACAAAGATTAAAAAAGACGATCTGCGTCGTTCCCTCGGTATTGTATTGCAGGATACTCACCTGTTTACTGGAACAATCCGTGACAACATCCGTTACGGAAATCTTGACGCGACAGATGAACAGATTCACCAAGCGGCAAAACTGGCGCATGCTGACCAGTTTATCCAGATGCTTCCAAATGGCTATGATACCATGCTCAGCGGCGATGGTGAAGAATTGTCCCAGGGACAGCGCCAGCTGCTTTCTATCGCAAGAGCTGCCGTGGCAGATCCACCGGTTCTCATCCTCGATGAAGCAACGTCCAGCATTGATACCCGTACCGAGAGTATTGTGCAAAAAGGTATGGATAACCTGATGAAAGGTCGTACGGTTTTTGTTATCGCCCATCGTCTGTCTACGATCCGAAACAGTGATGCAATTATTGTGCTTGATCATGGACAGATCATTGAACGCGGGGATCATGCGGATCTGATTAAGCAGAAGGGAACTTATTATCAGTTGTATACCGGAAAGCTGGAGCTTTCTTAACCGGCTGTTTCTTCTTAATTGGAAATGATCTCCTATTGCATAAATATTACACACTTGTTACAATGCTTTTGTACTTAGCTAATACAAATACGAACAGGGAGGTACAAAAACGATGTGTTTTAGATTTTTTTCCAACTGCGATTTCTCAGCACTGATCCGTAAGTGTTTTGGATGCTAATAACCAGCAAAAAAGAAGCTGCACACGAAATTTTCTTTTCGTGTGTCAACTTCTTTTTGCGTTTCCTGTCTGTATTCACCTGACCGGTTCCTATGCACGGAAATCAAATTTATTTTTTGATATGTTGATTTAAAAACTCCATTACTTCTCGTTTCTTTGGAATCGCAGGAATTCCACCTCTCTTTTGCACACACAGACATGCTACTGCATTTCCCTGCCGTGCACAGGCACGCAAATCATTCCAGTCCATCTCATCAATTGCTTTGTTCAGGGATAAAAACTGGCTCAGGAATCCACCCCAGAATGAATCTCCGGCTCCTGTTGTATCAACCGCCTCTGTTGCAAATCCCCTGATCTGTTCTTTTCCATCCGTAGTTGCCACAAGTACGCCGTCACTGCCAAGTGTAATGGCAATCAGCTCTGGTCCCATGGAAAGCAACTCCTCCGCAGCTTCTTCATAGCTGTTTTTCCCCGTCAGCAGGAGACTTTCTTCATCCGATACCTTCATCACATCCGCAAATGGAATCACTGCTTTCATTTCCTGTACTGCAGTCTGTTCATTTCTCCACAAGGATGCACGGTAATTTGGATCATAAGAAATCAATGCTCCCGCGTCTTTTGCGATATGAACGGCTTCTAAAGTTGCACTTTTTGCCGG
>ERZ791931.2310-NODE-2310-length-11273-cov-2.334373_pt1 | contig 11273 bp, 9 predicted proteins | sample MGYA00510127_ERZ791931 | MGnify/ENA primary metagenome ERZ791931 (study PRJEB30046, sample SAMN00792067) | human gut metagenome | study: EMG produced TPA metagenomics assembly of the A metagenome-wide association study of gut microbiota in type 2... | reverse complement strand
GAGGGGAGCTGGCCGCGAAGCGGACTGGGGGGGAGCTACCTATAGTCGACTATTCGCCGATCAGCGCGATGGCCTCGTCGTAATCGGGGCATTGCGGCACGCCGTTGAGGCTGTGCTGGATGGCGATGGATGCCGCCGCGTTGGCGATCTTTACCGATTCGGCCAGACTATGGCCCTTTGCCAGCATCGCGCACATCACGCCGGTGTGGCAACCGCCCGCCGAACGGGTGTGTACGGCCTTGGTCGGGTATCCCTCGATATGAATCGTCTCGCCACCTGGCTCACGAATCCAAGCGCCGCGGGCGCCGACACGCACCACCAGCGGCGCGCGCAGTGTAGCGCCCAAGCCGTCGCACAACTGGTGCATGAAGTCGTCAAGTCCGCCGCCAATGGTGACTTTGCTGTCGTCGATTGGCGCACCAAGTCGCTCGGCCAGCGTCATGGCCTCCTGACGGTTGCAGGACCAGACCGGGCGTGCGAGCACCAGGTCCTCAAGCATATGGTCGTTGACCAAACGCAACGTATTGGTGGGGTTGATCACCAGCGTGTAGTCGCGTGCAGCCGGGTCGGTACCGGCCTTGAGCAGGAATCCGTCCACGCCGGTGGCCGTGTGGTCCATCAGTGTGTTGCCGCTGATGTGCACCACGTCTTTGGGCTGCGGCTCCAGCGTGTCGAACGTGTCCGAGTCGCCATGAGCCTCGGCGCCATAGGAAGCGATGAATGTCTTCTTCGGCGCGCCGGAGCTCAGCACCACGCGGAAGCCGGAATCCTCATCAAGACGATCCTGGCCGATATGCGTAATGCCGTTGTCTTGGAATGACTGGCGGATGAAATGCGCCCACAGGCCGTTGCCCAGAATGCCGGCGTGCTCGGTCGGCACGCCCATGCGGCTGGCCGCCTGCAGCACGCGATAGCTGCCGCCAATGGAGGGCTTCGGATGATCGGCCACGGCGAATCCGCCCTGTGCCGGCACCTTGTCCACATTGAGCATAATGTCCACCCAGACTTGCCCCAGTGAAATCACGCTGGGCTCGTGAGTGCCGATACCTCGCTTGAGATTCAACATGACAGCCTCCTTCGTCGTAAGTTGCACGAGGCCCCCTTCGTCCCTTGCCGTCTCTTATACCGAGATTATATGAGAGTTTGCTGGATGCGGAAAAGGAAGGCCGGCGTGTTTTATCGGGTAAACGCTATGATTTGCAGCGTAATTCGCCGCTGGCGAACTGCTGACGAACTACTTGCGGACCGCTGGCGAACCAATGCCGAGCCGCTCGTGAACCGCTGATGGCCCACTCGCAAGTTACGCTCGAACCGCGCGTGAACCGCCGAGGTTCGCCCATGATACACGCAAGAGTTGCGGTTGTCGGTATTGGGCTATATATTTGTGAAGTTGTGTGTTCGGCATGTCGGGTGAAACCGGCGGTCGAATGCGTGAAAGACTTGACACATCAAGGTTAAGGGAGTCCATCATGGCAGCTCGTTGCGCAGTGTGCGGCAAGGGACCGCAGACCGGTTTCACCGTTTCCCATTCGCACCGTCGTACCAAGCGTAGCTTCCGCCCGAACCTGCAGTCTGTGCGCACCACGATTGATGGCGAGAACACTCGCCTGCGCGTGTGCGTCAAGTGCCTCAAGGCTGGCAAGGTTCAGCGCGTGGCCGCGTGAATCGCGTACTAACGTGGAGCAAAACCCGTTTGAGCTTCGGCTCAGCGGGTTTTGTTGTTTCTGCGGCCTAAAGAGGCCGTGCGAATAGAATAGGCCAATATGAGCATCACTATGGGCACCACTCTCGCTTCGCTGGTCACCAACAAGCGTCGCGTGTCCGCGCTCAAATCGCTGGGAATCGTCACTGTCGGCGACGCCCTGACCTACTATCCTTTCCGCGTCACCGAACCGGTGCCGCTTCGCGCCATCCGCGAGGCCGCACCCGGCCAGCAGATGGCATTTGCCGCCGTGATACGAGATATGCGCGTGGTGCCGATGAACGCTCGCCGCGGCTACCGACTCGAAGCGACGGTCGATGACGCCGACTTCGCCCGGTCTCGTCGCGTACCCGGCAGTACGGCCCGGCTCACGTTCTTCTCGTATCGTAAATCGTATGTGGATTGGGTCAGCGTGCGACTGCGCGCCGGCACGTCTGTGGTGGTCTCCGGTATGCCCGGCGAATACATGGGTCAGCTGCAGTTCACCCATCCCGAAATCCTCACTGTCGCGCCCGTGCCGGCCGGAGCAGGAGCGGGGCTTGAGGGTTACGCTCGGGGCGCGGCATCCGGCAATGGTGCGTTTGCGGGAAGTGCCGATCCGTATGCCAGTGCGCAGTCCGCGTATCCGCCGGCCGCGACTGCCCCTTCCGGGGCCGCGTTGAAATACGACGCCGATACCGTGCAAGAGGCGCTTACCCGCGTCTGCCGGCCCCGCCCGGTATATCACGCCAGTTCGCGTATCTCGTCCGAACATATTCATGAGACGATTCTGGGATTGCTGTGGATGATGGGGGCCCGCACGTCATCCACGCCTGACGGGCAACTCGCTGGCGCTGGGGCAGCCGGCATTGTGGCTCCCGCGACTGACACCATCGCCGTCCAAAACGGGGAAGAGAAGTCCGGCACGACCGCCGAATCCGGTGCTGAGGCGCTCTCCCAATCCATCCCAGATGTGCTGCCCGAATCGGTGCGCAAGGCCAAGAACCTCATGCATCGGGCTGAGGCGTTCCTGGCCATTCATGATCCGGCCTCCACGGCCCGGTTCAAGGAGGCCATCGAAACCCTGCGCTATGAGGAGGCTTTCGTTTCGCAGACCTCGCTGCTGAAGTCTCGACAGCACGCGCACAAGTCATCGGCGCATCCTTGCCCGCTGAACGAGGCGCTGGAAACAGCTCGAGCGTCGGTGGGCGAAGCGGTTGCGGAGCCAAGTACGCAACCAGAAGCATCGGAGCGCGGTTCTGCGACCGATCTGCCTGATCTGCCCAATTTGCCCAATTTGCGCGACCGCTTCATCGCATCGTTGCCGTTCACACTGACAGCCGGGCAGAGTCAGGTGGTGGACGACATCGCGTCCGATCTTGAACGTGACTGGCCCATGCAGCGTCTGTTGCAGGGCGAAGTCGGCTCCGGCAAAACCGTAGTGGCGCTCGCGGCCATGCTGCAGGCGGTCGGCGCCGGCTATCAGGCGGTGCTGGTGGCTCCCACTCAGGTGCTTGCCGAACAGCATTACGAGACCATCAGCAAGATGGTGTCGGGGTTGACCCTTGCACAGCCGGGTGCCAAGGAGACCGATGCCGCGGCCGACGTTGAGGGCGCGATGGGCGCGTCCGGTGCTTCGACGGTCTCTTCTTCCAAGGTGACTGCGGAAATTCCCGTCACCCTGCTGACCGGTGGTATGAAGCTTGCCGCCCGGCGTAAGGCGCTCGCTGCGGCCGCCAGTGGTGAGCCGGGCATTATCGTGGCCACGCACGCGGCGTTTTCCAAGACCTTCCAAGCCCCGCACTTGGCCTTGGTGGTGATCGACGAGCAACACCGGTTCGGTGTGGAACAGCGCGAAAGCCTCAACGCCAAAACCGATGACGGCACCACGCCGCATCTACTGGTGATGACCGCCACGCCCATCCCGCGCACCGCCGCCATGACTTGGTTTGGCGATCTCGATATTTCCTGGCTCACCGAATTGCCTGGCGGCCGCAAACCGATTCGTACCGTGGTGGTCAATGAGGCCGACGCCGCCACCATGGGGCGTATGTTCGCGCACATTCGCGCGCGAGTCGACGCGGGGGAGCGGGCCTATATCGTGTGCCCGCGCATTGATGCGGATGATGAGGAGAACGAAGGCGGTTCCGGCGTTTCGGCAGCAGCCGGTTCTGCCCTCGGACGCGCCGCAGCATCTGGTTCCAGTGCCCGCACAGCTGCGGGCGGCCGTGCGACGCGCGCGGCGGCCGATGCCATCGGCATCGACGACCCCTACGAAACCTTCGACGAAAATGGCGAAACCGTGGCTCGCCCGCCATTGCATGCGGTGGCCGAAATCGCCGACCGGTTGCAGAAACTTCCACAGTTCCAAGGCATTCGGTTTGCGACTCTGACCGGCCGCGACAAGGATGACGTCAAAACCCAGGTCATGGCCGATTTTGCCGGCGGCGAGACTCCGATCCTGGTGTCCACCACGGTGATCGAAGTCGGCGTGGACGTCAAGCAGGCCAGCTGCATCGTCATCTTTGATGCCGACCGATACGGCCTCTCTCAGCTGCATCAGCTGCGCGGCCGCGTGGGGCGTGGCGGCACCAACTCGTGGGCGTTCCTTATTTCCCGTGCGGAACCCGGCTCCCCGGCCGAGCAACGGCTCGAAGTGATTCACCACTCGCTCGACGGTGCCGAAATCGCCCAAGCCGACTTGGAATTCCGCGGTGCCGGCGATGTGCTCGGCGACGCCCAATCCGGCGGCAAGTCCAGCCTGAAGCTCCTGCGCGTGGTCAAGGACGCCGACATGATCGCCGACGCCCGCACCCGTGCCGGGCAGCTTCTGGCCGCCGACCCCGAACTGGCAGGTGAGGTCCAACTCGCCGGTGCCGTCCTCGACTTCACCCGAGGCAACGAAACCTTCCTGACCTCCAGCTGAGGCACCTCCAGCTGAGGCTAGGGCTGCGCCCCCGTAATCGCACGATATAGTTTTTCCGTATGCCGATCGTGAGGAAATCACGGTCGGGAAGCCCTCGAATGTGCTTCAGTGGAGGCAAGACCATTCGTACATGAGGTACTCGAAGTGCATATATCATTGGTGCGCTTCGAGCACCCCATTGTTGTTCATGATTGGTATGCGCAGATGAACCTGTACAGTGAAAGCTATGCGTGTAATTTCTGGACGATTCAAGGGTGTGGCGCTTGCTACGCCGAAAACGGGTACCCGGCCTACCACGGATCGCACCAAAGAGGCGATTTTCTCGCACCTCGACTCATGGGGAGTGCTGGATGATGCCCGTGTACTGGACCTGTTCGCCGGTACTGGTGCGTTGGGCATCGAAGCGCTGAGCCGTGGCGCGCGAGAACTCGTGGCCGTGGAAAGTTCCCGGCCTGCGGCGGCGCTGATTACCAAGACCTTGGCGCAGCTACAGAAGAATCGTTCGTGGGATGCTTCGCTCAAGGCCCGTGTGCTGGTCAAAAAAGCCGAGCAAGTGGCTGGCGGCTTCGGCGAACCATTCGACGTGATATTCATCGACCCGCCCTATGCCTATGAGACCGCTGAATGCAATCAGCTACTGTCCGATCTGGCGGCGGGCAGCGCCACCAACGAGAACACGGTGATCATGCTCGAACGCTCGGTACGCTCGGATGATCCCACTGCCCCCGGAGGCTGGCAAATCACCGAAAGCCGCAACTACGGCGAAACCGCCGTCTTCTACATCGAATCCGCGGATGACGACTCGGATATAGAGCGTTCCGACGATTCCGCCGCGTAGTGAATCTCCCACCGTGTGGTGAATTAATCGGCGAGCCGGCGCGGATGGGCGGCGGAGACCTCCCAGCCCAAGGCCATCAGGGTCTTGCGATCGGCCTTATCCAGCGCCTTGCAATCCAGTGCCGCGATAAGGTCTGGCCGAATCTCGGCGGTGCGGGCCAGCGCTTCGTCGCGGCGAAAACGGTCCACCTTGCCGTGGTCGCCGGACAACAGCACATCCGGCACCGCAATACCGCGCCACACGGCCGGCTTGGTGTACTGGCGATGTTCAAGCAGTGCGCCCTCGCCGGTGTAGGATTCCTCAACAATCGAATCTGGGTTGCCCATGAATCCGGGCATCAGGCGGGTGATGGCCTCAAGCATCACCGATACCGCTACTTCGCCGCCGTTCAGCACATAGTCGCCGATCGAATATTCGCGTACGTCGACGCCCTGGGCGCGGTAGTAGTCCGGGATGCGCGCATCGTAGCCCTCATACCGGCCGCAACCGAACAGCAGATGGTCGGCATGGCTGAGCTCGGTGGCGTCGCGCTGGGTGAACAACGGGGCCGATGGGTTCGGGAAGATGAGCACCGGTGCGCCGGATGGGGCGGGGGAGCCGGACGGCTGCGAGAATCCCAGCAGTTCGTCCAGACATTCGCTCCACACTTCGGGCTTCATCACCATGCCGGCCCCGCCGCCGACTGGCGTATCATCCACCGAATGATGCACATCGTGGGTCCAGTCGCGCAGGTTGTGCGCCTTGATCTCCAACAATCCCTTGGCCTGGGCTTTGCCCATCAGGCTGAGGTTCATCACCTCAAAGTATTCGGGGAACACGCTCACGATATCGATCTTCATGTCATCCAGCCTAACGGTAGCCCCTCCCGCATTACACGGCCACCACTACACTATTGCGGTGATGAATACGACGATGAACCTCCCCACCCGCAAAAAGCCCGAAGTGTTGTCCCCGGCCGGCAACCTGAGGGGCCTGAAAACCGCGGTCGATTATGGTGCCGACGCCGTCTACTGCGGCGGCAAAGCCTTCGGCATGCGATCGGCCCCCAAAAACCTTAGCCTTGAGGATTTCGAGGAAGGATCGCGCTACGCCCATGAACGCGGCGCTCGCGTGTACGTGACCTGCAACGTGCTGCCGCGCAACAACGAGATCGAAGCCATGCGCGAGTACGTCGGCCAGCTCAAAGACACCGGCGTGGACGCGCTGATCGTCTCCGATATTGGCGTGATGATGATGGCCCGTCAGGTGGCTCCGAATCTGGAACTGCACGTCTCCACCCAGGCCGGCGTGACTAATTATCAGGCTGCGAACGCCTTCTACGAGCTTGGTGCTCGCCGTGTGGTGTTGGCCCGCGAGATGGACTTGCAGGCCGTGCGTGATATTCGCGCCAACATTCCCGATGACCTCGACATCGAATGCTTCGTCCACGGTGCTATGTGCATGGCCTTCTCCGGCCGCTGCCTGTTCTCCAACTATCTGACCGGCCGCGATGGCAATCACGGCGAATGCGCCCAGCCATGCCGCTGGAAGTATTCGATCGTGGAAGAGAAGCGCCCCGGCCAGTACTTCCCGATCGAGCAGACCGAGAACGGCGCCTATCTGTTCAATTCGCAGGACATGAATATGCTGGGACACTTGGATGATTTGATTGACTCCGGTGCCACCAGCCTCAAAATCGAAGGCCGCGCGAAAAGCGCCTACTATATCGCCGCCATGACCAACGCCTACAAAACCGCGGTTAATGAATACATGATTCAACGCGGTTTTGAAGACGCTGATGGCAATGTTTTGAAGCCTTTCCATGACCGTGTGATTCGCCCGGGCGACCCCGATTTTGGCCAAGGAACCGAAGATCAAGTGATGCGCAATGCTGATGCCGCGTTCGCCGGTGTGGCCGATGAGGGATATGACCGTGGCTCTGATACTGCGGTTGCCGATTCGGTCACCGGCTCGGTTGCCGCAGAACGTGACCGCGTGACGGTTGCTGATGCCGTCGACTCAACTGCCTCTGGTACGCCGGCCGGCACCGCCGTCGAACCCGACGGCATGAGCTCTCACGCCCGTTCCACGCGCCGCAAGTCCAACACCGCGGTCGAACAGATTGAGACCGATTGGAAACATGCGGCCGTTCGCCCGGCCCCACACGTCGAACTGCCCGAATGGCTGCTCGACAAGGTGGCCCACCGCGACTACTCCACCGGCTTCTATTACCCGGAGCACAAGGTCACACAGAACACCGACCGCTCCGCCTACTTCCGCTCATGGCTGGTAGTGGGCGAAGTGCTGAGCTGGAGCGCGGACGAAGACGGACGTGTCACGCTGATGAGCCGTAACAAGATTGAGCCCGGTCAACAGGTCGAATTCCTGCTGCCTGGCGAGAGACCATTGGTCTTTACCGTGCCGGAAACCGGCCTGCGCGATGCCGATGGCGCGCCAGTACCCGCCATCAATAATCCGGCGCACGTGTTCTCGATGCCCTGCCCGCACCAGGTGCCCATCAACGCCGCCATCCGCTCGCGCACCAAAAAGCCCACCCTCAAAGCCGAATAACCTACCACTCCGCCCCCCGCTGACTGGGGGGTGGTCATGAAAATCATGAACACCGCCCGCACCCAAGAAAGAATGCCTTATGCCTGAATACAGCGAAGAAATCCTCGATTCCAACAGCATCAGCTCTACCGATAAAGCCGGTCGCCCTATTCCGGTGACCATCCCCATCGCACTGGCCCCCGGCATCAAGGTGGTGTACACCACGCGACTGGGCGGCCTGAGCGCCGGCGATTACGGCAACCTGAACCTCGGCGGCAAGTCCGGCGACGAACCTGAGGCCGTGCTGTCGAACCGCATCGCACTCGCCGAAGCGGTGCAAGCCCGCCTATCGCTGGTCTCCCAAGTACATTCCGGCGTGGCTGTGGACGTGGACGACTCGTTCGTCATCAACACCCCCTTCGGCTTCGACGTGTCCGGCACACATGGTGAGACTGACACTCCGCACGTCATCGAGGCGGACGGCCAGGTCACCGCACAATCCGGCATCGCCCTAGGCATGTTCGCGGCCGACTGTCTGCCGGTGCTGCTGGGCGACCCGGTCACCGGTATCATCGGTGCGGCCCACTGCGGCCGTCGTGGTCTGGAGCGCGGCGTGATCGGCGCCACGGTGGACCTGATGAAGAGCAAGGGTGCCGACCCGGCGAACATCGTGGCCACACTCGGCCCGCGCATCTGCGGCGACTGCTATGAAGTGGGCGACGAGATCGCCGACCAGTTCATCAAGCGCTTCCCGCTGACCAAGACGAAGACCCGTTTCGGCGGTGCCGGCATCGACATCGCCGAAGCCGCGATGATCGACCTCGCCTTCGCCGGTGTACATCAGGTGGTCGATTCGATGCCGCGCGTGCACGCCGCCACCCAGTACCTTGAGGAAGACCCGGAACTCGCCGAACTGTGCCGTACGGATGGCGAAGGCCCGGCCGAGCTCGCGGAGCGCATCGACAACATCAGCCACAGCATGTGCACGCTCGAAAACCCACTGTGGTACTCGCACCGCCGCGCCGCGCTCGCCAACAAAACACACGAAGGCCGCCTCCTCGCCCTCATCGTGCGTGACTAAACGGAGAATGCGAGCACATTCCGTGGAGAAGATGTGATGCAGTTCACGGACGGCCAGCCCTCACCTTACGGTGGTGCCTATGACTGAGAGAGATTTCGATACCCCCGTCGAGACGCCTACCGTCCAACCGGCCCCCGCTCAGGGTGCCAAACCGGCGCAAACCGTGCCGGTGGTGGCCGTGGTGCTGGCCGCCGGCTTCGGTACGCGCTTCGACCCCGATAATCCCAAGCAGCTTGTCTCCGTGGGCGGCAAGCCCATCGTGTGCTGGAGCATTGATGCCTTTGAACATTGCGATCGCGTCAGCGACATCGTGGTGGTGGTCAATCCCAAGGTGCGCGGTGAAGTGGAAACGTTGGTTGGCGAGATGGGCTACACCAAAGTCCGCGTCATCATTGACGGTGGTGACGAACGTGTGGACAGTACCGCCGCCGCGCTCGACATGCTGGCTACGGCTGGCATTCCGGACGATGCCAAGATTCTGATCCATGACGCCGTCCGTCCGTTCGTGGAACAGTCCGCCATCGACGGTTCGATTGATGCGCTCGACCAGTTCACGGCCGCGACCGTGGCCTACGCCTCAACCGACACCGTGCTGTTGACCGAGGATCTGGGCGATTTGAAAGTGGTCAAGTCGGTGCCGGACCGCCCGAACACCTTCCGCGCGCAGACCCCGCAATCCTTCCGCTTCGCGACGATTCGTCACGCTTACGATTTGGCTGCCGCCGACCCGGACTTCCATCCCACCGACGACACGCGCGTAGTGGTCGATTATCTGCCTGATGAACCCGTCGCCATTGTCTCCGGTGCGGAAACCAACCTGAAGATCACCACGCTGGAAGATATTCCCACAGCTGAGCGTATCGCCGAGGAGATTCTCGGTCGTGATCCCAAGGAAGAGGCCCGCGCCCGCATGCACGCCCTGCTGGACCAAGCGGCCGGCCAGATGCATCGCTAGACTGGCATTATGCGTGAACTTAATGTTGTGATCTCCGGCTTCGACCACTATGACGGCGTGGAGGTCAATCCCGCCGTCGAAGTGCCCAAGGCCATCGCCGAGCAGGGACTGGGCGTCTCCTCTGCTCCGGACGATCCGTTGGAGCAGGTCGCCGTCACCGTTCATGCTGTCAGCATCCCGGTGAGCTTCGCCAAAGCCTGGCCCACGCTGAAAGAGACGATTGAGGCCACCAAGCCCAATATCGTCATCGCCACCGGGCTCAAGCACGCAGCCCGAGGCGTGATGCTTGAACGATGCGCCACCAACCTGATGGACGCGATCAAGCCAGACGCGGACAACGTGATCCCACGCCGCGAACCCATCGATCCCAATGGCCCGGCCGCCTATTGGACCCGCCTGCCGTTGCGCTCGATCCTGAATGATTTCACGGACGATTCGATTCCGGCCACCTTGAGTTCGGACGCAGGTACGTTCGTATGTAATTCGCTGTTCTACAACTTGCTCAACTGGACCGCCACCCAGGAGCAGGTGCTGGGCGGATTCGTCAGCTTCCCTCCGGTCGTTCCGGCGCATTCCAGCCAGCATGGTCTACCACTCGACCAGCAGATCGCCGCTGGCCGTGATGTGGTGCGCGAAGCCGTGCGCTACTATCTCAAGCCCTCCAGCTCCGACATCCTCATCGCCTAGCACGCTGTGCGCCACGCCGGAATAGAACATGGTTCGCACGCATTGTAACGATTGCGCGTCGCTCAACGCTCAGCGCTGGTGCGATGCGCTACAGTGCTTCAAGGATGTGCCAAGAGCTTTATGCGTGTGCGAAAGGAATAAACAGCGATGGTGGATCGTTTCCCGGTGGTGCTGCGAGGATATGACAAGGAGAAGGTTGATGCTGCCTTCGACGCTACTCAGGAGAGTATGAAGCGTGCGCAGCAGACGTTGGCCAGCATGCGTGAGCAGATTGCGGCGGATGACGACCGTATTCTGCAACTGCAGGCCCAACTTCAGGAAGAGAAGAACAAGAAGCCGGAAGGCAACAGCTTCGCTTCCTTGGGAGCGAACGCCCAGCAGATGCTTGCCTCCGCCGAACAGACGAGTACCGAACTGCTGGAACGCGCCAAGCAGGACGCGTCCTCCATCCGTACCACGGCTCAGGCTCAGGCCGAAACACTGATCAACAACGCCAAGCTGGATGCCCAGCATATTGTTGACGACGCCAATGCCAAGGCCGCCTCGATTCTGACGAACGCCAGCAATCAAGCCGAA
>ERZ791931.2291-NODE-2291-length-11380-cov-2.605651_pt1 | contig 11380 bp, 10 predicted proteins | sample MGYA00510127_ERZ791931 | MGnify/ENA primary metagenome ERZ791931 (study PRJEB30046, sample SAMN00792067) | human gut metagenome | study: EMG produced TPA metagenomics assembly of the A metagenome-wide association study of gut microbiota in type 2... | reverse complement strand
TTCCTATAAACTTGCATAATATTCTGCTTTGATAGGTTGATTTTCATTCTAGCATTATAGTCATATCTATTTTCTACCTATAAGATGTTTCAAAATGCGACTACCTATAGGTATCACATTCTCCCTATATTTTCCCCCATATTTAAGATATTCTTGTTGAAAATAGTAAATATTTGCTATAAAATAGAGATAGTTTATTTTCGTGATAAAATACTTCACTAACTTAACAATTTTATATTTTATAGGAGATTATTCTATGAACTACGATGCTAATGTTTTTAAAGCCAAGGCTAATATTAAAGCCCGTCGGATATGGCTTGTTTTCTCACTCCTTTTGACCGCCAATTATGGTACTGATGCAGCTAATGGAATCTATCCAAAAAGCAGCTACATAATATTTGTTGCGCTTTGCTGGATACCTTTCTTTGTTGGAGAATTATTTTTCAGAATCAAAGGAAAAGCAACTGATGCGTACAGATTATGTCTTGTTATTGGTTATGGTATTTTCTATACATTTGTAATATGCACAACTGATTCTCCGATTTCATTCACATATATTCTCCCGGTTATGAGTCTTCTCGTTCTATATAAGAACAAGAAATTCATGATTAACTGCGGTATTGCTAATGTACTCTCTGTTATTGTCAGTGATGTGTACAGATATGTTGTTCTCGGATGCAGGTCTGATGCAGATATGAAGAATTACCAGTTACAGGTTACATGTCTTCTTTTATGCTACATCTGCTATGTTATGTCTATCAGACACCTTAATGAATCCGATGGTGCTTTGAATGGAAGTATTAAAGCTGATCTTGACAGAGTTGTTTCAACCGTTGAGAAGGTTAAGACTTCAAGTAATTCTATTATGAGTGGAATTACTGTCGTACGCGAACTGGCTTCAGAGAATAAGCATGGTTCTGATGTTATCATGCTTGGCATGAATGAACTTTCAAGCAATAATGAAGATTTAAGAAGCCATACTGCTTCTTCCACTGATATGACAACCGACATAAGCTCACAGGTTGAACATGTTGCCCAGCTTATTGATGATATGGTAAGCCTTACTTCCGAATCACAGGAGCATGCATACACAAGCTCAAGCGACCTTGAAAACCTTATTACAACAGCAACTACCATGTCTGAGCTTTCTTCAGAGGTTGAGCATATACTGCATGATTTTGAATCAGAATTCAAGACCGTTAAAGACCAGACCAGTGCTATCGACAATATATCCAGCCAGACCAATCTTCTTGCCCTCAATGCTTCTATTGAAGCTGCAAGAGCCGGAGATGCAGGTAAAGGCTTTGCTGTTGTAGCTGAACAGATTCGTGCATTAAGCACAGAAACCAAGACTTCTTCCAGTGAAATACAGAGTGCATTAGACCGTCTTGCTGTAATCTCTGATAAAATGCTTTCTTCTATTGGTGAGACTTTATCACTTATCCAGGTTACTCTTGACAAGATTACACAAACAAGCGAAAGTATCAGTCTTATCACATCTGATTCTACTCAGATTGAAGACCATATACATATAATTGATACAGCCATTAAAGATGTTGAATCCGCTAACAAGCAGCTTGTAAGCAACATGTCCCAGGTATCAGATATAGTTGATACCATGACAGAGTGCATAACTAATTCAAGAGATATCAGCAGCCGTATTGTAAGTAAATATGACGAAAGTGCTGCTAATATCAATACCATGGAAAATACAATACAGGCTCTTATGTGTGAACTTGGTGTTGGCGGTTTCATGGGTATTGAGGATATTAAGACAGGCATGAAGGCATCCGCAATCCTTAAAGGTACTCATGGTGAAAATATTGAATATCACGGAACCATTAAGACACATAATGACAACAGCATAACTATTGAATTTGAGAAGGCACTGCCTGCAGTTAATTCAGCAATTGAATGTGACATGTTAGTAACAGTTGAAAATGTAATATACCGTTGGGAAAACGCTAAGATTGCATCTGATAAAAAAGCATCTGCAACAACGGGCATTGTTACAATCACAACAAGACCGCAGATTCTTAACCGTCGTAAATATCCTAGAATTGATATGAATAATCACTGTACAATTACAGTAAAGGGAACAGACGAAACATTTGAAGGAAAACTTGATAATCTGAGTGCCAATGGTTTTGCATTTCTCTCAAAAGACAGATTTTTCTCTAATAACAAAGGCAAAATCGTTACTGTTTCAATTGATAATTTTGATTTGCCTGCACATTCTGTATTAGAGGGTCAGATTATAAGATGCTCTGATAATGACGGCGTCTACATAGTAGGCTGCCAGATGCCAGAGGATAACTACTACATTATGGAATATGTAGAGCAAATGATACGGACTCAAAAAAATAATAACTAAAATCATAAAATGGAGAAAAGCATATTAATCAGCTTTTCTCCATTTTGTATATACTAGATAACCATCCAGTCTTCAAACTTATTTGCATTTTCAACAATGTTGACAATTCCATCTGCGCCGTAAGTAAATGCCCTGTGAATAAATACATTTACTTCCTCGCCCTTCTTTATCGGAGCTTCCTCAACGTTTCTTGTCCCGACAACCTCTATACCGTTGACATTGACAGTTATCTCGACTTCCTTGCCCATGAAAAGCTTGTCTACAACCACTCCCTTCTCAACAGAAGCGACTGAATCAATCTTCTCATCAAGCCTTGTAATGTTGACATTCTCAGGTCTTAATACCGCCTTAACAGAATCGTCAAGCTGGTTAAAACCTTTAATCTTATTAATCTGGTCAACATGTACCGGATGTCCCATGAATTCCGCCATAAATGCTGTCTCAGGCTCTCTGTATATCTGTCTTGGCGTTCCAATCTGCTCTATATGTCCCTTGTTTGTGACAATAATTTCATCAGCAACCTCAATTGCCTCATCCTGGTCATGAGTAACGAATATACTTGTGATTCCAACCTTTGTAATCATGTCACGAAGCCAGCTTCTTAATTCCTGTCTTACTTTCGCATCAATCGCTGCAAATGGTTCATCAAGGAGCAGAAGCTCAGGATTAGGTGCTAATGCCCTTGCAAATGCTGCTCTCTGCCTCTGTCCGCCTGATAACTGGCTAGGGTATCTTTTCGCCATGCCTGAAAGTCCGACAAGCTCAATAAGCTCATCAACACGTTTCTTAATGTCCGATTTTTTCCATTTATTGACCTTTAATCCAAATGCAATGTTATCATACACTGTCATGTATCTGAAAAGTGCGTAGTTCTGGAAAACAAAACCTATTCCACGCTTACTTGCCGGCACATCATTAACAACCTTACCATCAATAATAATATCACCTGAATCCGCAGTCTCAAGGCCTGCTATCATTCTTAAGATGGTAGTTTTGCCGCTTCCGCTAGGTCCAAGCAGTGCAATAAGCTTACCCTTCCCAATTCCGAGATTAATATTATTCGAGGCTTTAAATGTGCCATATGTCTTATTGATATTACGAAGCTCTACATATTTTTCTGTATCCTGCTGTAATTCTGCCATAATCTGTTCCGCCTTTCTGTTGTAGTGCGTTTCTATCCTTCCTGCTGCCCTTTCTCTGCCTTAGCTGCCTGCTGCCCCTTGTATTCAAGCACACTCCGAAGCACCAGTATAATAACCGCCATCAGCACCAGAATCGCTGACACTGCAAATGCTCCCGTAAAATCATATCCCTGATACAGAAGCTCAATATACAGCGGCATCGTGTTAGTTCTTCCGCGCAAATGTCCTGAAAGAACGGATACCGCGCCAAACTCCCCCATAGCTCTCGCTGTACACAGTACAATACCGTAGAGAAGCGGCCATTTGATATGCGGGAATGTAACCTTCCAGAATATAGTCCAGCCATTTGCACCCATAAGTGCTGCAGCTTCTTCCTCGTCCGTTCCCTGCGAGGTAAGAACCGGTATCAGCTCCCTTGATATGAATGGAAATGTCACAAATATAGTCGCAAGCACGATTCCCGGAACTGCAAATATAATTCTTATTCCCATAGCCTTAAGATATGGATATATAAAACTCTGTCTGCCGAATGTAAGCACATATATAAGACCCGCTATAATCGGCGAAACTGTGAGTGGTAAATCTATTAAAGTAGATATAATCTTCTTGCCCTTAAACTGGAATTTTGTAATAAGCCATGAAGCAAATATTCCAAAAAATGTGTTACACACAACCGCAATAAGCGAAACCTCTATTGTCAGCTTGATTGAATGAAGCGCGTATTTGTCAGTAACTGCCGCCAGAAACACCTTTATGCCCTTAGAAAATGCTGTGTACATTACATAACTGAGGGGCAGAATAAGCATCACAAATAAAAACAACACACTTATACCTATTAGAGTCCATTTTAACGGACCTGAATCTTTTCTGATGTTCATACGCTAACCCCTTTCTATGAAATTCCACTTACAATCTTTGATGTCCTGCTCTGTAACACTGCATTTATAAAGAGAATAATAAATGCGATGAAAAGCATTACAAGCGCTATTGATGTTGCACTTGCGTAGTCATATTCCTGAAGCTTTGACATAATCATAAGCGGTGCTATCTCTGTCTCATACGGTGTATTTCCTGCTATGAATACGACACTGCCGTATTCGCCAAGTCCTCTTGCGAATGACATTGTGAATCCGCCAATAAGTGCTGGAAGTATCTCTGGAAGTATTACCCTGAATACTGTCTGCCTGTTGGTTGCTCCAAGCATGTTGGCTGCCTCCTCGTACTGGATATCCACCTTTTCCAGCACCGGCTGGACAGCCCTCACTACGAATGGTATTCCAACGAATATAAGTGCGAATATAATTCCCAGCCTTGTGTATGCAATCTTTATTCCGAATTTTGCAAAGAATGCACCAAGCCAGCCGTTAGTTGTTGTCAGATGTGTGAGTGCTATACCTGCAACGGCTGTCGGCAGCGCAAATGGAAGTTCTATTATTCCATTCATAATCTGCTTCCCCGGAAAGTTGTATCTTACAAGAACCCACGCAAGAATCGTTCCCATAACTGCGTCTATAAGTGCCGCGATTAACGCTGTCTGAAGACTTACTCTGTAGCTTGAAAGCACTCTCGGCCTTGTAACTGTCGTTATAAATTCCGTAAACGACAGCTTTGCCGAGAATATCACAAGGGTACATAAAGGGATAACAACAATGAATCCTAACATTGCAATTGTTATTCCAAATGAAAGACCAAAGCCCGGTATTACTCTTTTTTTCTTTCTTTTCTTCTCTTTCATTCTGTCGTTTCCCCTTCCCTTAATTACTTCTTTTCATATATCTTGTCGAACACTCCACCGTCCTTGAAATGCTTGTTGTTTTTTTAATTCCTACTAATTTTATATGTTACTATGTTGCAGATTATATACCTACTAGGTTTATATGTCAATAGTGTTTTAGAATTTCTAGTTGTTTCCTGATGCCTGTTTCCTTCGGAACGCTTTTTTCTCCGTAAACCTACTAAACATCTTGTTTTCTTAGCTTGCGTAGGTCTTTTTCCTCCTAGTTTCTCTTTTATTCCCTCTCATCCCTCTCGAAAGACCTACTACCCTGCCAATTTTCCCTCCCTGCGTAGGTCTTTTTCCTCCTAGTTTCTCTTTTATTCCCTCTCATCCCTCTCAAAAGACCTACTATCCTGCCATTTTCCCTTCCTTGTGTAGGTCTTTTTCCTCCCAGTTCCTCTTTTATTCCCTCTCATCCCTCTCGAAAGACCTACTATATTGCCAATTTCCCCTCCTTGCGTAGGTTTTTCTCTGTCAATATTCTCTTTTACCACTTCGCATTCTCCTCAACAGACCTACTAATCTACATAATTACCATAATTGTGTAGGCATTTCCCAAATATTATCTCATGCCTATAATTATCCTCACCCTTTTTTCTTGACTTCTTGTCTTGTTTGTATTACTATATGTAATACAAACAAGACAAAAATCACCTATCTTTACAGAGAGGAGCTTCACATGGTTATTGAACTTGATTTTGCGAGCGACACACCCATATATGTGCAGTTAAGGAATCAGATTGTTAAAGGAATTGGCAAGGGAGAACTTAAGGCTGGCGAGAAACTGCCGACTGTCAGACAGCTTGCTTCTGACGCAGGCGTTAATACAATGACCGTCAATAAAACCTACCAGATTCTTAAAGCTGAAGGTTTTATTAAAACCGACAGAAGGCTTGGTGCATTTGTCGCCGAGAATATTAATATGGATATTGAATTCAGGGAAAAGCTTGAATCAGAACTTGAACTGCTGTCAGCAGAAGCAAGCATTACTGGAATGGATAAAGAAGAATTCTTAAAAATGTGCGAAAACATTTATTCCAAGATGAATCCCTGCACAATGTAATATGCCTGTATTCATACATGCATTAACACACACAGTCCCACTATACAAGGAGGTTTCCTTATGAAAATCGCAATGTTTATGCTATTCTTCGTATGCAACATGTTCACAGTCCTGATCATGAGATTTGCATATGAATCCAACTACCGATACAACAATGGAATGCTTATCGGAGTCCACATTCCAGGCGACCATGTTAACGATGACGATGTCACCCGACTTATGACACGCTTTAAGAAAAGCATGAAATATTTTCAGAATATCAATGCAGTACTCTCAATAGCCATATGCTTTCTTAATTTTGTGAACATAATCATTTTCGTTATTGTGTATACAATCTGGATTCTCGTGTTCGTTTTCGGAATTATGTATATCCAGCTTTCAGCGCATCGGAAAATGTATCTGTTAAAGATACAGAATGGCTGGTTTGTGGAATCCCAGAAACAGAAGGTCTTTATAGATACGCGTGCCTGTGCGAATGCTGACACAACCCCCATCAGCTTCAGATACCACATCATCATAATTGCCGCAGAACTGCTGGCACTGATTCCATTCTATTCATGGACAGACAGAGCGTATTTTTCTATGATTATTGTATTTGCAATATGTACTGTCATAGTTTCAGTATTCGGGTTTGTGTTCCATATTTATATGAACAGACGACAGAATCAGGCATACAGCCTTAATTCGGACATTAACAACATTGTTAATCTGACTATGAAAAAATACATTGCTTCAGCAATGCTTGTAATGTCACTTCTTAACTTTGTGGCATGGATAACATTTGTATTAATGTGTATTATTCAGGATACTGTTGGAGACTTAAGTTTCTGGATGTACATTATTCTGCAGTTGTTAAGCGGCTGCACGCTCACTGTCATTCTTATTCTTGCACGCAACAGAAAGAATGAAATGCTTAAGGCTGACACACAGCCGGTATTTGTTGATGATGATGACTACTGGAAGACTGGATTTTACTACAATCCTAATGACCCGCACCTTTTCGTACCCGACAGGCTGTGTTCGACCAACTACTCGCTAAACTACGCCAGAACCGGTGCGAAGGTGTTCACTGGTACAATCACAGCAATTCTGCTAGGAACCTTAATATGGACAATTGTTGTACTTGCGCCGTTCCTGCATGTCACTATTGATATTAAGACTACTGAAAGCACTGTAAATGTGTCTTCATGCGGTTACACAAGCAGTATTAACATTGACGACATCATAGAACTTAAGCTTATGGATAAGCTTCCAGACGACCATTTTTTCAAGTCCAATGGCGGTGCCACAGAAAGTTATCTTGTCGGAAGATTCAAGGGCAATACTTATGGAAAATGCAGTCTCTACATTTTTAAAGATGTGTCTCCTGTACTCCTTATAAAGACCGACAGTCAGACAGTATTCATCAATTCTAAGGATGATGGTGAGATTGTTAATCTGTATAATTCACTTAAAAACGACTAAAACAAATGCGCATTATAAGGCGGCGTATACACTGCCCCATAATGCGCATTTACTATTTCCTGTGCTTCTTTACGCTATACTCTTCATATGCCACATTCACTTTCTTCCCACTGAATGCAACTCCAAACATGCCAATCTTAGCTACACCTCGCTTCTCAAGATTAGTGGTGTAACCTTTCTGCTTTATCTGCACGACTGCGCTGCCTGCCATCTTCTCAAGCTCCGCTTCCCTGCACGCCTTAAACTCCATGATATATCCCTGCCCGCCACAGCTCTTAGGCTGAAGCTCAATGTCAAAACGTCCCTCACCCGATTCCCTGTTAGACGAGATATAATAACTATCAGATAAAACCGCAAGCATTCCAAATACCACCCCATGATAGAAATCTTCATGTGCTGTATCAAATACACTTGCCGACTGCAACAGATACTTTTGCAGGGTTTCTGTCAGCAAATGTGCATTCCCCGTGCGGATTGATTCCTCAAAATTCCTCAGAAGAGCGCCTGTAAATATGCCATTATATCTATCAATAATCTCTTTCTGGAACACACTTTTTATCTCATAATTAGGTATCGACATTGCACATATCGGATTGTCGTATAAAGCACCAATATGCTCAGACACCCGCAGATATCCGGCGACCAGAAGGAAGCTGTATATTGTGTCTATATCACCATTAATCTCAGGATATATAATGTCAGTATCGACAATTGCCTGGACTGTGTTGCCCTGCAGAAGTCTTAACAGATTGTCTGCAAATGTGTTATCTACACCATTAAACAGCTCGCCAATTATCTCATTGCCGCTTGTTCTTGACCAGAATGCCTTGGGAACACATTTGTTATTAAAGTAATTAATAACCGACCACGGATTATATATCCCTGTGTTGCCAAACATGTAGCCATCATACCATTCTTTAATCTCACTAAGTCTGTCTGACACACCATAGTAGCGCGCCATATCCGATACTTCTTCTTCTGTGAATCCAAAATACTGTGAATATTCATCATCAAGAATTGTATTGACCACAAGATTGTTAAGTCCGCTAAAAAGGCTTTCTTTCGCAATTCTCAGTATTCCAGTAAGAATTCCCAGCTCAAGTGCCGGATTATCCTTTAAAACAGCCGACAGCAGATTTCTCATAAAGCCAATCACTTCATCATAATATTCAAATATGTGTCCCTGCTGGATTGGCGTATCGTATTCATCAATTATCACAATTACGTTCTTCTCATAATGCCTGGAAAGCATTGCTGACAGCTTTCCAAGTGCAAACTGATAATCTATTATCGAAGCATCCCCGTCAAGTATCGACTTAAGATATTTCTTATCATAGTCACTCAGCCTGTCACTTGTTGTCAGTTCTATGTGCCGCAGGAATTCATTCCTTAATGTGAAACAGAGACTTGCATACATATCCTGCCATGTTGACTGATGTGCATCCTTAAATGTAAGAAATATCACTGGAAACTGCCCCTGCTTCTCCTTATACAGTGCGCCCTCCCGCCATATCTTCTTATTCTTAAAATACACTGATGTATCCGCATCTGTCTTTTCAAAAAATGTACGAACCATATCCATAGTAAGAGTCTTACCGAATCTTCTGGGTCTTGTAAATAAATACACCTTACTATGGTTATCTATAATATCCTTTATAAGCAGCGTCTTGTCTACATAATAGCACTCATCCGATACTTCTTTGTAAGATGTTATTCCAACCGGACATGGAAGCCGTCTGTTGTATACAACGCTGCTTTCACTTACATAAGGACTCTTATTCTCCCTTAAGCAGTCCGGTCTGTCTGCGTCATCAGGTATCATCCAGAACCTGCCTTCCTTATAAGCCCCCACAAGCTTACCTTCTGCACACAACTGGTTGATTCTTCTCGGTGTCACGCCCCACCTTGCCGATAATTCCTTTGCCTTAATATATCTCATACCCATAAAATCCCCACCTTAAACTCTCGCCACTAACGTATCTCTATATTATATTTTACGCATTTTTCAGGAAATATCAAGGCTGTTTCGAGAAATATTATATCATTTCCCGAAAAGCCAGATACATTTCCCGAAATATTTCCTTCAAAATGTAATTTATCATTTGACATCTCTGTCCCATAGTATTATAAATATCAATGGGAATGAAGTACTCCCATGGGAAACCTAAACTGCTTATTCAGGCTGATGACTTCTACGATTTTATGTCGCAGGAAGCATCAGCTTTTTTTGTGTTCATAAATGCATTTGAATCATTTTCTACATTTTTAAGGAGGCTTATTATGCTTACATCTTTATCACTTATATTTCTGGTCGGACTCGTCATGGGTGCAGTCTGCCAGAAACTGAAACTGCCAAGAATCATAGGCATGCTTATTACCGGTATTGTCCTTGGACCATATGTACTTGATTTTCTTGACCCGTCAATCCTTTCAATATCGGCTGATCTTAGAAAAATGGCTCTCATCATTATTCTTATCAAAGCTGGTCTGTCACTTGACTTAAAAGACCTGAAAAAAGCCGGACGAAGTGCCATTCTTATGTCCTTCGTTCCAGCTTCATGTGAGATTGCAGGTTATGTCCTGCTCGCACCTGTAATTCTTGGAATTAATCATGCCGAAGCCGCCGTAATGGGTGCCGTCCTCGCCGCAGTTTCCCCTGCGGTTGTCGTACCCCGCATGGTTTCTCTGATTGAAAAACGCTACGGAACAGACAAGGCAATCCCCCAGATGATACTGTCTGGCGCTTCCTGCGATGACATATTTGTAATAGTGTTATTCACAACATTTTTAAATGTGGCACAGGGTGGCAAGGCAAATGTTGTGGATTTCATTAACATCCCTGTATCTATTATACTCGGCATAATTCTTGGCATAATAACCGGCGTGGGGCTGTATATGTTCTTTGAAACAGCATACGCCCGCAGACATACTGTAAGAAACAGCATGAAAGTTATTATTGTGCTTGGCTTCTCTTTCCTTCTTATTGCAATTGAAGGATGGCTCGAAGGAAAAGTGTCTGTTTCAGGACTTCTTGCTGTTGTCGCAATGGCATGTACACTGAAGTTCAAATGTGTTCCTGACGTATCAGCCCGTCTATCCGAGAAATTCGGCAAGCTGTGGCTCGCTGCTGAAGTAATATTGTTCGTGCTTGTCGGCGCGGCTGTCGATATCCGCTACACACTTAAAGCCGGGCTTCCAGCCTTACTCATGATTCTTGCAGCACTTGTCTTCAGGGCAGCCGGAGTTCTTCTCTGCACCGTAAAGACAAATCTTACATGGAAGGAACGGCTTTTCTGCATAATTGCCTATCTTCCTAAAGCAACCGTCCAGGCAGCCATCGGCTCTGTTCCTTTAGCCGCCGGACTTGCCTGCGGACAGATAGTGCTTTCCGTAGCTGTACTTGCAATCATAGTTACTGCTCCGCTTGGCGCACTTGGCATCGACTGTACTTATAAGTGGCTGTTGACGGAGGACAAAACCCACTAAAAGCCATTATACACTCAATATAGTAGCTTCCTGTATAATTCAAAGTGTAAAGAGTAAATGATTTTACAAAAATA
>ERZ791931.2290-NODE-2290-length-11387-cov-3.442287_pt1 | contig 11387 bp, 7 predicted proteins | sample MGYA00510127_ERZ791931 | MGnify/ENA primary metagenome ERZ791931 (study PRJEB30046, sample SAMN00792067) | human gut metagenome | study: EMG produced TPA metagenomics assembly of the A metagenome-wide association study of gut microbiota in type 2... | reverse complement strand
ACTGCATCCGTATTGATTCCTAAATCAACGCTGCGTATCACCTGCCATATTTCCTATACCAGTGAAAGTGTTTTTTTCGTAAGAAATATACACTTTCCATAATCATATTTATATTATACCATATATTCCTTTGCAAAGAAAACGCCCGTTCTGTGCTTTATTAAAATAAATGGCACACCGCATTCTCATCACTACTAAAGTAACGAGAATGCGGTGTGCCATTTTTCAATTCTTTACTGTCCAATCTCCGCCGCCGGACCCACTGCCGGTTCCTGCGCCGGACCGTGTCCTGGTCCGATGTCGCTGCCCGGTCCTGCCGGCACGATCGTCGTGCTAGATTCTGCCGGATCTGCAACTGTCTCGGCAGTTGTTTCCGACACAGCCGCCGGGGCTGAATACCGTTTTCCTGCCGTACCCGTCTTGTAGATCCGCTGCATCCGCTCTTTGATGGATTCGCTCTTGATCTGCTCGATCTTGGCGCTGGCGTCTTCTTTTAACTCCTTGCTGCTACGACCGGAATCGCCGCTCTTTGCAGACTCCAGAAGCTTCGCCGCCTCATCCGAGAGCAAATGATCCCTTCTGAAATTCGCCGCGGTATATCCGCTGGTTGTGATTTCAAATGCATCCGGATGACCTGCCAGATAGGTTCCTTCTCCGCGTCCATTGTCCGTCTCCGGGGTATCAAAGGACGCCGCCGGAAGCCCCTCTACCATCTTTTCCATCGCATTTTTCCAAATCTTCGCCGGATACGTGCCGCCGTACAGGCTGGAAAGTGTCTTCTGCTGGTCGTAGCCAACCCAGACCGTCATCGTATAATATGGCGTCATGCCGCAGAACCAGCCGTCACGGCTGCCGTTGGTCGTACCGGTCTTTCCGGCCGCCTCTATATTGCCGCTCCACCCCATCGACGCCGCCGTACCTTTTGTGACAACTCCCTTTAAAATATCGGTCATCAGCACGGCGCTGCTCTCCTGGTAAACCTGAACCGATTCATAATCTTCAAAAATATCTTCGCCCTGGTTATTGATCATCTTGATAATACAGGTCGGTTCGCGGTACTGTCCCCGGTCTGACAGCGCCGCATAAGCGCCCGCCATCTCCTCGGTCGTCATACCAGTGGTAAAGCCGCCCAGGGAGGTCGCCGGATAATAGTCCGCCGCCTGCACGCTCGCGAAGCGCATCTGGGTTAAATATGCCATGCCGACATCCGGTGTGATATCATCATAGATATACCATGCCACACCATTTTTACTTCGCTCGACCGCATTTCGAAGCTCCAGCCTCTCGCCGGAAAGGGACTTCACATCCACGCCCTTCTGCTTCGCCGCGTCAATATCGATATTCGGAATCCTTGTTTCCGATGTGTAACCATTTTCCAGTGCCGGTGTATACACAATCAACGGTTTGATAGAACTTCCCGGCTGTCTCGGGCTCTGGAACGCACGGTTTAATGTGTAGGTATCCGTCTCCTGACTGCGTCCACCCACAATCGCCACGACGCGGTTCGTCTTGTTGTCAATAACGGTGGACGCGCCTTGCAGCTTGTAAACGCCGTTTTCGGATGTATTGCCATCAAAGGACAGAACTCCATCTAATGCATCCTGCAGGATCGTCTGCTTGTCCGGATCCAACGAGGTATAAAGGTTATAGCCGCCCGTGTAGAGCGCATCGCGCTCCTGGTTGTACACCTCGTTGTAATTGGCATTGTACTCTTTGTAAGCCTCGTCGCTGCGGAATCCATACTGGAATTCAAAGCCGTCACGGCGCATCAGATAGCGAATCGCACAGTCGATCGCATACGTCGTCTCATAGTTGTGCAGCGGCACTCTCTGGCGGTTGACCGTGATCTCCTCCGCCTTTGCCTCTTTGCACGCTTTCTCCGTAATAAATCCCATACTCAGCATATCTTCCAGAATCTTATCGCGGCGTGTCAGCGCATTTTCCGGATGACGGTACGGGTTGTAATACGTCGGCGAGTTCGGAATCGCACACAAATATGCCGTCTGGCTCAAGGACAGTTCATCCGCATCCTTGCCAAAATAACCTCTTGCAGCCGCCTGAAGCCCGTAGTACGTGTTCGCGAAGCTGATATCATTGATATAGAACTCCATAATCTGCTCTTTGGTGTATTTCTTCGTCAGATCTAAGGAAATCAGCATCTCCTTGATCTTCCGCTCCATCGACACCTCGCGGGTCAGAAAACGGTTTCTCGCTAACTGCTGGGTGATCGTACTCGCGCCGTGCTTTTCTGCTCCCTCAGTCAAAAAGTAATTGACTGCGACACGGAAAATACCTTTTATATCAATGCCTGGATTTTCCCAGAACGTCCGATCCTCGATCGCCACAAATGCGTTGACTGCATTCTGCGGTATCTGGTCATACTTCAAATAACTGGAATCCTCGTCTCCCGTCAGCTTCGCCAGCACATTACCGTTGGAATCATAAATATAACTTGCCTCCTGCAAACGGAATGTATCCAGCGTACTGTTTTCCACCACTCCCTCTATCTGGCTTTTATAGTCCTCATAGAGCGGAATCAGCTTATATGCTCCAAATCCGGCACCGCCAATCACCAGCAGTACCAGACACACCAGAAGCGTCTTGAACATGGTTCCAAAGATCCTTGCCATCGCATGGAACACGATCCGCCCACCGCTCCAGCTGTTATTTTTGCTCGCTTTCTTTCGCTTGCCGACATCGATTTTCCCGCTTTTCTTTGCGGTGCCCCGCCTGCCCGAAGATCGTGCGGATGAAGCTGCCGGTTTCTTTCGAACGCCGGAGGCGTCCTCTCTCGTCTGTTTCTCCCTCATCTCTTCCCTCATCTTCCTATGTATCTATGATTGCTGCCATTCTAATTTCATGCGGCACCTCAGGCTTCAATAATGCCAGTCTGCGGACAGCAACTTTTTATACTTTTCTGACAAAATCAGCTTGGACTCCATTTTATTATAAGTTTTTTTGTCCAAAAGAACAAGCCTGTTTTCGAAATCTGCCCAATCTCCTACCGCGTGTTACTGTTCACGCACACATGCCCAGTAACGGATTTTTCCGTGGCTTCAAAAATGCCTATCTGTAAACTGCATTTTCGCTATATCAATGCCGTTTCCGAAAAAGAAATGCTAGAAGTTCATGCACTAACAGCGGCGTGGCGGATAACAGGAGAAGCGCCAGCCACTCTGCCGGGTGCAGGCGCACCGTGTGAAGGAGTTTCATCAAAAAAGGAATCTCCGTCACCGCAACCTGCATCAGAATCCCCACAAGGAATGCCGCAAGCATCAGCGGATTTTTCCCAAGACTGCGCGAAAATGCCGAGCCCGTGAGCGAGCGCATGCCGACCGCGTGAAAGAGCTCCGACAGTCCCAGAACAGTAAATGCATACGTCTGCGCCCGTGAAAGCTCCTGTCTGCTGAAAAATGCCCCCAGCGTGACCGCTGCAATCAAACACCCGTAAAATGCCATGCAGAACCACCCGCCTCCGGCAAACAGCGACTCGCCCGTCCTGCGCGGCGACTGACGCATCAAGTTCTCCCGGTCGTTTCCATCCATGCCGAGTGCCAGCGCCGGAAGCGAGTCCGTAATCAGATTGATCCAAAGGATGTGCCCGGCTCCCAGCGGCGCCGGTATTCCGATAGCAACGGCGGCAAACATGGTTAAAATCTCCCCCAGATTGGAGGAAAGCAGAAACAGTATAGATTTTCGTATATTTTCATAGATGCCGCGCCCTTCCTCAATTGCCCTCTCGATCGTCGCAAAATTATCATCCGTCAAAATCATATCCGCCGCCTGCCGCGCCACATCGGTGCCGCCTTTTCCCATCGCGATCCCGATATCGGCTGATTTAAGCGCCGGCGCATCATTTACGCCGTCCCCGGTCATCGCCGTCACGCACCCGGCGCGTTTTAAAGCCCGCACAATCCGGACTTTATGTTCCGGCGACACCCGTGCAAAGACTGATACAGAACCGATTCGTTCCTCCAGAGCTCCCTCATCCAGCGTTTCCAGCTGCGCCCCCGTCATGCATTCTTCCCGCCGTTTGGCAATCCCCAGCTGCCTGGCGATCGCAAGCGCCGTGTCTGCATGATCTCCAGTGATCATAACCGTCCGCACAGATGCCCTGCGAAATGCCTCAACTGCCCCGGCTGCTGCCTCCCTCGGCGGATCCATCATGCCTGCCAGCCCCAGAAATATCAGGTTCTGTTCCAGCTGTCCCATCTGTTTCTCCCACTTTCCATCCGGCATTTTTCCTGTTTGAAGCTCCCTATACGCCCCCGCGAGTACTCGCAGGGCACGCGCGGACATACGCGTGATCTCCGCCTCAATCTCTGTCCGCCTCTCCCTGGTCAGCGGCACAATTTTGTCCTCTTCCATCTCATAACGACACCTTTTAAGAATCACATCCGGCGCCCCTTTTACACAAGAAATCCAGTTTTCTCCCTGCTCATGCACCGTCGTCATTCTCTTCCGATCCGAATCAAAGGGAATCTCCCCTTTCCGCGGATATCTCCGACGCAGATGCTCCGGAGAAACACCACAATTTTCACAAAACCCGTACAGCGCCCGCTCGGTGGCCTCCCCCACCGTCTCCCCGGCATCGCTGCACAGCGCAAACACCTCCAGAAGCCGTTTTCCCGCTTCTCTTTCCTTAGAGCGCGCCAATTCCTGTTCCGTATATTCCTGTCGATTTACATAACATGTCGTCACCGTCATCTCATTTTTCGTCAGCGTCCCCGTTTTATCTGAGCAGACCACGCTGACTGCCCCCAGTGTTTCCACGGACGGAAGACGGCGCACGATCGTGCCAGCCCGCGCCATTTTCGTCACTCCCAGCGCCAGCACAATCGTCACCGTCGTCGGAAGCCCCTCCGGCACGGCAGCTACCGCCAGGGAAATCGCGGTGAGCAGCATTTCCATCACGTCGCGCTTCTGCCAGACGGCGAGGGTAAATAATAAAACGCACAGCCCGATCGTAAGAATACTCAATAGTTTCCCCAGATCCGACAGCCTTTTTTGCAACGGTGTCTCCTCCTCCGGCGCCTCGCGGATCAGAGAGGCAATCCTCCCTACCTCCGTATTCATGCCGGTGGCGATGACAATTCCCTTTCCCCGCCCTGCCGTCACGTAAGAAGTCATAAATGTCTCATTTTTACGCTCTGCCACCGGAAGCGCATCGGCGGCTAAAAAATGGCTGTTTTTCTCAACCGCCCGCGATTCGCCGGTCAGCGCTGATTCTTCTGCCCGCATTTCAGCTGTCTCGGTAAGACGCAGGTCGGCTGGAACCTGCCGCCCGGCATCGAGCACGACCAGATCCCCCGGCACCAGCTCCCGCGCGGCAATCTCCCGCTCTTTTCCTTCCCGGATCACAACCGCCTCCAGCTGCGTCATCCGTTTTAAGGATTCGAGCGCTTTCTCCGCCTTCCCCTCCTGAATCACGCCCACCGTGGCATTTAATACGACAACCGCCAGAATTACCCCCGCATCGCCGTACTCGCCCAAAAGCAGGGAGATCCCGGCTGCCGCAAACAACACAAAAATCAGGGAGTCGCAAAGCTGTGCCCCGATGCGCACAATCAGACTCCGCGGTGGTGCTTCCCGCAGCTCATTTTCCCCATAATGGCGCTGCCGCACCTCCACTTCCGCTGCCGATAAGCCTGTCCGCAAATCGACCGAAAACTCCCTGCACACCTCTTCCACCGTCCGATTCTCATACATGCGCATTTCCCCCTTTTTCTGTCCCTGTTCTGTACTTTTCACAGACTGCATTTATTCATATGCGGAAAATAGGGGGGATTAGAACTGAATGGTTGGAATAAAGAAATGGAAAGCATAGTCCTGTTTGACGCTCAAATGGCATCGGAACTCTTATTGTTTCGATGCCATTCTATAAATTCTGTGATTTAATTTTATCGTTCTGTTTCGGTCACATACCTTACACCTGTGGTTCCGGCTCCTGCGTCTGCGCGGCCGGTTTGCGCTCCATCGGCATATAACCTTCTTTCTTCCGCTGTATCGGCTGTACAGGCACCGTTGCTGCCGTATCCCGGAACGCCGGGAGGCTGCCTGTCTCCATGTAAGCGCGGAACGGAAGTTCGCCCTGCACTGGGTCTTTCACGACCTCATTTTTCTCCACTTCTGGCCGTTCTCCTCTGCGCGGTGGACGGCGCTCAAACCGCTCCCGTCTTCCAGAAGCCGGGCGGTCTTCCCGTTTCTCATTTTCCGGCACCGCGCGGTTTCCGCTACGTCTGTCCGCTGCTCTCTCGGCTCCTGAAACACGCGCTGCCTTCTCTCTCTCTGAGCAAGCTTTCTCTCTGCCCTGCGTGCGCTCGGTATTCCCCTCTGCAGCACGATCCGCTGTACGGTTCCGATAGCTTCTCTCCGATCGTTCCGGTCTGTCACTGCCAGACGGACGTTCTTGTGCGCTGCGCTCCTGTTCCGGCTTTTCGGCTTTTTCCGGTGTTTCCAGACGTGCTCCCCTATTCGGACCACTTACGCCTCTTGGCGCCTGTGTCCGCTCCGAAAGAGGTCGAACCTGCATCTTATTTTTCTTTTCCTTCTCCCGGAAGCTTTTAAGTACGATCGCCGCCGAATACTGGTACGCATAGATACAGCTTTTCATCAGTTCCTGCTCTTCCTCCGTCTTGCAGGAACTCAAGAGCATCTCTTCCTCTTCTTTTTCCAGATATGCCTCTCCGTTCGTATCGCGTTCCTTTACCGGCTTGTAGATCCGGTATTTCTTGTAATACGGCGGACATGGAAACTGCTTATTCTTAACCGGTTCCGGTACAATCCGCAGTTTGTAGGTATCGGACATGCGCGCCAGAACATTATGTATTTTCTCACAATTCTCTCTCGTATTTGTCTCCCGCGCCGGGATACAAAGTAAATAATCCATCTATTTTCCCTCACATCTATCAAACGATCCTTTTCAAAATCGTTTTCTTCTCAAATTTTCTACATTTACGCCAATCTTTATTGTATCATGTCAGAGAAAAACGGGCAAGTGAAAAAGAATGTGCCTCACGACAATTTCCTGTTACACAAAAAAAGGCTGCCACACGAATGCCAAACGAACGTTTTCCGTCCGGGGCCTTCTGTTTGTGACAGCCTGTCTTCCTTTATTTAACGCAACCATATTTACCTGCGTGTTACTGTTCACGCATACGTGTCCAGTAACACCTGCGTTCCTCAGTCTCTTACACCATCCAGTCTTTCAGCACGCCGTGATCGCGCAGCAGCTTTCCAACCACCGTCTTGTCAATCTTCCGGAGAATCGGCTTTTTGAGTGCTTCAAGCGGCATCGGCAGCTTCATTTCCAGCGGCGATCTGCCGTCCATCAGCTTGACCGTGCTGTCCAGAAGCTCGCGGATATCGTAGACACTTCCCCATACCTCCGGTACGCCGCGGTCTACGCCGCACAAGCCATACACCGCTTCCATCGCGGTGCGGACGGAATACTCGGTCGTGAAAATAGTATCACGCGGGGTCTCCGCAAACTGCCCCAGAAATGCCGCATTGACACATCCATCCGGGATAACGTCCGGGCGGTCTCCGGCACGCCGCGGCATAAAGAATGCTGTAATATACGGCATCATCGTCGGCGTACAGTTCGCATGGTTCTCAGCCAGTTCCTCGATCTGATCCTCCGGGATTCCGAGATGGTACAGCCATTCTTCGGTGATCTCCTTGCCCGTGCAGGCGCGCATCGGCTTCTTCACATAATCGCCCGGTACATCCGTAAATAAACTGTATACCCAGACGCAGATCTCGTCCTTATTCTGTGCTTTGAACTGTCCCTGACGGTTGATCGTCCAGCTGAGCAGCCAGCTTGAATCACGGCAGCTCACGATACCGCCTGTTACGACGCGTCCACTTCTCGGATCCCTGCGACAAATCTTGCGGATCTGGGAAATGATTGTCTCATCCGAAGTCGTGACCGTCGCAGACTCCCAGTTCGTCTTCTGGATATCCGAGCAGAATTTCTCCGGATGTCCAAATGCCGGATCCTGCGCAGCAATCTGACGCCACAGACTCCAGCAGCCGCTGGTACGCACTTCCGCACCTTCTACCGGTGCCTGATTCTGGTCGCCGTAGATCGTTCCCTCAGTACAGCTTCCGTTCGTAATAAAGACAAAATCATCCTCAGTCAACGCGATTTCCTTCTTCTCGCCGCCCTTCACGTACTCGATCGCCTTCGCAACCTTTTTCTCACCCTGGATGTCAAACCGCACATTCGTAACCTCGGTGCCAAACTGGATCCGGACGCCTGCCGCCTCCAGATATTTCTGCATCGGCAGAATCAGCGACTCATACTGGTTGTAACGCGTAAATTTGAGTGCCGAGAAATCCGGAAGTCCGCCGATGTGGTGGATAAAACGCTGAAAATAGCGTTTCATCTCTAATGCACTGTGCCAATTTTCAAACGCAAACATTGTTCTCCAGTACAGCCAGAAATCCGAATCAAACACCTCATTATCAAACACATCCTCAATGGATTTGTCATACAGATCCTCATCCTTCGTGAAGAACAGCTTCATGATCTCCATGCTGCCTTTCTGGCTCAAGCGGAATTTGCCGTCCGTGTGTGCGTCCTCGCCTCGGTTGACCGTCGCACGACAGAGCGAGTAGTTCGGATCATGTTTATTCAGCCAGTAATATTCATCGAGAACTGATGCCCCCGGCACCTCCAGGGACGGGATGCTGCGGAACAGATCCCACAGGCACTCAAAATGATCCTCCATCTCGCGGCCGCCGCGCATCACATATCCACGGGTCGGATCCTGAATACCGTCACATGCACCGCCTGCTACCTCCATCGCCTCCAGAATATGGATATTTTCTCCCGGCATCTGTGCGTCTCTCACAAGAAAACACGCCGCCGCCAGAGAAGCCAATCCACTTCCGACGATATAAGCCGATTTGCCCTCGATTCCCGCCGGTTTCTCCGGGCGCGCAAATGCCTCATAATTTCCCTTCGAATAATAAATTCCCTTGCTGTTTTTCTCCTGGCTGCCGCGTTCCGTATTCCGGTAATCCGAAGCCGACTTAACCACTTTTCCTGCCTTTTTCCGCTTCGACGCCGCTGCCGCCAGCCCCGCTCCAACTGCCAGTGCCGATACCGCACCCGCTTTCCATGCTTTCTTATTCATGTCCTGATCGCCCCTGCCTTTCTTCAACTTTCAAACCATTTCTTTTTTACGTTACCCCGATATCTAGTTTTTGATACTATCTAATAATGATTTGATAGTAAAACTTTTTTGAAGAAAAGTCAAGAGCATCGCTTCTCTCTCATCATCTTCTGTCACTTCCCGTTTGCCTTTGGTCAGGACAAGTGGAAGGTGCTGATCCTGCGTGACCTGCTGCCGGGAACGAAGCGGTTCAGGGAGCTGAAAAAGTCCGTAGGCAATGTGTCTCAGAAGGTTTTGACCGCCCAGCTCCGGGCGATGGAGGAAAACGGGCTTCTCCACCGTGAGGTCTACGCCGAATTAGCAAATATTTTTGCTGGGCGGCAGCTCTACTTTCTGCCAAAAATGGCATCGAATGGCACTGGCATACTGAATTGGAGTTTATTTATATTGAATCCGGAACTGTTACTTTGTGGATTGGAGAAGACCAATTTCATTTAACCGAAGGAAATGGCATATTCATTAATACAAAGGTACTCCATCGCCTTTATTCTCCCTCAAAAGCCCTCATTCCCAATTTTGTATTTATGCCTTCTTTTATTGCCCCTTGCGACAGCCTGATTTATCAGAAATATATTCTGCCGATCATTTCTTACCCATTGCCATTTCTCATATTTCATATTAACCCCAACGGAATACCGGAAACAGAAAAGCCGTTGATTGGGACGGCGCTGCATTTCCGGCTGCCATCCGCGGGATTCTGGTCCCTGCCTTGCCGAAACTCATGCATCCGACACACAGCTTGGAGATATGAATATCCTCTGCACCAAAAATGTCGATTTCCATATTTATATTTGAGATTCTGATAAGCATTACAGCGGCTTTTAAAAAATCTGTATTGATTTTTCTGCGTGAGATGTTATAATCGGTATATACCGAAAATAAAAGGAGGAACGCGTCCATGCCAAGACCGTCACGGTGCCGTCGGATTTGTGGCGCACCACAAGTTGATAGCTTCTGCCCCAACGGGTGTGAGGATACCGAGCCGATCCTGCTGACGCTGGACGAATACGAGGTCATTCGGCTGGTTGACTTGGAGCAGAAAACCCACGAGCAATGTGCCGTACAAATGGATATTTCCCGCTCTACTGTGCAGGAAATTTACGAAAGCGCACGGCGCAAGATCGCAGCGTGCCTTGTCCACGGGAAACCACTGCACATCACCGGGGGAAACTACCGCATCTGCGGAGGACAGGAGGCAGCCCACTGCGGCCGTTGGTGCCGGATGCAGAGAGCCAACACAGAAAAATCCAACAAAAAATGCAAAGGAGATTCCATTATGAAAATTGCAGTTACCTATGAAAACGGTCAAATTTTTCAGCATTTCGGCCACACCGAACAGTTCAAGCTTTATGAAGCTGTGGACGGCAAAATCACTCATGTGGAAGTTGTTGATACCAACGGCAGCGGTCACGGCGCACTGGCAGGCTTCCTGATGCAGAACGGCGTGGACGCTTTGATTTGCGGAGGCATCGGCGGCGGTGCTCAGGCAGCACTCGCCGAAGCGGGGATCAAGCTCTACGGCGGTGTCAGCGGGGACGCTGATGCAGCGGTGAGCGCATTGCTCAGCGGAAATCTGGGCTATGACCCCAATGTTCATTGTGATCACCATGACCATGAGCACGGCGAGAAAGGTCACACCTGCGGTAACCACGGCTGCGGCAAGCATAGCTGCCATTGATATGGAACGAACACTGACACAGCTTCCGTTCTGGTCATCCTTGACCGAACACGAAATGGAAACGCTTTTCTGATGTGATGTGGGTGATGCAGCAGATCATGTTCAAGGGATTGGATCGGCGGCTGGCAGAGTTTCTCCTTGCCGAAGCGGAACGTACTGACTCCGACACGATACACATGACCCATGAGCAGATCGCCCAGCACATCAGCTCGGCGCGGGAGGCGGTGGCGCGAATGCTCAAAAGCTTCTCGGAGGACGGGCTCGTGGAACTAAGACGAGGTGCGATCACGCTGCGGGATAAGAACAGACTAAATCGTTTGAAATAGATGTGACTTTGTCACAGAATGAAATCATAATTCTAATATAATGAAAGCAGAAAACCGAAAGGAGAATCGATCATGAAAGAAACGAAATACGCAGGTACTCAAACCGAAAAAACCTGATGGCTGCCTTTGCCGGTGAGTCCGAGGCACGCAACAAGTACACCTATTTTGCATCCAAGGCCAAGAAGGAAGGCTTTGAGCAGA